>Ga0137392_10001554_pt1 | contig 13255 bp, 15 predicted proteins | sample 15con2h34AmetaG_FD_101394 | JGI IMG/M metagenome (GOLD analysis project Ga0137392, IMG submission 101394) | Vadose zone soil microbial communities from Angelo Coast Range Reserve, California, USA - 15con2h3.4A metaG | ecosystem: Environmental > Terrestrial > Soil > Vadose zone > Saprolite... | reverse complement strand
TCCCCTGGTGGATCGCCGGTGGCTGGGCGCTCGATCTGTTCCTGGGACGCCAGACCCGCGCGCACACCGACGTCGAGATCGCCATCTTCCGCGGCGACGAGGAGAAGCTGCGCGCGCAGCTGAAAGGCTGGGAGTACGTCATCGCCGAGAAGGGCAGCTTCATCCCCTGGCAGAAGGAGCCGCTCCCCCCAACGGCACACGAGATCTGGTCCCGCGAGAAGGGCCGCGAGACCTGGCAGCTCGAGATCCTCATCGAGGAGCGCGCTGGCTCGCGCTGGACCTACCGCCGCAACCCCGACATCGGCGCGCTGGCAAAAGACATCGGCCGGTTCAGCAACGAGGGCATCCCGTACATGCGGCCGGACATCCAGCTCCTCTATAAGTCAAAGGGCGGACGCGCAGCGGACGAGACCGATCTGCTGACCGTGCTCCCGCGGCTCGATCCGGCGCAGCGCGCCACGCTCTTCGCCTGGATCAGCACGGTCGAGCCTGGGCACCGGTGGCTCGAGCGATTGAAGTGAACGCGGCCCGACGACCGGTCAGAAATAGAAAGAGCCCCGACCCTTTCGGATCGGGGCTCCTCTGTCTTCTAGCGGTTAGCGCGTGTTAGGCGTAACGACGAGAAGCGGACGGCCGGACCTGCTCGAAGCAGGAGCTGCAGTACACGGGCTTGTCGCCACGTGGCTGGAACGGAACTCGCGCCTCGTTCCCGCAGTTGCTGCAGGTCGCCGTGAAGAACTCACGGGGACCGGTGCTGGCCCCGCGGCTCGCGTACCCGCCGGCGCCGCCGGAGGCACGACGTGCCGAGCGGCAGGACGGACAACGCCCTGGCTCGTTCACGAGACCGCGTGACTGGTAGAACTCCTGTTCCCCAGAGGTCCAGATGAATTCCTGACCGCAGTCTTTGCAGGTCAGGGTCTTGTCGGTGAAGCTCATTCTTGAAGCTTCCTCCCTTTATGTATTGCTGACGCTTTGAGCCTTCGCTAGGACTTGGGAGGAAAAACGCCTCACTCGACCCGCGTGGATGACTCTCGTCGCCGCTGCCCTTTCGGGCACAGCAATGGTAACAGAGGAAGCGGTCTATTTCTTCCAAACCCCCGGCAGCTTGTCGGCCGGGAACGTGTCTGGGAAAGCTTCGCCGAGCCATTCATCGATCCACACGCCGGAGCGGAAGAGCGATCGCGGGTAGGTACCCACCTGGCGGTAACCGGACTTCTGGTTCGCGCGCCAGCTTCCCTGATTCGGCAACGCGATCCAGTTGTGCGTCCGGTGCAGACCGAGCTCGTTCCAGATGTAGGCCATGCGGAGGCGCACCGCCTCGCTCGCGATCCCACGGCCGTACAGATCGGAGCGCCCGATGAAGATGCCGGTCTCGCCGTCGCGGCGGACCCAGTCGATGTCGAAGATCCCGGTGAAGCCGACCGTCTCGTCTTGATGCGCGATCGACCAGAGGAACGCGGTCTTGCTGTCGCCGTCCTTCTTCATCCGCTCCTCCTCCTCGGCCGGGGTCTGCGAGGTGAAGCGCGGTCCCCAGTAGCGCGTCGTGCCGGGCTCCAGCTGCCACTTGCCGAAGAGGACGTAGTCCTCGCGCGTCGGCGTCCGCAGGTCGGTGCCTTTGTCGCCGGCGATCCGTGGTCCAAACATCAGCGCGCCCCCGCGAGCTCGTATTCGCGCTCGGTCTTGGCCCAGCGTTCGTCCCATGCCGGCCGGTCCATGAGCAGCTCGAGCTCGTCGACGTAGCTGCCGTTCCGGTAATGCACCTCGTGCTTATGCGCGAACTCGACGTACCCGAGTCGCTCGGCGATGCGCCGAGCGGCGGCGTCCTCCGCCGTGAAGTTCACGGTGACGCGGCGTAGATCGAGGTAGTCGAAGAGGTAGCGGTGGAGCGCGAGCGCGGCGTCCCAGCCGTAGCCCTTTCGCCACAGGTCCGGATCGATGTTGAAGTTGCTGATGTGGGCGCTGGAACGGTGGGGCTCCCACCCGAGATAGATGCGCACCAGGCCGACGAGCTTGGCATCGGCGCCGATCGACCACAGCACGGTGCCCTTGTCCTTGTTCTGCTCGGTCAGGCGCTCCTTCCACGTCGCGGGCATCGCCGGCTCGTGCCAGGGGCGCGTGAGCGAGCGCAGGCGCACGTCCGCCATCCACCGCGCGTACGCGCCGAGATCGTCCTCGGTCGGCAAGCGGAGCGTGGTCGTCTTGCCCTTGATCGTGCCGCCGAGTGCCATCGGGAAAATGCTAGGCGCTGGGAAGGCGGACCGTGAACTCCGCGCCGCCCGCGTCGACGTTCTTCGCGGTGATCGATCCGCCGTGCGCCTCGGCGATGGCCTGCGCGATCGCGAGGCCGAGGCCGGCGCCGTCGCGCTGCGCGTTCTCGCCGCGGTAGAAGCGGCGGAAGAGGCGCTTCTCGGCGCCCTGCGGGAGCCCCGAGCCCTGGTCACGCACGCGCACCACGGCGTGTCCGTCATCGCGCATCGCGTTCACCGCGACGGTGCCGCCTTTCGGCGAGTGCTTCACCGCGTTGTCGAGCAGGTTGAGGAACAGCTGCGCGAGCCGGTCCGGATCGCCGCGCACCGCAGGCAGGTCCGGTGACTCCGCGAACGCGAAGTGGACGCCGGCCTCGTTGGCCTGCGGCTCGAGCGCGGCGCGCGCGGTCGCGAGGAGCGTCCCAGGCTCGATCCGTTCGCTCGCGAGCTCGTGCGTTCCTGATTGCAGACGCGCGACCTGCAGGAGTCCTTCGACCATGCGCATGAGCCGGCGCGATTCGCGCTGGATGATCTTCGCGGCGGGCGTGATGGCCGCACCGGTCGCCTCACCCTCCGCGATCGCCTGCGCGAATCCCTGGATCGACGTGAGCGGCGTGCGCAGCTCGTGCGAGATGTCCGCGAGGAAGGATTGCTCGCTGCCGCGTGCGCGCTCGATCTCGCCGGCCATGTCGTTGAACGCGCCCCCCAGCTCCGCGACCTCACTCGGCCCCGCGACGGGCACGCGCGCGCGGTATTCGCCCTTGGCGAAGCGGCGCGCGATGCCGACGAGCTCGCGCAGCGGACGGGTGATCGTGCGCGAGAGCAGTCCGGCGACGACGAGCGCGAAGCCGGCTGCGACGACGCCCGCCACGACCAGCGACGGGAACAGGATCCGGAGGGCGTCGGCGAACGCGGCCCGCGGGCGCGCGACCACGATCACCGCGGGCGTGAGGCCGGTCGCGGTCTGCCGGAAGACCTGCTGCTGGAACACCCACTGGTCGTTCTTGTCGGTGAAGGATCCGAAGTTCCCGTTCGTGGGACGGTCGAGCGTCTGGTTCGTGAGCGTGTTGTCGCTGTCGACGAGCACGCGGCGCGCGCTGGTGATGATGAGCAGGCGCGCGTTCGCGGACTTGGCCTGCTCGGTGAGCGCTTCCACCACCGCGCTCGGCTGCTGGTTCGCGCGCAGGGCTGCGGTCATCGCGGTGAGCAGCGGCGCAGATAGCTCCGCGAGACGAAGCTGCAGCACCTCGTTCTCGTAGCGCACGAGCAGGCTCGAGATCGTGATCGATGCGGCAAGGAGGCCGACGACCACGACGGCGAGGTAGGAGAGGAACAGCCGGCTGCCGACGCTCTGGAACATCAGGGCGTTCCGGCCGGCTTGACCAACTTATAGCCGACCCCCCAGACCGTCTCGATCTTGGCGTCGGCGCCGACGAGCTTGTCGCGCAGCTGCTTCACGTGCACGTCCACAGTGCGCGTCTCGCCGGGGTACGCGAAGCCCCAGACGTCCTCGAGAAGTTTGTCTCGTGTAAGAACCAGGCCGGGCTGGCGGCAAAAGGCCTCGAGCAGCTCGAATTCCTTTGCGCGGAGGGTCACCACGGTGTCGCCGACGCGAACCTCGTGGCGGGCCGGATCCAGGCTCACATTGCCCACCGCGAGGACGTGGCCGCCGCCGGGCATACCCGACGCGCGCCGGAGGACGGCCCTGACGCGCGACACGAGCTCGCGCGGGTTGAAGGGCTTGGTCATGTAGTCGTCCATGCCCGCGTCGAGGCCGGCGATGCGCTGCATGTCCTCCGCGCGCGCGGTGAGGGCCACGACGGGCGTGTCGCCCTTGGCGCGCAGCTCCTTCAGCAGATCGAGGCCATCGGCGTCCGGAAGGCCGAGGTCGAGCACCACCAATGCGGGTCGCATCTCGTCGAACAGCGCACGTGCACGCGCGCCCGTCGGAGCGTGCTCGACGATGAACCCTGCGTTCCGCAGGTACAGCGTGACGAGCTCCGCGACAGACATGTCGTCCTCGACGACGACGATGCGGGCGGTGCCGCTCACGGGCCGAGCATATAGGCTGCTCCGCGTGCGAAGAGCACACACAGCTGCGTGATCATCAAACGCGCGCGCGAAGCCGAACGCGTATCACGCGGTGGCGCGCTCTTCGTCGGCGAGCACGAGTATCGGTCGGCCGTCGGCGCGGAGAGTCGCCAGTTCCGCCTCGCCGAGATGACGTTCCGCGACGGCAGTCGAACCAAGCTGCATGTGCACGATTCGGAGCAGGCGATCCTCGTCACCACAGGCGCCGGGATCGTGGCGACGGCCGACGCCGAACATCGCATCGAGACGGGCGATGTCGCTCTCATACCGGCAGGTGAGCCCCACTGGCACGGCTCGGGGCCGGGCGATGTCGTCACGCAGTGGTCCATCCTGGGGCCGCACAAGACGACTCCCGCGTGACGGCCGCATATCGTGAGCGCGTGAAGGGGACGCTCGCGACGATCCTCGCGCACCCCGATGACGAGACGTTCGGCACGGGCGGGACGCTCATCCGCTACGCGACCGAGGGCATCGCGGTCCACAGTCTCTGTCTCACCGAAGGCGAGAAGGGTTGGGCCGGCGGTGAGGGCGCGCCGGTCGTCCCGCGCGAGCACGTTGGCACGGCACGCGCGCTGGAGCTCGCGGAGGCCGGACGGCGTATGGGTCTCGCGTCGGTCACCTGCCTCAAGTACCCCGACGGCGGCGTCGTGGGTGTCAACGAGGGCTACGTGGTCCGAGACATCGTGCGTTGGCTGCGACGCGTGCGGCCCGATGTCGTGATCACCTGGGGTCCCGACGGTGGCTACGGCCATCCCGACCACATCGCCACCGGCCTGCGCGCGCTGCGTGCGGTCGAGCTCGCGGGCATCGCGCGCCACGAGCCGGAGCTTGGCGATCACGTCCACGTGAAGCGTTGCTATCGCTTCGTCGCCGGCGCGGAGTTCGTCGACCGCCTGACGGATCTCGAGCCGGGGTTCGCCGAGTACATGAAGACGCTCGAGGTGAAGCCGCAGCGGTGGACCCGCGACCGCCTCGGCGCCGCGATCGACGTCACGCCGGTGGAGAAGAAGAAACGCGAGGCCATGGAAGCGCATCGCACGCAGACGCCGGATCTCAAAATGTGGAACCGCGTGCGCGAGAAGGCCGGCGAGGTGATGCAGGAAGAGCTCTACATCCGGGCGTTCCCCGAGCCGGGCGGTCCACCCCTCGAGACGGACCTCTTCGCCGCCCTTCGGAAGTGAAGCGCGCCTAGCCGACGTTGAGCGTGATGTTGTGGTCGAGCGCCGCCGCGAGCGCAAGAGCGCGCTCTGGGTCGGGCCGGCCCGTGGCGCGGCCGAGCAGGTAGCGCACCAACGCATCGAGTCCCGCGATGACCGGCACGCACGAGCTGCGCACATCCTCGGGGTGGCCGCGCGTCAGCAGCACCAGCGGCTCGATGGGCACGTTGATGAACCCACCCGAGCCGAGATCGCGCCGCAACCGGCCCGCGTTGGCCTGCGCGCGGAGCGACGGGGGGTCGCCGATGCTCTGCGTGGTGCCGCCGTCGATGCGGCGATACCAGTGGTCCTGATAGCAGACGAGATCGCCCTCGTCGTCGCGCGGTTCGATGACCGCAAGGCGATCGCGGCCGATGACCACGACCGGCACGCGCTCGCCGCCGTCGCGGGGCGCGTGGCTTGCGAGCACGAGGTGATCCTCCGGCAGCTGCTGCTTCAGATGGAGCGCGACGTGGTCGGCGAGGCGCGCGCGCGGATCCGTGCGTGCGACCGCGGCGCGAGCCCATTGGAGCGGATGGGTCACCCTCGCCTCCCCTTGGACCAGCGATGGTCGGAGCGGCCGAGCGACCGAACAAGGAGGACGGTGGTCCCATCCGTTGGTACTACCGCCATCATCCCGCTGTGAGCCTGCGTTCGGAGATCGCCGAGCAGCCCGGCGTCGTACAGCGCCTGCTGGACGAGGGGCGGGCTGAGGCCGGCGCGCACGCGCTGGCCCTGGCGCGGGCGCGTCACCTCACGCTCGTGGCCCGTGGCTCCTCGGACAACGCCGCGACGTACGGGAAGTATCTGTTCGAGAGCATCGCCGGCCTGGTGACCGCGTCGGCGGCGCCCTCGCTGATCACGCGCTACCGGACCGCGCCGAGCTTCGCCGAGGGTGCGGTCATCGGCATCTCGCAGTCCGGCAGCTCCCCGGATGTGGCCGCGGTCGTCGCAGCGGCGCGGGCGGACGGCGCATTCACGCTCGCACTGACGAACGCGGCGCGTAGCCGCCTCGCTCGCACGGCAGGTGGGCTATTCCTGCTGCGCTGCGGCCGAGAGCGCGCCGTCGCCGCGACGAAGACGTACACCGCATCGTGCCTCGCCCTTGCACTGCTCGCGTCGGCGACCGCGGAGGCACGCGGGCGTGCCGCGCTGTCTTTCGAAGGGATCGTCGACGCGGTGCGTGAAGCGGTCGAGAAGGAGAAGGACGCGGAGCGTCTGGCCCGACGCATCGGCACCGGTCGCATGCTCGTGGTCCTCGGACGTGGGTACGACTACGCCGCGGCGCTCGAGGGCGCGCTCAAGATCAAGGAGCTGGCGCGGGTGTGGGCCGAGCCCTACTCGAGCGCGGACTTCGCGCACGGCCCGCGCACGCTGCTCGAGCGCGGCACGCCGGTCCTGCTCTTCGCGTCACGTGGCGCGACGCTCTCCGAGGCGCATCGCATCGCGGGGGATCTGGCAGGCCGCGGCGCGCGCGTCTACGCGATCACGAATGACGAACGACTCGCGGAGAAGGTCGACGATGCGGTGCTGCTGCGAGTACAGGTGAACGAGGCGCTCGCGCCTATCGGGCTTTCCGTCGTGGCGCAGCACGTCGCGGCGAGCGTCGCGCGCCGCCACCGGCGCGACCCGGAGCGGCCCGCCGGCCTTTCGAAGGTGACCCGGACGCTCTAGCCGCAGGCCTCGGCGCGGGCGCCGGCTTCGCGGCCGGCGCCTTTGGCGCGCCGGCCTTGGCCTTGTCGTCCGCGGCCTCGAAGCTGACGACAAGGTGCGCGCCGTAGGCCTGGGCCACGCGCGACAGCGAGCGCAGCGATGGGAGGTAGCGCGGATCCTCCATGCGGCGCAGCTGCGTCTGCGAGGTGCCGAGCTTCTTGGCGGCGGCGCGCTCGGAGAGGCCGGCGTCGCGCCGCAGCTTCGTCACCGCCGCGGCGACCGAGGCCGCGAGCGGATCGGGCTTCGGCTCCTCGGCGCGCGGGGGCGCGGGCGCGACCGGTGTTGGTGTCGGCTGCTCTGGCACGGGGGAGTGATGATAGGTCCGGCGTCAGGACCGAGCGAAAACATCGAGCAGATCGCGTTGTGCCGGCTCGTATGCGAACAAGATCGCGCCTTGACATCCGGCGTCCTTCACCACTTGCATCTGCGCCGCAAGACGCGCGGGCTCACCGGCGTAGGCCATGAGCCCTCCCCACATTTCCGTTTTCGGTGCCGCCGCGCGCGCGGCGGTGAGGATGCGTGCGACCTCGGTCGTATCGGTCCGGTATGCCATCGGGCACAGCAGGTCCACCAGACCCTCGGCCGCCCACTCAGGCCAACGTTGCAAGACGCGATCACGCGCGACGCTCGGATCGGGGAACACCGCTGCGGAGATGATCACGCCGGGCCGCGCCGCGCGCAGCCGAGCCGCGCTCTCGCGCACGAGGGTCGTCACGTGCGCGTGATCGTCCGGCACCTCGGCGTACGTGACCTGCGGGTAGCGCACGTAGTCGTAATGCAGACCCTCCACGCGGTAACGGCGGACGATGTCCTCGAACACGGCGATGGCGCGGGCGCGCGCCTGAGCGTTCGCCGGATCGGTGTAGATGCCCTCCCAATCCGTGCCACCGGCGGGGTCGAGCGCGCTCACGCCGTCCGGCCGCAGAAGCCACTCCGGATGGCGATTGACGAGGTGCGCGGCGTTCTTCGGCAGCTGCTTCTCCGGATGCGACCAGACGAAGAAGACGTTGGCCCAGGCGTGGATCCGCACGCCGACCGCGGCGCCGTAGCGGACGAGCCGGTCGAGCGGGTCGATGTCCTCCACGAGCGCCTCGGCGCGTGGCTCGAGGTTGGAGCGGTAGTACGCGTCACCGCGCCCGCGCACCTGCACCACGAGGTCGAAGATCCCGCGTGTCGCGGCGTCCTCCAGGAGGTCGTCGATCGCGGCCGCGCCGGTGATCTTGTCGCGGACGACCCAGAGCGCCTTCCTCATACGGCGCGGTAGTCGGCAAGCTCGATGCCCAGGCGAGTGATGGCCGCGCGGACCTGCGGGTGGGTGAGCGTCTCGAGCTCGACCCCGCGCTCGCGCGAATAGGAGGAGCCCTCGAGCAGCGCGGCGTCAGGCTCCGCGGGATGGCACATCAGCTCGACCGCGCCGCCCTCCTCGGCCACGCGCTCGAGCAAGTCGAGCAGCGCCTCGACATGGATGGCGCCGGGATGCTGGAACTCGCGGACGAAGTGGTCTGGAGTGCGCACGCCGGCGTCGCGGAAGCGCGCGCGCTGCCGGCCGTCGTGCGTGCGTGCCGCGGCGCCAGTCTCTTTGGCCAGCGCGAGCATGGCGTCTTCGAGCGCCGGCAGATCGTGGACCCAGTGATGCGTGTCGAGGTGGGTCGGCTCTCGACCGATCAGCTCGCGGACGCGGCGGTATTGCGCGCGGTACTCGACCAGCGCCTCCTCGGCCCTCGGCGTCCCCGATCTGAGCAGGTCGGTCACGCGCGGGAAGCGGCCGTCGGTGACGAGCGACGGGATGCGCTCCGGCGGCGTGAGCGGCGCGCCGTAGGTGACGACGAGATGCACGCCGATGTCGAGGTCCCGCACGCTCCGCGCGGCGTCGGCCGCGCCCTTCGTGTCCGGCGCGTTCGCCATCATCGTGGTCGCGGTGACGATGCCCTCGCGGTGCGCGCGGACGATCCCCTGCGTGACGCCCCGCGTGTATCCGAAGTCGTCAGCGTTGACGATGAGCTTCAAGTGTCTTTCGGACGCTCCAGGCGTTCGCCTCGAGGCTGGCGCGCGCGGCGCTCTCGTCGAGCCCCGTCTCGTCGCGCACCATGCGGACCGCGCGCTCCCGGAGCTTCGCGTTCGTCGGACGCAGGTCGATCATCAGGTCCCCGCGGGTGTGGCCCGAGCGGATCATCGCCGCGGTCGACAGCATGTTCAGGACGAGCTTGGTGGCGGTGCCCGCCTTGAGGCGGCTCGATCCCGCGAGCACCTCGGGCCCGACATCGAGCGCGATCACGACGTCGGCGTCCTTCGCGAGCGGCGCCGCGGGATCGCAGGTGAGGGCGACGGTGCGCGCGCCGATCTCGCGCGCCATCACCAGCGCGGCGATGACGTACCGCGCGCGTCCGGAAGCGGAGATGCCGACGACGACGTCGCTCGCGCGCACGTGCTCTCGCGCGTCGCGCGACCCCGCGAGTGCGTCGTCCTCGGCGCCCTCGATCGAATGCCGGAGCGCCTCGTCGCCACCGGCGATGAGTCCACGCACCATCTCCTCCGCGACGCCGAAGGTCGGCGGCGCTTCGCTCGCGTCGAGGACGCCGAGGCGCCCGCTCGTGCCCGCGCCGAAGTAGCGCAGGCGCCCGCCGCTCTGGAACGCGGCGACGATCGCATCGACCCCGCGCCCGATCTCGGGTACTGCTTTGCGCACGGCGGCGGCCACGGTCGCATCCTCGTCGTTCATGAGCTCGAGGATCTCGCGCGCGTTGAACGACGCGAGCTGGTGGGCGCGCGGGTTGCGCGCCTCGGTGCGCCGCTGTTCCTGGCTCTTCATCGCGAGGTACTCGCGATCATCGCTGGCTCCACGCGAGCTCCATGGCCATGCGGGCGGCACCCATCGCGGGCTCCTCGCGCACCGGCTCGACGCTCGCCTGCGGCAGCACGCCGAGGAGCTCGAGGCGCACGAGCTGCTGGAGCAGCGGCAGGCTCTCGAACGCGCCGCCTGACAGGTACACCGGGCCACCGGGGAGGCCGAGGGTCAGCGCGACAACGGTGGTCGCGCGCGCGAGCGCGACCGCGCCGCGCTGCAGGATCGAGCTCGCCGCGGCATCGCCGTCGCTCGACGCGACCGCGAGCGCCCGAGTGGCTGCGGCGATCGCCGGCGCCGGATGCGGCTTTCCATAGAGGTGCGGGAGGACGTCGGCGAACTCGCCCACGCCGAGCTCCTGATAGAGCAGCTCGGTGAGGCGCGTCGGCGCGCCACGCCCGTCGGCGGCATGCGCGACCGCTCGCAGCGCCTCGAGCCCGCACCACACCGCCGAGCCCTCGTCCCCGACGAGGTAACCCCAACCACCGGCGCGATCCTCCTCGCCCTCCTCGTTGCGGCCGTACGCGATCGAGCCCGTGCCCGCGATCAGCACGATCCCGCAGCCCATCGGGTTGCCGGCGTAGAGCGCGGCGATCGCGTCGTGCGTCACCAGGAGCTTCGCGCCCGCCGGCGAGACCCGCGCGAGCAGATCTCGACCGCGTTCGCGATCCGCCTTGCGATCGGCGCCGGCAGCCGAGAGCACGATGGCCTCGGCGGAGCGGCCGCCGAGCGCTTCGTTCAGCGCGGCGCCGATGGAGCCCTGCGGGTCCGATGAGGAGAGCAGGTTCGCGCCGCCACCCGCGCCGCGACCGACGACCTCGCCGGCGCGATCGACGGCGAAGGCCCGCGTCTTCGTGCCGCCGGCGTCGATGCCGACGACCAGTGCGCCCTTGCTCAATCTCTGGGCTCCGCCCAGGAGACACGCTCAAGGCTGGTGGACTCGCTCGTCGCGGCAAAGCCGCTCCTCACTCGACTGTTCATTGCACGTGACTACGGTAGATGGAGCGCGCCACCCGAGACCGCGCGCGACGCGCCGGTAGCGGAGGGCAGCGTGTTCGGAAGGCCGCGCAGGCGATACGCGCCGAGGATCGCGAAGGCGATGGCCTCCCGGTACGCGGAGGGCACACCGAAGGTGTCGGTCATCTCGAGCGGGACCGGGGCGACGGCGTCGGCGACCATGCGCACGAGCGTCACGTTGCGCGCGCCCCCGCCGCCGACCAGCACCCGCGCGACCCGCGCCGCGGACTCGCGCTTGAGCGCCTCGCCGATCGATCGCGCGGTGAGGGCGGTGGCGGTCGCGAGCGCGTCATCGTGCGAGTGGCCGTGCCGGGCGACCAGATCGTGCAGCCGCTCCGCGAACGCGGCGCCGAAGACCTCCCGGCCGGTGCTCTTCGGAGCGCGGCGCGCGAAGTACGGGTCGCGCATGAGGTCGTCGAGCGCTTCGCGATCGATGTTGCCGCGGGCCGCACCGTGACCGTCGATGTCGTGCGTCGCGCCGATCTTCGCCGAGAGTGCGTCGATCACCATGTTCGCGGGCCCGGTGTCGAACGCGATGACCTCCGCGGCGCGCGCGGACTGGATGACCGTGAGGTTCGCGATCCCGCCGAGGTTGAGCACCGCAACAGGCGCGAGCCGTCCGAACAGCACGAGGTCGGCGAACGGCACGAGCGGCGCGCCCTGACCGCCCGCGGCCACGTCCGCGCTGCGGAGGTCCGCGACCGTCGGGACGCCGGTGCGGGTGGCAACGCGCGCGGCATCGCCGACCTGCAGCGTCACGTGCTCGTCGGGAAGGTGCGCGATCGTCTGGCCGTGCACCGCGATGACGTCTGGCCGGGCGTGCAGTCCCGCCGCGACACGCGTCGCGATCTTCGCGTACTCGTCACCGAGCAGCCCGTGCAGGCGCGCGATCTCGCGGGCGTCGGCGGCCCCGCCCTCGCCCAGCGCGAGCACCGCCTCGCGGATCCGCCTGGGATAGGGCGCGCTCGCGGTAGCGAGCACGCGGACTCCGCTCTCGCCGACCGGGACGTCGAGCTCGATGGCCGCCGCGTCAACGCCGTCGCCGGACGTGCCGGACATGAGGCCGATCGCGATCATGGCTTGCTCAATCTCTCGGCGTCGCCGAGGCGAGGCTCTCTGCGAAGGGTCGCGCGACCGCTTCATGGACGGCGATGCGGAAGCGGTACAGCGCGTCGTCGTTCGTGCGTCCGAAGTACACGCGGTTGGTGAGGATGACGACGGTCAGGTCGATCGCCGGGTCGATCCAGAGCGAGGTGCCGGTGAATCCAGTGTGCCCGTACGCGTCCTGGCTGAAATAGCGGCCGACCATCGCATCCTTCGGCGCGCGGAGCGCGAGCCCGATGCCGCGGCGGAAGTTGCCCTCCTTCACGTGCTCGGTCCGGGCCAGGCGCGCGAGCTCGTTGCCGATGACCGCGCCGTCGCGGTACACCCGCGCGATCCGCGCGACGTCGTCGGCGGTGCCGAAGAGCCCGGCGTGACCGGCGACGCCGCCCATGGCGAACGCGTTCTCGTCGTGGACCTCGCCGCGCAGGCGCTTCTTGCGCCAGGTCTCGTCCTTCTCGGTAGCCACGGTAGCGTCCCGCGGACGCGGCCCGAAGTCGCAGGTCGTTGCCTCGATCGGGCCGAGCACATGCTGGCGCACCAGATCGGCGTACGGCCGCTGCGCGATCCGCGCGAGCGCCTGGGTGAGCATGATGTAGCCGAGGTCGCTGTACTTGAAGGTGCCCGGGTCCTGCGCCAGCGGCTCCTGCGCCGCACGCCAGACCGCCTCGTCCGCATCCTTGGCGTCGCGCCAGAGCGGCAGCCACCAGTTGAGGCCCGCGGTGTGCGTGAGCACCTGCAGCAGCGTGACGCCGTCCTTCTTGCCGCCGTGGAAGTCCGGGATGAGCTCGCGGAACGGCATGGTCAGATCGAGGAGCCGCTCGCGCACGAACGCCAGTACCAGGGCGGTCGTCGCCAGCTTCGTGAGCGACGCCAAGTCGAACAGTGCGTCCCTTGTGCACGGCGCGTCCGGACCGGCGTCGGGATCGGGACAGAGCGTGCCCAGCGCGAATGTCTCGCTCTCGCCCTGGCGCTCGACGCGGATGACGCAGGCGGTGCACAGCGACCCGATCGCCGCGACCGCGGCCGCGCGCGCGGGCTCGGCGAGG
>Ga0137392_10001546_pt1 | contig 13279 bp, 14 predicted proteins | sample 15con2h34AmetaG_FD_101394 | JGI IMG/M metagenome (GOLD analysis project Ga0137392, IMG submission 101394) | Vadose zone soil microbial communities from Angelo Coast Range Reserve, California, USA - 15con2h3.4A metaG | ecosystem: Environmental > Terrestrial > Soil > Vadose zone > Saprolite... | reverse complement strand
GCCCTCGGAGAGTTGAAGCAGCGTTGCCAGGACCCATTTCAAGATACTTCCTTTGGTCCTGGCTGACGGACGCAGTCCGTAGACGCGCAGCGTCGTTGCCAGCACCCATTTCAAGACAGCCCTTGATGCCCACTCAAGTAATCTTTAAGCATCTGTTCGCAATCGAAAGCCATGTGCCCAAAGACTTCTTCAGGTCTGCGCCAGCATAGTTCGCCCTCGCCCGAGCCATGGGGAGACCCACTCACAATATACCCCTTATAGGCAATTGCGACTGCCCGGAAACGCGGATCGCGCTTGAGCGATGAATATACACCCACCACGCCGGTAATAGTAACGTCGTAGCCGGTCTCTTCGCGTACCTCGCGCAGCACACACTGCTCTATCGTTTCCCTGTGACGCACGATGCCACCTGGAACAGTAAAACCCAGCCCATCCGAGCGGTCAATCAGTAGAAACTTACCATCCTGCTCGATAACGACACCTGCCCCCAGCAGAGGAGAAATTTGTCCCAACGTAAGAAGAACGATCAGGCGGTAGGCCAGGCCGGCCAGCAGCCCTTTAATCTTCTCTTTCATGGTCACCTGCTTTCGTCGTTGTGTGGTGCGGTTTGGTGCTGCTTGTGAGGCCATTTTCGCGGCTCATTTGTTCGCTATTGTTCACTGTTTTTCGCCGTTGCTTGCCGCTTTTGCTGTCAGTTTTGCTGTCATGTCGGCTATGCCAACAGGGATTCTGGTTAGCCTCGGTTATTTGAGCCAGCAGGTAAGAGCTATCTGCTGGCTTGTTACTTCCCTCGTGCTTTTTGAGCCTGGTTGAGTTCATAGCGGAATTGTTGTAGTTCTTCTTTCTGTGATAGTAGGTATGCTACTGCAATAATGCTGTTGGTGTCAAATAGTGGTACCACGTATTGTCGCGCTATGTGTGGGGAGAGAGATGCGAAATTTTTGATCTTTTTGTGGCTTGAGTACTATACCGGTAGGACTATCTATTCTTTACTCAGCCCCAATTAGCCTTCAGAGTTGGCCTTAGGGCATTATTGTGTGTTCAAACCGATTGTATCCTGCGGTTTCTTCTTAATAGAGGCTCCTACTCGCTACTTTAGCCGAGTTGGAGAGCTTTTTCATAAGCTCGCCTGGCCTCTACATTGCGCTTGAGTGCGCTGAGTATCCAGCCTTTCCTATCATAGGCTTTGGCAAAATTGGGGTCAAGGCGAATGGCTTGTTCACAGGTGGCCAGGGCTTCCTCGTAGCGCTTGAGTGCGCTGAGTGCCCAGCCTTTGTTGTCATAGGCTATGGCAGAGTTGGGGTCAAAGCGAATGGCTTGATCGAGAGCAACCAGGGCTTCCTCGTAGCGCTTGAGGTTCATGAGTGCAAAGCCTTTGTTTTCATAGGCTGTCGCAGAGTTGGGGTCAAGGCGAATGGCTTGATCGAGAGCAGCCAGGGCTTCCTCGTAGCGCTTGAGTTCATCAAGGGCAACGCCTTTGTAGTGGTAGGCAAAAGCATCGTTGGGGTCAAGGCGAATGGCCTGCTCATAGGCGACCAGCGCCTCGTCGTAGCGCTTGAGGTTGTGGAGGGCAACGCCCTTGTTGTTGTAGGCAAGAGCAGCAAAACCATCGTTGGGGTTAAGGCGAATGGCCTGCTCATAGGCGACCAGCGCCTCGTCGTAGCGCTTGAGGTTGTGGAGGGCAACGCCTTTGTAGTGGTAGGCAGCGGCATAGTTGGGGTCAAGGCGAATGGCCTGCTCATAGGCAGCCAGTTCCTCATCATAGCGCTTGAGATCACGGAGGGCAGCGCCTTTGTTGATGTGGGCAAAAGGAAGGTTGGGGTCGAGTTGACGAGCCTGCTCATAGGCATCCAGTGCACGTCCTTTGTAGTAGTAGGCAAGGGCATCGTTGGGGTCAAGGCGAATGGCCTGCCCATAGGCGGCCAGTGCTTCGTCGTACTTCTGAAGACGATGAAACGTTCCTCCCTCGTCCAACCATCGTTGTGCCGTCTTCTCTAGCGCGTTGATGAAGGTAACAACGTCTTCATGCCGGTCAGTGTGTCGCACTGTGAGGGCTTTCAAGATGGCCTGCTCGATATGTGGAGGAACGAGTGGATTGAGTGTGCTCGGTGGAATGGGGGGATCAGTGCGAGAGTGGAGGAATGGCCTTTGTCCGGTCACCAGCTCGTAAGCAATGCACCCGAGCGCAAACTGGTCGCTCTTCTTGCTGACAATGCCCTGAAATTGCTCTGGTGCCATGTAAGCTGGTGTTCCATCAGGGTTGATAAAGGTGGTACCTTCGAGGAGCACAGCGATCCCGAAATCGGTCAGCATGACCTCCCCTTTGGCATTGAAGAGGATGTTTGCTGGTTTCAGGTCACGATGCACGATGTTATGTTGATGGGCATGGTGCAATGCTTGTCCGATCTTTGTAAGAATGCTGACGGCTTCTTCTACTGACAATGGGCCTGGATGTTGGCGTTGGAGATATTGCTTGAGAGAGCCATTGGGACAATATTCTACTACCAGATACGGTATTTTCTTCTCATAGATGCCCACATCAAGGACAGGGAGGATATGGGGATGGCTAAGATCATAGAGAAATTGTGCTTCTTGGAGAAATTCATCACTTTTCTGGTGTGAGGCAAGATGGGCATGTAATAGCTTAATAGCAACAGTATGCTTCTTCAGATGGAGATGTTCGGCGCGGTAAACACACCCAAAGGAGCCACAGTCAAGTTTTTCTGCTAAACGATAGTTACCGATTTCTTGGTTGATATAATTGTCTGCATCCATCAGCCGCCGTACTCCATCAAAAGCCAAATGTCCACCTGCACGAACGGACAGGAAAATACCTGGGTCAAGCCCTAGTATAAACCTGTTGCTAAGTTTTTATCAAGCAGACTACCCTGAAACCCTGAAAATACTACGAACTTCGGCACTGCTTGTTCCAGCGTGATTAGTTTAGGCTATTGTAAGATGCCATACCAAATTTTGTGTAATGGTACATAGCAGAACAGCCCGAAAGCCAGGTACGGATTGGGTTTAGCGCCTTCTCGTTGCAAAGCATTACACAAAAATCGATAGAGCATCTGCTCTCGGCGGTGCACGTGGAGATTAACTGTTCCAGAGCTTCCAGAGCCAGCGCCCAGACATCGACTCTTGTGATCGGTTACACATATTAAAAGTACCCCTTGCGAGAAAAACCATTGACCCGGACCATTGCAACTGTGTAAGATACCTCAAAGAGAAACAGAACCCATTTCATTGACGCGCAAACCTGAAGAGGGAGCGGCAGAAACCGGAATGTCTGCCAGGACTGCTCTCGCTTTTGACTCGCTTTGCTCGCCTTTGCGATGAGGGGCCAACACACTCTCAAGCATCTCTTGAAGCACAATGAGACTGGGTATCAGCGCTTCATGCCAGACACAAGCAGCAAGGAGTTGAATGTTCCATGAAATATTTTGTGACAGGCGCCACCGGCTTTATTGGCGGGCGCGTGGCGCGGCAACTGCTCGCGGCAGGGCATGAGGTCATCACGCTGGCGCGCACGCCATCCAAGGCGCAAGAGTTGGTGGCACTGGGCGTCAAGGTGCATGCGGGCGATATTACCGACAAAGAAAGCTTGCGCATACCAATGACGGGCGTTGGTGGCGTCTTTCACATTGCCGCATGGTATAAAGTGGGCGCGCGGGATAAGAGCCAGGCCGAGACGATCAACGTGGGTGGCACGCGCAACGTGCTGAAGATGATGAAGGACCTGGGCATCCCCAAGGGTGTCTATACCAGCACGCTGACGGTCTTCTCCGATACCAGGGGGCAGATGGTGGATGAGAGCTATAAGTACACCGGCACCTCCTTTCTGAGTGAGTATGATCGCACGAAGTGGAAGGCGCATTACGAGGTGGCGAGGCCTCTGATGCAGGCCGGACTCCCACTGGTGATTGTCCAACCAGGGCTGGTCTATGGGCCGGGCGACACCAGCGTCGTTCACGAGGCGTTGGTGAACTATCTGCGCGGGAAGCTGCCCATGACGCCCAGCGGCACGAAGTATTGCTGGGCGCATGTTGATGACATTGCGCACGGGCATATCCTGGCAATGGAGCAGGGCAAAGTAGGCGAGAGCTATATCATTGCCGGGCCAAAGTACAGCCTTGTTGAAGCGTTCACCCTGGCAGAACAGATCAGCGGCGTGCGAGCGCCGCGCCTGCATCCGGCACCCTGGATGATGAAGGCAACGGCAGCGATGATAGCACTCATTGGCGCCGTGTTCCCTCTGCCAGAACCCTACAGCGCGGAGGGCATCCGCAGCAGCGCGGGCGTCAGCTACCTGGGCACCAACGAGAAGGCCCGGCGAGAACTGGGCTACGAGCCGCGCACGCTGGAGCAGGGCCTGCCAGAGACGCTGGAATACGAGATGCAACAACTGGGAATGAGGTTCCAAAAGAGTTAGAGAGGAGAGGGCTCGATGGCAGCAAAGATTCGCGTGGCGTGATGGGGTGAACATTGGTGGCAACCCTATCCCTGCTTTTCAGACACACGATGCCTTTCAGGTGGTGGCGATTGCCGCCCGTCACCAGGAGTGTACCCTGGAAGCCGCGCAATACTACGACATTCCCCACGCCATCGCGGGCTACGAGCCGATGGAGAAAACGCGCTGGCGGTCCTGGAGGGCTTAGTCGTGGACCTTGATCCCTTAACGACTGCTTTAGGCAATCAGCCAGGGATCGCCAATGGGTTAGCCACCATCGCTGATCTGCAAAGCAGCCCGCCAGCCAGCTTGACGCCCGCGCAGGTTAGTGTCCCAACGGGCGATCAGCGAGCTCACCAGTGCTTTTTGAGGCCTTCGTTGACAGAGGCTGCCGTGTCGGGTAATAGCAGGCGGCAGCTTAAAATCCTGGTGCCAGGCCGTTCCAGAGCTTAACGTACAAAATTCCCGTTTCGATCTGGTCACCCCTTATTGCTGCTCCATGCCGCGATAGAGTTGGAGCGCCTCGGTCAGCCGCTGGCGCGCTTCGGGGGTGTAAGGCTCGCATTGAAACATGATGTGCTGCACGCCGAGTTCCGCATAGCCGCGCATTGCCGCTGCGATCTCCTGCACCGTACCTGTCAGGGGATTGTCGAAGAAACTCGGTTTCTTTGCTTCGAGATCGGGGAACCAGAGGCCGATGAGCGCCGTGACGCCAACCGTCGCCGGGTCGCGCCCGATCTCGCGGCACGCGGCTTCGATTTTGGCGAGCGGCTCGGCCATTGTTTCAGGTGTGCCCATATAGCCAGTGTTCCAGAGGTCGGCATACTGTGCGGTCAGCTTGAGCATGCGCGGACCTTCGCTTCCCACCATCAACGGCGGCCCTTCTGACCGCGGACCGCGCGGCACGATGTCGCAGTTTCGCGCTTGATAATACTGTCCCGCGAAATCGACATGCCCTTCATGCAGCAGTGGCTTGAGGATCTGCAAGGCTTCTTCGAAGCGGTCCACGCGATGATCGAAGGGCAACCCGAACGCCTGATACTCCGGCTCGTTCCATCCCGCGCCGACACCCAGGATCAAGCGCCCGTGGCTCACCTCGTCGGCGGTCGTCGCCATTTTCGCCAGGATCGCCGGATTGCGGAAGGAATTGCACAGCACCAGCGTGCCGATCTCCACGCGCTGTGTCGCTTCGGCCAGCGCCGCCAGCATGGTCCAGCATTCCCATATTCCCCGGGTCGGCTCACCAGGATTGCGATAGAAGAGGTGGTCAGCGAGCCAGATGCTATCGAAGCCATCCGTTTCCGCCTGTTGCGCGATTGCGCGGATCGTATCATAAGGACGCTTGCTGTTGTTTTCGCGGTCGTTCGCCAGGAAGACCATCAGCCCAATCTTCACGGCTTGCCCTCAGCTTTCTTCGGAACACGATATCTCCCTACCAGAAGTGTACTGCTCTCGGGAGTGCTCATCCATCTGCTTCAATGGTACTCTGGAAACAGGAGAGAATCGTTCCTAATTGATCGTGTTTTGATACTGTTCAGATTTACCCTTGTCTGATAGACTGTGGACATGACAGCAGAAGAGACGATCGCCTCATTAGAAACGCGACTCAAGCAAGCCTTAGAGCGGCTGGAGGAAGTCAGCGAGCAATTGCGCGTTGCCCAAGCACACAGAGAGGAACTGGAGGAAGTCTTAGCGGGGAAAACTGTACGAAAAAATGTTATGACCCCTATCATAGCAAATACAACCCGATCGAACGTTGTTGGGGCATTTTAGAGCAGCACTGGAATGGGGCTTTGCTTGATTCTGTCGAGGCTGTGATCCGATATGCCGCTTCTATGACCTGGAAAGGCAAACATCCTATTGTTGAGTTGGTGACGACGACATATCAAACCGGCGTGAAACTGACCAAGGAAGCCATGGAAGCGGTGGAAACCCACCTTCAGCGATTACCTTCCCTGGAAAAGTGGTTTGTGGACGTTCGGTATGTTGCCTAGAAGGCAAGCTAGGGGAGGGAATACAGCTTGAAACCTTTAGATGGACTCTCCTAGTGAAAGAGAAGCCTATGAAATATCCATATCACATGGAGTATCTGATGGTAGGATCGCATCAAGTACCTGTGATGCGATTGCCACAAGAGATCGAGTTGGTAACAACATTTCTTTCTAGTGATGTTCAAGGGCCACTTGGAGAAATCTTTTTCTTAGAGCATATTGATCTTGTCCTACAAGGCAAGGAGTTATATCAAGAGGTAGGAGGCAATGTCTATGCTCTTGAAATTCGCCAAGATTTCACACGGGTAGTTGATACTCTGGCGGACGAAGAGACCTCCTGTGTCATAGAAACGGAAGAGCTGCGACAATTGATCGAAATCTGGATTGAGGAGACAAAAGAAAGCAAAGCCTATAATGCATCTCTCATCCCCCCACCCCAGGCTTCCCCAGTAAGAGACACACTGAGGAAGTGGACATCAAGTGTAAGACAGCTGTTTATGAGGCACCCTCTCAAATAGAGAGAAGTAGACGCTAAGAAGGCAACCAGGAGGAAATGACAGAAAACCATCCACATGAATGCTCTTTTCGCCTAATTTTCCGGTAAAAAGAGTAAAACAGGTTTTTCGTTGATCGTTGTGCGAGATTCCCGTGGGCACTACCATTGAAACAGATTGGCTTTACAAGCCATCTCATGTCTTAGCGTATGCTTCTCCCCGTTTGATACGGTGGCCCTTTGAAGGATGGGCAGATCCCAGCGTCTCAATCCAGAACTGTAGAGGCATTACTGGAGGGAAGACCTGTAGATGTGTTTCCTGCCAGGAAGTCGGGATAGTTAATAATTCTTGAGTCCCTAAGAGACGAGATCATGGCAGAAGAGAACCGCTTCCAAAGACCCACCCCCACCACTTCTCGAATCTTGCTCTTGTTTCTGACACCTCCTAAAAAAGCAACTTCGGGGTTGCCTATTGTGGTTTTTTCTGGTATACTCTCTATAGGCAACCTGAGAGTTGCCTCTATAAAAAAAGACATACGCATTTTGCGTCACCTTGAGAGGAGATCCCATGACCCTTTCTGATCGTATCGAACGAACCATGCTTTTGCCCGTCCCGCGTGAGCGTGTCTGGGATGCCGTCACCAAACCAGAACAGCTTGCCCGTTGGTTTGGGGTGGTGAGTGATATGGATTTTCGCGTAGGCGGTGCCATCCAATTTACCTGGGAAAATGAACGTTGCCCCTATCCTGGCGTGATCGAGGTTATCGAGCCAGAGCAGCGTTTTGCCTTTCGCTGGCCTTCCTATGCTGTTAGTCATCCCAGGCTCACGTTTGCCACCGCACCCAGTACGTTGGTGGAAATTACCCTGGAAGAACGCGCCGAAGGGACCCTCTTGACGCTGGTTGAGTCGGGGTTTGCTTCCCTGCCTCAGCCTATTCCAACAGAGGAAGCCTATCGCGACAACCAGGATGGCTGGCAAGAGTGCCTGAACGGGTTGCGTGCTTACCTCCAGAGCCAGGAAGTCGTGTAGTGCCTGCGCGGTCCTGGTCCGTTTGTATTGCGTGTTGGAGGTGATGCGAAAGAGCATCTCGCCCAGAGGGGAGAAGAAACAGGTGATGACTGATGAACATTCGCAGCGAGTCTTTCTGGCTCTGGCTGATCCCACGCGTCGTCTCTTGCTGCAACAATTATGCGAAGAAGGCTCAGGGACAGCAGCAAGCTTCGCCACCCGTTTGCCCATCACGCGTCAAGCAATTATCAAGCATCTGGTGACCTTAGAGCAGGCCGGTCTGGTGACGGCCCACGAGATGGGTCGAGAGCGACGGTATGTGCCACGGCCAGAGGCGTTGCGGACTGTCACGAGCTGGATTGGGGCCATTGAAGCACAATGGGATCAGCGCCTGGCTGCACTGCGGAGCTATCTGCTTGAGGAACCAGGCACATCCTCCGCGCAGGAGCAAGGAACCAATGCCAGCGCGAATACACGAAAGGACGAGGAGTCCCTCAATCCATAGTCTGGTGGTAGCAAGAGAGCATGGCGCCCGCAGGAACGCCTGGCCACACGGAGCGTTTCGCAGAGAGGAAAGACTGGTTCTTCAGGACGAAGCGCGTGTCCAAATGGATTGGTGATGGATGGGCATGTCCCGGATGTTACCCGTCTTCGATGCTGTCTTTCCCATTGGGTATGCCCCAACTCCAGTTGAGGAAGGGCATGCCCAAAAGAAGGGCATTTCTCTCAACATATAAGAGATAGGAGAATGAATATGTTACTTGAGAACAAAAGTGCGGTGATTTATGGAGCAGGAGGAGCTGTTGGTGGCGCGATTGCCCGTGCCTTCGCCCGTGAGGGGGCAAAGGTGTTCCTGGCAGGTCGGCGGCTTGCTCCGGTCGAGGAGGTGGCCAGAGAGATCTCGGATGCAGGAGGAACAGCCTCTGCCGCTCTGGTCGATGCGCTTGACGAGCAGGCGATCGAAAGGCACTTGAGGACGGTGGCAGAGAAGACTGATGGCATTGATATTTCGGTCAACGCCATCGGGCTTCCTCAGCAAAAACTACAGGGAATCTCGCTCGTCGACCTGTCGCCAGAGCACTTCTCCCTTCCGATCACGACCTACCCGCAGACCACCTTCTTAACTGCCAGGGCTGCAGCGCGCTACATGATCAAGAAGAAAACAGGTGTGATCTTGACGATCACTGCGACGCCGGCTCGTATGGTTGCCTCCCTTGTAGGAGGGATGGCACCGGCATGGGCTGCGGTCGAGGCTCTCACCCGAGGGTTCGCAGCCGAACTTGGACCGGAAGGCATCCGTGTCATTTGCCTGCGATCACATGCCATCCCGGAGACGGAAACGATTCACGAGGCGAATAGTTCTCAAGGCGCTGCCTTCGGCATGTCACAAGAGCAGTTCACCGCTCAACTCGCAGGCATGACTCCGTTGCGACGACTCCCAACCCTTGGAGAAGTCGCGAATGTCGCGGCTTTTCTCGCTTCTGATCAGGCGAGTGCTATGACAGCGACAGTCGCCAATCTGAGCTGCGGCTTTATCCCCGATTAGTGTCTAACACCTGGCTTCATTGAAGGAAAGTCAGGAGAGCAGGAACTCATCATCACTCTCCCTGATGCAACGCATCTGGAGATGGTTCGTCAGTTCGGTCGAACGTTCATTATGTAGACCGGACGGATTGAGATAGTATCAGGTGCTCGTTTTTGCGATGAGCAGCCTGTTTCGATCATCAGAAATGAAAGGTTGATCCAGGGGCATGGTTCAAAAAAAGGCCAGACGCTTGGAGAACCCAAAGCGTTGTTTCTGAACAGAAGACAGAAATGAGCAATGGAAGGAGAGGACATGAGAAACAACCCTCATGGCATGAAGAATCATCCCATCGTTTCACACGATGCAAGGCTTTCCGCACGAAAAGCCTTGCTTGCAAAGGAGATGTCGTAATGGAACATTGCTCAATCAGCTTGTTACAAGCTTTTCGGGCAGGGAAGAACCCATGTTTTACAACACACCATTATCACAGGACGACAACATAGAACGATCTCATTTGCACCTGGAAAAGAGCAAGGTCGGAGAAGTTTTTTCTTTCTCTGCCAAGAGAATAGATCTCGTTGCAACTTGCAAGGAGAGAACCATGAGTCATCCCGCATTCAAGAGGGATAGGAAAGAAGGAGTAAAAATCTTATGAACATCACAGGCAAAACAATTTTGATAACAGGCACCAATCGCGGCCTTGGGAAGGCGCTGGTTGAGGAAGCCTTGAGGAGAGGCGCGAAGCAGGTGTATGCCGGTGCGCGTGTACCAATGGAACATTCAGATAAGCGCGTCACGCCTTTGACCCTGGATATAACAAACGCGGCCCAGATTCAGGAAGTTGTCGAGAAGGTCAAATCTCTTGATATCCTCATCAACAATGCCAGTATAGCGCTTTCTGACGACTTGAGCGATCGGACCGCGATCGAACAGCATCTCGCCGTCATCTTCTTCGGCACATACGACATGACCCAGGCCTTCCTGCCGCTACTCACTCGTTCTCGGGGAGCCATCGTCAATGTCCTATCCTTGGCCGCCTTGGCCGCCTTGCCGGTCGTTCCGCCCTACTCAATCGCAAAGGCAGCCGCGTTCAACCTGACACAATCACTACGCGCTTTGTTGGCTGGACAGGGCGTAAGCGTTCATGCCGTCCTACCCGGACCTATAGATACCGAGATGTCCCGATCCCTGGACGTACCGAAGGCCCCTCCAGAGTCTGTCGCGCGAGCTATCTTCGACGGAGTGGAGAAGGGAGAGGAAGAAATCTTTCCCGACCCCATGTCTGAGTCCTTGGCAGAGAGCTGGCGCAGCGGTGCGGTCAAGGAGCTTGAGCGCCAGAATGCGACCCTCGTAGCTGCAGAGGAGGACAAGTCATGAGCAAATTGCTAGGCCGCCCGGCGAGACTACGAGAGCATTCATCGTACAGCCCCGACACTCTGTCTCATTGGTGATACCGATGAGCGGGCCAGGGCTCAGATCCCAGGATAGGCGGGTGACGTTTTCCCTGGAGATGTTGGGGCATATGGTCTCATTGGCACCGTGGAGACCATCCGCCAGCGTCTAGCCGCCTATGAGGCCGCTGGTGTCCAGGAACTCGTGATCTGTCTTTCTGATGCAACGCATCTGCATACGGTTCGCCACTTCGCTCGAGCGTTCATTGTGTAGACTGGACGTATTGAGATACGGTTGTATGCTCGTTTTTGCGATGAGCAGCGTTTTTCGGTCATCAGAAATGAAAGGTTGATCGAGGGGCAGGGTTCTACAAGGGTCGGGCCTTGTAGAACCCGAAGCGTTGTTTCTGAACAGAAGACAGAGATGAGCAATTGTAGCAGAGGACATGAAAAACAATTCAGACGGCATGAAGAATCATCTCGTCGTTTCACACGAGGAAGGGCTTTTCGCACGAAAAGCCCTGCTTGCCAAGAAAATGAAGTGAATAATTGCAGCATAAGAAACATTATCACAGAGAAAAGGTGAATGTTCTGCATCTTTTCCTCGTGAACTATGCTCATATATACCTTCAATTTGCTGAGCTTTAATTTTTTGCAACACTACTATCAAGATTGCCAGCCCAACCCAGGAGTTTGGAACACGAACCTTACGTGCTGCCTTGGATAGCAGTCCGTTGTGGGGAGCGGGACGAGTGGAAGACACCTGTAATCTCATAGAGCACGCGCCTCATTGTCGAAGATGATCCTGATATTGGGAAAGCCCTGACCGTTTTCCTCCGAGAGACAACGGCCTATCAGGTGATCCATGTGTTCGATGGGTTTGCGGCCCTCAAAGTCGCACGAACCCTCATTCCGCACCTCGTCCTGCTCGATTATCAGCTTCCCAGTATGAATGGTCTGGAGTGTTTAGACATGCTCCGAGCAAGCAAAGGAACGGAGCAAACACAGTCATTCTCATGAGTGCAGCGCTTCCCGAAGGGGTGCAGGCGCATCAACGTGTCCAGGCACGTCCTGATCTGGTCTTCCTTGAGAAGCCATTCGAGATGGACACCTTACTTGACCTGATCAGACACCTCCTCCAGGAGAGCTAACGCGAACCTCTCTTTCTCTTCCTCCAATTTACAAGATATCAGTGAAAGAAGCCAGATGGAGAGCGGCTTTTCCAGGAATTTTTGTACCAGTGCTCACGATTGAGGGCAAATGCTTACGTTTGAGGACCAAACCTGCTCACTTCGTAGGTCATTTACCACAAGCTGTCTTCGGGCGAGGGCGTCGGGTCGCCGCTGGGATGGCTACAGCTCTCCCTCCGTTGCCCCCGATTCCTCCCGCGATTCTGGCATAGGCGTACTTACATTTGCCAGGGAAGCGACCACCTGCTCAGCGATACACTGAAAAGCCGCTGACACGGGCGATTCTGGCACACTCACAACCACCGGCTGCCCCTTGTCGCCGCTCAAAGCAGTAGCAGGATCAAGTGGAATAGCGCCCAGCAGGGGCAAACCGTCGAGCAAGGAGCGTGACTCGGCACTGGAGGGGAATATATCGACACGTTCGCCACAATGGGGACACACAAATCCAGACATGTTCTGTACCAGCCCCAGTACTGGTACGCCCGCATTCTGGAACATCGCCAGCCCCTTGGCAGTATCAATACGGGCGATATCTTGCGGCGTAGTTACCAGGATAGCCCCATCGATGTGCAGCTCGCGACAGAGGGTCGCCTGTGGTTCACCGTTGCCGGGAGGCAGATCAATAATCAGATAATCCAGTTCCCCCCAATTCACTATCGAAAGGAGTTCACGAATGAGCGCACCCAGCACATCAGGGATAGGCGCAACAGCCTGTTCTTCGCCGATAAAGAAGCCTACCGACATGACCTTGACGCCATAACGCCGCAGCGGCTGAAGCATGCGCTCTGGAGATAACTTCCCTTGATGCCCCAACGGTAGAGTAGCTTTCCATCCATGGCTCTCTCCGCGTTTGCGCACACCCAGCATCATTGGAACGCTGGGGCCATACGCGTCGGCATCGAGCAACCCCACCTGCGCCCCGCGTTTCCCAAGGGCAACAGCCAGGTTCACGCTGACAGTCGATTTCCCGACACCACCTTTGCCACTGCCCACGACAAGTAGATGAGCAACCTGATCCATACGTGCTCGTTGATAGTGTTCCTGCACCGCTTTTCTCCGTAAAATTTGTAATGATTAGTTTGATATCGTCTTTGCTAGTATAAAAGGGCTTTTTCTATTTGGCAAGGTTAAGAGCGCACCGGCGAAAGAAAAAGAGACCTACCTCCTTATAGTAGGGGCGAGGGTGGCGGCTGGGAGTGGGGCAAGAAAGATACGGGGTATCTTTACAAG
>Ga0137392_10001532_pt1 | contig 13327 bp, 7 predicted proteins | sample 15con2h34AmetaG_FD_101394 | JGI IMG/M metagenome (GOLD analysis project Ga0137392, IMG submission 101394) | Vadose zone soil microbial communities from Angelo Coast Range Reserve, California, USA - 15con2h3.4A metaG | ecosystem: Environmental > Terrestrial > Soil > Vadose zone > Saprolite... | reverse complement strand
TATTAAAAAAGTATTTAAATTTGTAATAGTATATTGTATTATATAAAATATTAAAGCTTCTATAGATTGTTCTGAATTAATAGCTAAAGCTAATAAAATAAATCCTACATGTGATATAGTACTGTAAGCTAGTAATCTTTTTATTTTAATTTGAGCTAAACCTAATATTGTTCCTATTAATAATGATAATAAAGAAGATATTAATAATAAATTTTTACTTCAAAAATAACTATTATTAAAACTTAAAGTATTATTATTTATTATATTATTTAAAGGATTTAATTCTAATATTATATTAATATTTTCTATTATATTAATATGAGTTTGTATTTCAAATAATACTAAAAAAATAGATATTTTAGGCATAATAGTTAGTCATGTTGTTATAATCGTAGCACTATCTGCATAAACATCTGGTGCTCAATTATGTAAAGGTGCTGCTGCTATTTTAAATAATAATCCTATAAAAATTAATATTAAACCTAAACTAAAACCTAATAATATATTGTTATTATCAATTACTGATATCATACTATATATAGAATCTAAATTAGTTAATCCTGTGAAAGAATATATTAATCCACAACCTAATAATATTATACAAGAAGCTAAACTACCTAATAAAAAATATTTTAATCCTGCAGATATTGCTAATTCTGAATGTCTATATAAGGAAGCTAATATATATACTCCAAATGATTGTAATTCTAAACTTAAATATAAAGTTACTAAATTTGAAGAAGATATTAATAATAATGAACCTAATGTTGATATTAAAACTATTATTGAATATTTTATTCTATAATTATTAATAGGTAATATATTTGGACCTTCTTCATTTAAATTTAGATTATTATCTATAAATTTATGATTTATTAAAGGTCAAGCTATTAGTATTACAGAACCTGTTAATACTATAACTATATCAAATAATTGTGTGAATAAAGTAATTTGAAATAAACCACTATATATTCCTATACCTGATCCAATTGACTGAATATAAAAAGCATTCAAAGTTAATGCTCCAGTATAAAGTAATAATAGAGAAGATATTCTTAAATATAAATTTGATGAAATATTTCTATTTATTGAAGGTAGGGCTATTGCCACTATAAGAATCATGATACTAATAAACATCATTACTTTTTAACTTTATTATTATTATTATGTTATTCACAATTAATTAAATTTAAATATTTTAATTAATTTTGTTTAGTTATTTTAGTACATCCTATTGGATTTGAACCAATATATAATTGCTTCGAACGCAAACGCTTTTCCAATTCAGCTAAAGATGTTACAGATTTTTTAAATTTGTATCAAACTTTAGATTATAATTTAACTAAAATAAATTATATAAAAAGATATAATATTCAACTACAAACAAAACAAACAATTATCTTAAATAACTAAATTAAGATATTTTATTTTTATTCAATTAAACTCTTCTTAACTAATTTTATTTTATTTAGATAAATATTAATATATAATTTATTTTAGTTAAATTATAATTTGGTTGCAAAGATATTTAAACTAATAAACAAAAAAACAAAACAAAATTATAAATTATAAAATTACATATTTTTTTGTATACGAGTAAAGAGACTTGAACTCTTACGATTATCAAACCATAAATTCCTAAGATTTACCCGGCTACCAAATTTCGGCACACTCGTAATTAATAAGTGCGTATATAAAAATTTATAAATAAATAAAACACAAAAAAATATATGTTAAATCTATAAATAAAAATATAAATTTATATTTAAATTAAGAATATTTTATTAAACAAAATTTTATTAATTATAAAGACATTATTATAAAATTAATTTAGTAATTATAAATAAGAGATAGAGTAATCGAAACTCTGTCTGCACAGTGTAAATATGCTGTTAAACCACTCAACTAATCTCTTACTAATTATTATAAAAAAGGGGGTAATATTTATTTATTTTCCAGCAGCACTTTCCAGTACGGCTACCTTGCTATGACTTTTGAGATGTTACTCAATTGAATTAATAAAAACTAATTAGTTTTACATAGCCGTTATATTATTTTCAAAAAATAAATAACTATTTAAATTTAAATTTAAATTAAAAAATAAATTTAATATTAACTATGGAAAGTTATAATAACATTTTTATTTCCATCAATATAAGCTTCTTCCCAGCGACAGACAGTTAGTTCATCACGGATGCTAGTTTCACCGTTGCGCTTATTATCAACGATTACTCGAAATTCCTTCTTCATGTTCCCGAATTGCAGAGAACAATTCGTCTAAATTTATATTTAACTTTTTTTAATGATTAGCTCTTCTTACTTTCCCAAAAAATTTAATTTTATAAAATTAAAAATAAATGCATTATTTAATCTTTCGATTATTTATTTTATATTAAACATAAAATAATCTCCAATAATAAAATAAATATATAATTCATTTTAAGGAAAAAGTTTTGCATCACTTTGTAAAAGTTTTTGTGGCACGTCTATAGCCCAGTTCATAAGGGCCATAAAGACTTGTCTTAGCCCCAAATGATACTCTATAAGAATCATTAATTGTTAAGTATGTAATAAAATATAATATTTTAAATTAACAACAGGGATTACGTCCGTTAGCGGAGTTAACCTCAGTTCTCACGATACGGACTGAAGACAGCCATGCAACACCTGTATTAAATGTTTTAATTTACTATCTAAAATATTATTATATTTTAAATTTTAAACATTCCTTTATATATATATATAAGTTTTTATTCAAGAACTGGTAAGGTTTTACGCGGATTATCGTATTAAATAACATGCTTCACTTCGTTTGCTCCGAAACCGACTAATTTTTTTGTTTTCAACTTTGCAGTCGTACTCACAAGGCGGAATGGTTATCGTGTTAACATTGAAATTAATAATTTTTATTAATAACTACCATTCATCGTTGACAGAGAGGGGTATTCTGGGTATCTAATCCTATTTCCTATCCTCACCTTCGTTTCTGAGCGTCAATCATTAATGGAAAAAAGCTTTCGCCTTTAATATTCTACTTAGTATCTAAGGATATCAGACCTACTCTAAGCATTATTTCATATATCCTCTATTTGATTCTAGCTTTTATTCTTTACTTATTAATATTTTTTAAGTAAATTTTAAAGCCGCCTACAAACCCTTTACGCCTGATTAAGACGATTAACGTTTGTGTCTTTGGCCTTACCGAGTCTTCTGGCACCAATTTTGGACGACACTAATAATAAGGTAATATCATTATTTTCCCTTATGTTATCAATTATTATTATTGATTTCAGTTAGCTAGTTCACTCTTGCGAGCATTGACTAATATTCTTGACTGCTGGTAGTATAAAACTACTTGGGAGATTTCATTCCCAATGTGGCCATCTGTTCTCTCAAACATAGCTATTGATCGTCGGCTTGGTAGGCATTTACCCTACCAACTACCTAATCAAAGTAAATAGTATTTTATAACAGAATAATTCCTTTAATATAATTTTTTTTTATATTTATTTCCTATTTATGGAAATTATAAAGTAACTTATTTACTATCCTCACCTTTACACCTTATTACCTAAAAATTTTTTTCGGTAACAATAATTCGCATGTCTTAAACTACTGAACAACGTTCAATCGGAACCAAAATTAAATTCTTACGATATTTAAACAATACATCAATAATTTGTGTTATTGTTATATTTTATATGCTTTAATTGCAATTTTTTGTATCTCTTTTAGTTATTTTTTTATTTTTAAAACTATCCTGTGTTGTTTTTTAGAGTTAAATAGAATCTTTTTAAATTTAAAAGTTTTCCCTTTATTTGTTTAAGGAGGTAAGATAATAAAATTAATATAATAAAATTTGTAGTCTTTATTTAATTAAACATACACTTACAAAATATTAAATATTTTATTGAATAAATAAACAATTATTTATAATTTATTCTAAATTATATCAATAAATAATTTATATTTAATTATTTAATAAGGTGATATATCAAATGCTATTAAAATACTAGGTATTAAAATAATAAAAGCTACACAAACAGGTAATAAATTTAATCAACATAATTCGATTAAAGCATCATATCTCATTCTAGGTAAAGTAGCTCTAAATCATACAAACATAAAACAGAATAAACATGTTTTTAATCCAAGTATTATAGATTGTAAATTAATTAAAGAATCGTTAATAAATAATTCAGGCATATGATATCCTCCTAAAAATAAAATAGAAGTAATACAACTAAATAAAACTATTGAAGCATATTCAGCTAAGAAAAAGAAAACAAAAGGTACACTAGAATGTTCAGTAAAGAAACCAGCTACTAATTCAGATTCAGCCTCTTGTAAATCAAAAGGTGTTCGAGATGTTTCAGCTAAAATAGAAATAAAATAAAATATAAACACTGGAAATAATGGTATTATATATCAAATAGCTTGTTGATTTTCTATTATAGTTGTAAAGTTAAATGAACCTGTTAATATTATTATAATTAATATAGCTGAACTTAAAATTAATTCATAACTAATCATAGCAGCTGTACTTCTTAAAGATCCTAAAAAGGCATAAGTGGAATTTGCTGATCAACCTGCAAATAATATTCCATATACTCCTAATGAAGATAAAGCTAAAGTATATAATATCCCTAATGTAAAATCAAATAAAGTTAATCCTTGTCCAAAAGGAATTATTCCTCAACCTAATAAACTAAATATTAAAGAAAACACAGGTGCTAAATAAAATAATATTTTATTAGATTGAGAAGGTATTACAGTTTCTTTAACTATTAATTTAAGAGCATCACTAAAAGGTTGTAATAAACCATAATATCCTGTTGTATTAGGACCTACTCTTCTTTGATGAGCAGCTAATTGTTTTCTTTCTATTATTGTCATAAAGGCTACAGATAATAATATAGGTAATATCACTAATAATACATCTAATAAATTTATTATTATATTTAATAAAGTTAAAATTAAATTATTTATATTCATAGATATACATATTTTGCATCTTTATTTATATCTATATTTTATTTTATAATTGACTATTCATTTTGTAATTTTATATTTTAGTCTTTAAATCCTCTTATTTAAATTTATAATTTAAATATATAATTTAATCTTACATTACATTTTATAAAATTGAAATAAATATAAATATTGATTTATAGTTAATTAAAATTAACAACATAACTTTATAAATTAATTAAAATTATTTTAATTAATAATTTTAATATTTATAAGTAAAATAAAAAAGGTATATTTAATTTAATTAGAGATAATTTTATCTAAATAAATTGTAAAAACACAAATTATAAAGTAACTGATATTGTAACAATAATTTATTCTTATATTAACAACCTAATTAATAGGTTTTAAATGATTTGTACAAACATTATTTGTAAATTAATTATCTAAATAGTTATTATGAAAAATATTTAACTATCTTATTTAACTTTAAAACATTATTTGTTTGTTTTAATTTAAATAATTTAATTTAATTTTATTCTCTTTTGGATTCGAACCAAAATTAACATTTTAGAAGAATGCAGTTCTACCATTGAACTAAGAGAATCTATTAATATTATTTATAATATTATAACACAAAAAAAACAAAAATGTTAAAGATTTCTTTAAATAATAATAATTAAATGTTATAAAATTAAACATTAATGAATTTAGAGTTAAGAGGGAATTGAACCCTAATATTTATAGATTTTGCAGATCTATTACAAAACCATTTGTAAACTTAACTCTAATTTATCTACAAAGAAACAAATTAAGAATAATGTAAAATTAGATTTTAAAAGGGGGTAAATAAATAATAATAGAATAAATTAAATAAACAATTATTTTTTATTTAATGAAATAAAGATAGGTGCTATCATAGATAATAATAAAATTATACTACATATAATTAATAATACAGCAGCATAAGTGTAAATTAATTGTCCTATAGCTTCTATTTGACTAAATGAAATAAATAGTGTATCTGCTATATTAGATTGATAAGTAGTATGAATAATATTAACTAAATTTAATTTATTATTATTTCAAATAAATAAATTAAAATTAGTAATAGTATCAAAAATTAAATTTAAACTAGATACATTATTAAAACTAAATGGTAAAATGTTAAACATTTCAAATAAAAATAATGAACCTACTGCAAAAGCTAAAGGTAAATTTTTTGTATATTGTTTTCCTGTATCTATTATATCTGTTAATGAAATATTAATCATCATAATTACAAATAAAAATAATACAGTTATAGCACCTACATATACAATAATATATGATAAACCAAGAAAACCTATTCCAGATAATATTAAATAACCTGCTGCATTTACAAAAACAGAAATTAGATATACTACTGATATCACTGGATTTTGAGAGGTTATAACTAATACACTTGATATTATTGTTGTAAAACTTAATATATTTATTAATAAAATTTTCATTTTTACTTTAATTTAAGCCTATTAATAATAATTATATATTATTAATGTTCGATCTAAAATTTTTATATTAAAAATTTTTAACGTTAAAGGCTGTAAACATTAAATTTTTATAAATTATTTAATGAATAAATTATTTTAATGAATAAATTATTTTAATGTAGGTTTAACCTAAAAATATAATATTCTAATTAAAGAATAATTTTGAAATATTATTATTATAATATTTTATAATAATTCTTTTTAAGTCGCAAATTCATCTTATTAATTAACGAAAACTGAATATCCAATATTCTCTTTTATTAACCCCCATTTATTTATTTATTATTTAGCTTATCAAGCTCACAAATGTTAAAAACTTTTTTAATCATTATTATAGTGGTGATTGCCCTACTTTCAGTTATTATTTTAATAACATTTAAATCATTAAACAAAATTATTTTGTTTACGACTTTAATTATAAATATTATATCATGTACATATGTGATATTTTATATTCAGTCAATTGGATGAAATATTTATACTTTAATTTTTATATATTTAAATAATATATTATTATGTTCAATCAGATTTACTATTCAAAATTTATCTTTAAATAATTTCATTAAAGGGAAATTAATAAATATTTGATTAATTTATACTAAAATTATTTATACTTATCCTTTTTATATTTTAAGAGAAATTTTCTCCAATACTGGAAAAGTTTTAGATATTATAAATAATAGGATAAATAATGTTGTATATGATTTATCGATTATTGAACCTTTAAAATTATTAAATAAAGAATATAATAAAAAAAGTAAATGTACAATTTTTACTTTTGAAAATAATTTTTTATTAGATCATAGAAATTTATTCTCTGCTTTATTTGCTGGTTTAATTTTACAATCAGAATTTAAAAAAATTGGTAAAAAAATTATGATAGTTTCTATTATTAGTGAAGATAAAACATTTTTTATTCATAAAAATATTATTATTGATGAGAATACAACTATTTTTAACTATTTAGATAAAATAAAACATTACATCCAAACTTTTTATGAGTCGGGTTATCCCTTAACTGCTTTTCAAATATTGGAAATTAAATTATGAAATTATGAAACAAAAATTAATTTAAAAGGTAAAAATAATACATTAGGGAATTCAATTCATAAATTTAAAAGAAGTTTCCACCATTCTTGTGTAAATAATAAAAACACGAATTTGAATACAATCAAACCTTTAAAAACTCCTCAAAGTGTTTATAAAATATCAATTGCAACAATTGATATAGAAACAATTCAATTTAACAATATTCAAATACCTATTAGTATTAGTTTCTCTTATAATATCAATGATAAAATCTTTACAATATTTAAATTAATTGATTATAATTTATTATTAAAAGATTCAGATAAAGCTATTAAATTATTATGATTAAATTTCATGGATGAATTAAATGGATTAAAATTAAATAAATGTATAATTTACTCTCATAATCTTGGTTCATTTGATGGATATTTTATCTTTAAAGGTTTATTAGAATTACCTAATATAGATATTTCTAAAGTTAATTCTATTATTGATGATTTACATAGATTTATTAGTGTTGATATACTTTGAAAAAATACTAAAGTTATTTTTAAAGATTCATTAAGAATTTTCCCTGTTTCATTGCAAGAATTATGCTTATTATTTGATGTAGAAGGGAAATTATACCCTTATAACCCCGAATTTAATAAAACCACTTTATTTGAAAATGAAATTCTATTAAATCAATTTATTGAATATAGTAAACAAGATTCAATAAGTTTATTAAAAGCTTTAATAAAAGCACAAAAAATTTATATTGATGAACATGAAGTTGATATTGCTTCAATATGAAGTACATCTACTTTATCTTTAAAAATATTCAGACAAAAATTTTTAGATGTTGATATCCCAATATTAACTAATAAATTAGATGATATTATCAGATTAAGTTACATTGGTGGTTCTACAGATTACTTTTATAAATATGGAGAGAATTTAAAACATTATGATGTTAATTCATTATATCCCCAAGCCATGTGTAATCCAATGCCAATTAAATTTTTAGGTGAAAGTATAGGAGATAGTGTAAAATTAGAAAATATATTCGGGTTTGCTGAAGCTAAAATTACAACACCAGACAACCTAATTATTCCTTTATTGCCCTTTAAAATTGATAATAAAACATTACATCCATTAGGCTCATGAATTGGTGTATATTTTACAGAGGAATTAAAAACAATTGTAAAATATGGATATAAAGTGGAGTTAATTAAAGTATATAATTTTAGTAAAAACAATATTTTTAATAATTATATTAATTTTTTTTATAATATTAAAAAAAAATCAGTAGGTCCTTTGAGATTTATAGCTAAAATGCATTTAAATCAATTATATGGTTACTTTGGAAGAAGAAAAACCTTAATTGAAACAAGAAATGTTTACAATGAAGATTTAATCAAATATTATGGCAATTACACTATATTTTCTGAAATAAAAATAAATGAAGATATCTCTACTATCTTGATGAGTAGTAATTTAGATTACAATTTAATCAATGAAATTAAACAAGATACAGGATTAGAATTATTAACAAACTTTAGAAAAGTTAAATCACATGTTGGTATAGCAGCTGCAGTAACTTCTTATGCTAGAATAGAAATGATGGAATTAAAAATGTTATTAACCAAATTAAATATTAAACTATACTACACTGATACAGATTCAATTTTCACCGATAAACAAATACCTGAGTATTTAATTGGTAAAGAATTGGGTCAACTTAAAGATGAATTAAATGGTAAATTTATTAAAAAAGCTTATTTTCTTGGTATTAAAAAATATGGTTATATTGATAGTGATGATAATATTCATTCGATATTTTCAGGTGTAGAGAGAAACTCTTTAACTTGAAATGAAATTGAACAAATTGCTAATGGTTTTACTATAATTAAACAATCACCAATTAAATTTTTTAAAAATTTTAACACTTTAAATATTAATATCAAAAATGATTTAAACACTTCTATTATTTTTAATCCAAGTAAAAAAATTTTTAATAATTTTTAAATAATAGTTGAAAGTTATTAAAAATTTAATATTAATTTTCACAGGTTCATAAAAATTATTAAAATGATGAATTAGAATTTAGCAGAATTGAACTGCAATATAAACCTCGGATAGATTTATAGTTAAAACCATTTAACTTTAAATCCTTTTTTATATTTAATTAAATTCCTTTTAAATTAGTAAGTTGGAGGAGGTGAGGTGAAGGGGGGGTAAACTTCATTAAAATTTTGTGTTTTTTAAAAAGAGAAATTAAATTTTTCATGTTAATTCAATAAATCAGGTAAATTTAACCATCTTAATATTAGTGAAAATTGGTATACTTCATAATTTCTTAGAAAATAATCTATTTTATTCATTTATTAATAATTTTATCTCTAGTTTCTTCAATTCAATTTTTAATTTGAGTATTAACTTCTTTTTGATGTAATTGACTTAAATCAGATTTAGTTTCTTGTGTAATTACAGTTTCATAAGCGTTATTATCTTTATTCAATTCAACTAATTGTTTCAATAATTCATCTGCTATGTTACTATCCATTCTTGATGATTCATTAACTTTATTTTCGATAGAATTCATTATATTTTTCAAATTATCTGGCAAAAAAGATTTTCATCTACCTCTAATACTAGATATAATAAAATTATCCATTTTTTCTTTAAATAAAGGTTTAGTAGAGGAATCTATTGGTCTTACAGTTTTTGTTGAACTTGATGATGATGATGATGAAGTTGAGCTAGATCCATTATAAGAATCTAAACTCTCTCCTCATTCTTCTTTAGCTTTTTCACTTAAATTTTCTACACTAGATGAAGTTAATAATTTACCTTTTCCTTTATCTAAGGAGTCAATTTCAGGAGAAGAAACTCCTGAAGCTATCATCAATTTTGTATCATTTGGGTTAGATAACTTGATACTAGATTTATTACTACTGTTTGAGCTATTCGAGTTACCATCTCTCTCCCCTGTTCGAAAGGAGTTCATTCAATCTATTAACCCTGCTCCAGCTGTTTTAGCTTCATCTGCATAATATCAAACTAAAATTCCACTAATTACAATTCCTCCAATTATTAAATATTTTTTATAATTTGAATTAGACTCAGGTTGAATTTCAGTTTGAACTTCATTTGTATCATTTGTTCAATTTATTCAATCGGCTAATTTAGATTTATAACTTTTTCTAAGACTATCATCTTTTTGAGAGTAATATCTTTTATCAGATGGAGTTCACTCATGTTTAGAGGAAGTTCTCCTATGAAGATTATTGATTGTTTTATCAGTTTTTACAGAATCTTGAATGTGAGTAACTTCGTCAACTTTAATTTCATCTTTATTATAAAATAATTTAGATAAATATTGAAATAAATTAGTATTAACAAAATAATCTAGTATATTTACTGTAATAAATCTTGTTTCAGTGAAGATACCTTGAATAAATTCCATTAAAGAATTTTCTAATAAAGATAAACCAAATATTGATAATACAATAGTGTTTAATACAGTTCATATTTTTCTAAGTATTTTATATTTTTTAAAAATTTGAATTAACAAACTAACTAAAGTTAATTTAACTAAAATATTTTTAAAAGCTAACATTAATTCTCAAATTTGAGAGAAATAAGACTTAATTTGAGATAAAATAGAGTTTTTATTTAAATTAGAATTAATATTTTCATTTTTAACATCTAATTTTTTAAATTTGCTGATTAATTCAGCTTTTGTATATTTGTTTAAATTCATTTTGTTTTATATATTTATTTGATTGCATTACTATGTTTATATATTCGTAATAAACATTTTTAATATTCAATATTATCTTAGATAGTTTTAAATTATAATAACTCATTAAAAAAATAATAAAATCAGTTCAAAATTTAAATTTTAAAAATAACAAAACAACATTGCAAATTATTATATTTATTAAAAATATTAAATGTGTTTGTAAAATAAATTTTAATCAAAGACAGGACCTCTCCTTTATAAATAATAAAGTAAAGTTCGAAGTTGTTTAACACTCGTCTTTTATTTGATAGGACGTTAAATACTAATCACTTATTGCAATCAAATTAAAAAATATTAATGAATATAAATTTTTACAATTTATTATTATCAGCTACTTTAGCATCTTTTTTATTCTTTTTAATTAAATTTTTAAGAACTTGATACTTTGAAAATAAAGAGAACATTGTTTTTACAAAAGGAATTTCAACAAAAGAAATTACTTTTTGTAAAGATTATCAAAAACTTTTAAGTAGTGAAATGGAAAATAATCTTAAATATTACATAGTTTTTACTTATACTTATTCACATATCTTAAATTCTTGTTGAACAATATTTGATATAACAGAATGATTGGAATCAATTAATAAACAAGATTATAGTGTTACATTTGAACTTATTTCGAAAACTCAAGATAATTTACTATCAAATTATCCGAGAATAATTCTATCTAATGAATTTATAGTAAATAAACAGAGTAACCCAGTTTTAATCTCCTCATTTTTATCTAATCAATTAAGAAATGTTTATGAAATGTTCGATTCAGAAAATAAAGATAACCATTATATTGTGATTAAATATACAGCTTTAATAGCTTCTACATAAAATGTTAATATTATTCTTATTTACCCCCTTTCCTCTGCTAAACAAAATATTAATTTATTCTGTAATTAGCAAGTAATATTTATGAAAATAAATATTAGACATTTAATACAAGTCCCAAAGGATTATTGCAATCACATATATATATATATAAATGAATTTAACTACTAATAATATAAGTTTCTTAAGAGATGTTTCATCTCATATAAAAGTTGATATGACTTCAGGTTGAAGACATCATTACTTTGATGGAAGTATAAACGAATTATCATCTTTTATAAAATTAATTGGAGATGATAAAATCTATTTATTAATTCCGTTATTTATTAGTTCTCAATCTTTAAGAAATGCCACATTAAATTTATCTGAACCCTTTTTAGTTAATATGTTTATGTTTCCGACTTCTATTTTTAGAAGGCCAAAAAGCTGTGTAGTCAAATTAAAAAATAAATTGGCGTAGAATTTTAACGGAAATTACGTTAGATGTGGTTCTAAGAGCCCAAAAGGGTGTTGATATTAAAACTTAACACAATAACTTTTATAATATCCCTTTTATGAGATTTAATTTTAACAATAACTTTGTATTCTTTATTACAGATTAAATTTTAACTTTTAATTCCTTATTACAGATTTATTTTTAACAATTTTAACTCAATAACTTTTATAACATCCCTTTTTATGAGATTTAATTTTAACAATTTTAAACATCAAGTCTAATTTATAAATTAGTAATGCTAAACTAAATAATTCACAGTTACTTACATTTGCATCCTATTAAGAAATGTTCTTTTTCTTATAAAATTAAATATTATTTCATTTCTTAGATTACATTATGGATTAATATAATAAAAAGAAATATTATTTAATAAATAAATAATAGAAATAAATTTAAGATAGTATCTAGGGGTTAGTTTCTTGCTTTATATACATTCAGCGCTTATCTAATATGTTTGTGGCTACCCAACTATGCTTATTTAATTAATTAAATTCAACAATTGGTGCACTAGAGAAACACAGCCTATTGATCCTTTCGTACTAGAAGGTCTTCCCCTTTTTACTATTTATATCTTCAGAAGATAGGGACCATACTGACTCACGTCGTATTAAACCCAACTCGCGTACCCTTTTAATCGGCGAACAGCCGAACCCTTCCAAGCTTCTTCACCCGGAGGATAGGATGAGTCGACAT
>Ga0137392_10001519_pt1 | contig 13367 bp, 12 predicted proteins | sample 15con2h34AmetaG_FD_101394 | JGI IMG/M metagenome (GOLD analysis project Ga0137392, IMG submission 101394) | Vadose zone soil microbial communities from Angelo Coast Range Reserve, California, USA - 15con2h3.4A metaG | ecosystem: Environmental > Terrestrial > Soil > Vadose zone > Saprolite... | reverse complement strand
CACGGCATTCACCGCGCAGACGCTGATCGCGGCGGCGCTGATCGTTGTGCCCTTGCTTTCGAGCGCGGTAATTACCATCAGCACTCCGGCAATGCCGGTTCCGCTGAGCTACGCCAAGCCAATTGCTGATATGCCACACGCAAACTCTGGTGGCTCGTCATCGAATGTGCACTTTGTTGATCCGCAGCAAGTCGTATATGTGAACACAGGAAAAAGCGGCATCATCGTGAGCAACCCACGATCAGGTCCCGCCGGTCCATCGGATCCCAGTCCTTGTCTGGTTGGAGCGTCGTGCCCTGTTGCAGACGGTCCACCGAATTTCTTGCCCGCTGGACCAGCTATTGTGCCCAAGCGTCCTGACAGACCGGTGATCGTGTCGCACATGTCCGATGGATTGCTGATCAACAAAGTGATTCCGACGTATCCGATGATCGCGGTGCACAGTGGTGTTCAGGGCGAGGTCAAGTTGCACGCGATTATCGCGCGCGATGGCACCATCCAGAGCTTGAGCGTGATCAGCGGACATCCGCTTTTGACCGGCGCCGCGATTGACGCGGTGCAGCAGTGGAGATACAAGCCTTACCGGTTAAACGGAGAAGCGGTGGAAGTTGAAACCTATATCACCGTCAACTTCAAGAAGGCCCTCTGAGCCTGAAAACCAGCCCAGAGTTTTCCATAGAAATGTGGAAAACTCTGTGCAATTCGCTTCTAAGGTCGCCTGTTCACGATGGTTTTTCAGTGACTTAGCCCACTTTGCCTCACTCTGACTGCAACTTGCAAGCCATTCTGTTTCAAAGGTTTACATTGAACTGAGACTTGGGCAATTGGAGCGGTTTCGGGGTAACTTAAGAGTTATTCATGGAATTTGGGATTTGCACATTAATAACCGGCAACCTCTGCCGACAGCGTATCATCCGTTGCCTTCGCCTACTTTGAGCACGGCGAGGAATGCTTCCTGCGGAATGTCCACTTTGCCGATGCGTTTCATGCGTTTCTTGCCTTCTTTTTGCTTTTCCAGGAGCTTGCGTTTGCGGGAAATATCGCCACCATAGCACTTGGCCAGCACGTTTTTGCGGATCGCAGCAACGGTTTCGCGAGCAATGACTTTCGCGCCGATCGAGGCCTGAATGGCGACTTCAAACATCTGCCGCGGAATCAGCTCGCGCATCTTGGAGACCAGCGCGCGTCCGCGGTCGTAGGCAAAATCACGATGCACGATGATGGAGAGAGCGTCCACCGGCTCGCCGGCCACCAGAATGTCGAGCTTGACCATGGGCGATCCCCAGTTCCCCGCGAGGTGATAATCGAGCGAAGCGTAGCCGCGCGAGACAGTCTTCAGCTTGTCGTAAAAATCGAGCACGATCTCGTTCAGCGGCAGCTCGTAACTCAGCATCACGCGGCTGGCGCTCACGTACTCAAAACCTTTTTGCTTGCCGCGCTTCTCTTCCACCAGCCGGAGAATTCCACCGACATATTCCTCGTTCGTCAGGATGGTGGCAAGAATCACCGGCTCTTCAATCTTCGCAATCTCGCTCTGGTTCGGCCAGCGGGAAGGATTGTCGACTTCGACCTTTTCGCCATCTGTTTTGGTGATGAGATAACGCACGCCGGGCGCGGTCGTGATCAGCTCCAGGCCAAACTCGCGTTCCAGCCGCTCCTGGATGATCTCCATGTGCAACAGCCCGAGGAAGCCACAGCGGAAGCCGAAGCCAAGCGCGGCGGAACTCTCCGGCTCGAAGAAGAAAGAAGAATCATTGAGCCGAAGTTTTTCCAGAGCTTCACGCAACGCAGTGTGCTCGTGGGCGTCAACAGTGTAAAGTCCGGCGAAGACCATGGGCTTGATGTCCTCAAAGCCGGGAAGCGGCTCGATCGCGGGCCGAGCATCGTCGGTGATGGTGTCGCCAATCTTGGTGTCGGAAACGGTCTTGTTGTTGGCGATCATGAAGCCCACTTCACCCGCAACTAATTCGTCGACTTCGACGGGCTTGGGCGTGAGCACGCCGAGAGTTTCCACGTCGAGCGTTTTTCCGTTCCACCAGAGACGGACCTTCATGCCTTTGCGCAATGTGCCCTGAAAGAGCCTGGCCAGAACGATCACACCGCGATAAGGATCAAACCATGAATCGAAGATCAGCGCTTGCAGATGCGCTTCGGGACTGCCCTTCGGCGGAGGAAGCCGCTTGACGATTGCTTCCAGCAACTCCGGGACCCCGGCCCCGCTCTTGGCACTCACCAGCATGGCGTCTTTGGTGTCCAGACCCACGGTCTGCTCGATCATCTCTTTGGCGCGCGGAATATCTGCGCTGGGTAGATCGATTTTGTTGATGACAGGAATGATCTCCAGCCCGTGATTGATGGCGAGATAAGCGTTGGCCAGCGTCTGTGCTTCGACGCCCTGCGAGGCGTCGACCACCAGCAGCGCGCCTTCGCACGAGGCCAGGGCGCGCGAGACCTCGTAAGAAAAATCCACGTGGCCCGGAGTGTCGATGAGGTTGAGCTGGTATTCTTCGCCGTCGTGAGCCACGTATTTCATGCGCACCGCGTGCGCCTTGATGGTGATGCCGCGCTCCCTCTCCAGGTCCATGGTGTCCAGGGCCTGCTCCTGCATCTCGCGCATGGAAAGCGATCCCGTCAGCTCCAACAGTCTGTCAGAGAGCGTGGATTTGCCATGATCGATGTGGGCGATAATGGCAAAGTTGCGGATGTGTGAGCGATCCATGAGGATGGGCTAGAACCTTCATTTTAGCACCCATGCGCGGCAAGGGCCGCGAATGCGGAGATTCCGCCGCTCGCTGATTTTTCCGCTAGGGTTTGCGAGGAGCCGTGGTGGTGGCGGCGGCAGGAGGCATCTTGAAGGCGGAATCTTCGACCGGCACATTGACCTCGATCTTCTGCAGGGTGACTTTGGCGCTGCCCTGCTCGCCTGCGTTGCTCTCGATGGTGAACGGATACATCACGCCCTGCACGTCTTTGTAGTCAGTAAGTGAAGTCTTGACCTCAAACTCCTTGCCGTCGCGCTTGGCTTTGCCGCTGACGCCTGTTTGCAGAAAGGAACTGGCGTCCAGATAAAAGTTGCGCACCTCGCCGGTTTTCAGCGTGAGCTTTATGTTGAACGCATCAGCGCCGTTGAATTGTTCCCTACCCACCAGCTCGACCGTGCTGCCTTTCTGCTTGTACTCAGCGAGGGAGCCATCCATATCGGCCTCTTCCCGAAACTGTCGTAGTTCGTCACCGGTGATTGCCTCTGGATCTTTCTTCCCGGTGAAAGGAATCACCTGCCAGGCAGTCTTGCCGTCATAGGCCTGGATCATCGTCATGTTTTGAATCGCGATTTCGCGACGCAGTTTGTCAGGCCGCGATTCCAATTCCACAAAACCTGCCTGCATGCCGTTGACTTCAAAACTGCCAGTCAAACGGCGGGTTTTTACGGCTTTGATTTTCGCCAATCCGCCGGTGGCGTCAAGGTGTTTAGCGATGATCTCATCCGCCGTCTGCGCGGACAAAAGAGTGGAAAAAGCCAAAAACAGAGCTATGGATAGCAGGGGTTTGCGCATATGATTCCTCAGATTCGGGATTCTGACCATACGACGGTTACGCCGTCCAAGTCAAATTACCGAAATATCGCTACTTGTCATGGCCCGCAAACTCTAATTTGGCTGTGTACTTCCTCATCAGGTTCTTGAAGCGCCGGAGCGCCACACTTTCCCTGAGTGCCATGTGCACTGCTTGTGTCCTGGATTTTGCGCCAAGAATTCTTGCGGCTTTGTCCGCAAGCCGGGCATCGAGCCTGACTGATGTCGTGGTTGGGCCCATGCACCTCACCTTACCTTTGCTTATATATACATTAAGAACATGGCTGTCGGTATGCGCGGGACGGTGGGAGGGAATGTCCGTGTCCTTGCATCGTGTTCCATCCGCGATTATGCTGCATGGTTCCGAATCACCGGAGGCTGAAACTATGCGCCGTCTAGTCGCCATGCTATCTGTGGTCTGCAGTGCTGCTCTCTGCCTTGCCCAGCAACCTGCGCCGTTGCAAATGAAGGATTTCATCCGCGTGCCCGCGGGCGTCACCGTGCTGGAGCATGTTCGCGTAATTGACGGAACCGGAGCCGCGGCCAGGACTGACCAGACCATCGTGATTTCCGGCGGCAAGATCGCGGACATGGGTCCGTCAGGATCTGTCCAGATTCCCGCCGGGGCCAACCGCATGGACTTCACCGGCTACTCGGCGTTGCCTGGGTTGGTAGGCATGCATAACCACCTTTTTTATCCGGCTGGCGGCGGGCTCTATCACGACATGCCATTCAGCTTTCCGCGGCTTTATTTGGCTGCGGGAGTCACGACCATCCGCACCACCGGAAGCATGGAGCCGTACACCGATCTCGAGTTAAAAAAGAACATTACGGCGGGAAAAACGCCGGGCCCTAAAATCAACGCCACCGGGCCATATCTGGAAGGCGAGGGCCTTCCGCTGGTCCAGGTGCACGCGCTGAACGGTCCTGATGACGCTCGCCGGACCGTCGACTACTGGGCGGCGGAGGGCATGGAATCATACAAGGTCTATAACTACATCACGCGCGAAGAGCTGAAGGCGGTGATTGAAACTGCTCACAAGCACCACATGAAAGTCACAGGACACCTGTGCTCCATCGGCTTCCGCGAAGCCGCGGAGCTGGGCATCGACAATCTCGAGCACGGCCTGACCGTCGACACCGAGTTCTTCCCCAGCAAACAGCCAGACGTCTGCCCCAATCCCACGCAAGCCGTCCTCGCGGCCAGCAATCTCGACATTGGCAGCGAGCCGATCCAGACCACGATCAGACTGCTCGTGGCCAAGCACGTGGCCCTCACTTCGACTCTGCCTGTCTTTGAACAGTTCGTGCCATCACGCCCCGACGTTCCGCAAAAAGTCCTCGATATGCTTTCTGACAACGCGCGCAAAGCCTACGCCGCCAATCGCACCCGCGTAGCTGCGAATAAAGACAGCCCGTGGCCGGTGATGTTCGCGAAGGAGATGGAGTTCGAGCGAGCGTTTGTCAAAGCAGGCGGCCATCTCATGACCGGTCCCGATCCCACCGGCATTGGAGGAATCATCGCGGGATTCGGCGACCAGCGCGACCTCGAACTGTTGGTGGATGCCGGATTCACGCCGCTCGAAGCCATCAAGATTGCCAGTCTGAACGGCGCGCAGTTCCTCGGCGAAGCGGACCACATCGGATCACTCGCTAGCGGTAAACAGGCAGATATCGTGCTGGTGAAAGGCGACCCCTCCACAAAGATTGCGGACATTGAGAACGTGGAAATCGTGTTCAAAGATGGCGTGGGGTTTGATTCCAACAAATTGATTGAGTCGGTGAAGGGGCAGGTGGGAATTCGCTAGGCGGCTTTTTTCTTTATCCCGACCGGAGGGAGGGATACATACTCCCGCGAATCTCTCAAGGTAAGACATGCAATCCTGAAGCGCATTTAAGTGATTTCAGAAAAAGCGGTCAGGGTTTCACAAAGACAGCAACATCGTCCGCGCTCAAGACCTTCTCCCATCCTGCACCCTGAGCCCGCAATTCAGCATTCCCTTCAATCCGCGCCAGCACCTTCAGCCTGGGATTCTCTGCCGGGACTTGCATGTGAATCACGCCGTTGATGAGTTCCGCTTTCGCCGTCCGGTCTGAGTCCGTGACGTATTGCCGGCGTAGATCGAGCAATCGCCTGTACCAGGCGAGCATGGGATTGTTTTCCTGCGCGAGTTGCCAGTTCAGTTTGGAGCGTTCAAACGTGGCTGGGTCCTGCGGATCAGGGACATCTTTAAAATTAAAATCCTTGAATTCGTTGCGGCGGCCTTCGCTGACCGCTCGTTGCAGCGTGGGATCACCATAGTCGGTAAAAAACTGGAAGGGATTCTTCTCGTCATACTCCTGGCCCATGAACAGGAGAGGCGTATGCGGCGAAAGCAGCAGCAATGCGGCGGAGAGCATTCGTGCGCCGCTTGGGACCAGGGCAGTCAGCCGTTCGCCTTGCGCACGATTGCCTACCTGATCGTGGTTCTGCGTACAGATTACATGCGCCGGCGCGGGAATCGTGCGGGCGCTGGTGCCGCGTGGGCGTCCGCCCCAGAACTTGAATGGCTCACCCTGAAAAACAAATCCTTCATTCAGCGCGCGGACGATCTGGCGTGCGTTTCCAAAGTCCTGGTAGTAGCCCTTGCGCTCTCTGGTAAAGAAGGCATGGACGGCGTGGTGAAAGTCGTCACTCCAGACAGCGTCAAGGCCGTAACCACCGCTGCCACGCGGACGAACGATCCGCTCGTCGTTTTCGTCGGTCTCGGCGATCACGCAAACTTCGCGTCCAAGTTCTCTCGCCAGCGCGGCAACATTGTCTTTGATCTCCGCCAGTATGTGCGTGGGGGAATCGTCTTTGATGGTCTGCACCGCGTCCAGGCGCAAGCCGTCGAGATGATATTCGCGAATCCAATAGCGGGCGTTTGCCACCACATACTCGCGGACTCCCTCGCTGCCCGGCTGATCGTAATTGATGGCGTCGCCCCATGGTGTTTTGTGGCGGTCGGTGAAATACGGCGCAAACATGCGCAGGTAATTGCCCTCATTGCCGAGATGGTTATAGACCACGTCGAGAATCACGGCCAGGCCGATGGCATGCGCGGCGTCCACCAGCCGCTTAAGAGCGTCAGGTCCGCCATAACTGGCTTGTACCGCGTAAGGCGACACGCCGTCATAGCCCCAGTTGCGCGCGCCCGGAAATGCCGCCACCGGCATGAGTTCAATCGCGCTGACGCCAAGCTTCTTGAGATACGGCAGCTTTTCGATCGCGGCGTCGAGTGTTCCTTGCCGCGTGAAAGTCCCGTTATGCAGCTCATAGATGACATAGCCCTGGAGCGGCAGACCATGCCATGCTTCATCGGTCCAGGCAAAGCGGGTTGGATCAACGATCTCCGTGGGCCCGTGGACCCCTTCCGGGAGCAAGCGCGAGACGGGATCGGGCACTGGCTTGTTGTCGTCGACGATATAAAAGTATTTGTCGCCCGGATTTGCCGCCGCATGCTGGACAAAATAGCCATCGGCTTCGCGATGCATTGGGAGATCGCAGTCCTTGCCGAGCAGCCGGAGGTTTACTCGTGGAGCAGAGGGCGCCCATACGCGAAACTCGCAGCCGTCCGCGATGAGTGTGGCGCCCAAGCCTTCTTGTCTCACGAGCCTGTGGCTTTCGCCTGACTTCTCCCGTATCTTGGTGACGGAACTCACGACTACTTAAGATGCTTGTCCGCGACAAACTGATCCTGGCTTCGTCCTCGCTGCGACGGCAGGACCTGCTGCGCCAGGCCGGAATTCCCTTTGCCATCCATCCACCGGACATTCCGGAAGTCCGTAGCGCCAGCGAAAAGCCATTGGAATACGCTGTCCGTCTGGCGCAGGAAAAAGCGCTGGCCGTGGCCAAGCGGTTTCCCGGCCGCTTCATACTTGGAGCCGACACAATCGTTGTCGCCTGCGATCAACTTCTGGAGAAGCCGCGCGATGCGGAAGATGCGGCGCGCATGTTGTGCTTGCTTTCCGGCCGCGGACACGAGGTCACGACCGCGGTGAGCGTGATCACCCCAGCGAAGACGATGGACACACGCTCCTGCACAACGAAAGTCTTCTTCAGGGAATTAACGGAAGCCGAGATTCAGGAATACGCCAACAGCGGAGAGCCGTTGGACAAAGCCGGTAGCTACGCGATTCAGGGTGGCGCGGCAAAATGGATTCCGCGCCTGGAGGGAGAGTACTCAAATGTAGTGGGGTTGCCCCTCCCGCTCGTAGGCGAGATGCTGCGGGACAACGGGTTTTTCTAGACTGACTACTTCTTGTCCGCCGGAGGCTGAGGCTGAGCTGCGCCCTGCTCGCCATCCTTCATGGCGCCCTTGAAATTCTTGATCGCGTCACCCAGGCCCTTGCCCAAGTCGCCCAGTTTGCTCGGACCAAAGAATATTAGCGCAATCACAAGGATAATAAGCAGCTCCGGAACACCGAGTCTTCCACCAAACATTGTTTACTCCAGCCGGAACTACACACGAGCGTTCCGTTTCAAAGATTAGGATTTTGCCTTCACTTAGATTCTAGGCCAAGTGTCCGGGCGAGTCAAAGAACAATTTTCCCCTGTTTTTAGCTGTTTTTTTCTCTTATAGAGGGCCCAATGGCACGCGGCACTGAACAAAATCATCACGCCCAGCGCCACTTGGATTGACTGGACCACGCTGAATCCAGCGTAGCGCTGCCATCCCAGCGTGGTATGCGGCGGCGGGTACATATTCCACGCAAACGGAGTGGCGATCGAGGCCATCAGCACAATCGCGGCGACTGCTCTGCTCCAGCCGGGAAACTCAATTTCCCGGATGAGCGGGTGCTCCGGAGCGCGCTGGAACCATCGCCAATACCAATAGGCCAGCAGCGCAAGGCCAATCACGCTGCTCACGTGCTGCACTACCCTGTAAGCCTGAATTTCAATGTGCGAATTGACGATCAGCGGAAGCTGAAGGACCGGGAACCTGCGTACAAACCAGCCGCGCCGGTGGGTGAACGAATCCCAGGCAACATGTGAGAGGGCGCCGAGCCAGGCCGAACAAAGAATCAGGAGAATCCGGCGCCACGGAGCAAAAGCAAAGGACTGCAAGTATGGCTGAAGGCGCCGCTGGTGCGAGTACGGCAGCAGCAGCGACAACGGACGCTTAAGAAAGCCGTGAAGGACCGCAAGCAACAAGAATGTGATCAGCGGCGCGAGCAAGAACACGCCCACGAGCGTGTGTCCGTAGTGCCCAATCAGGGGTTCCGGAAGAAAGAATGGCAGGTCCGGACTCATGCTGCCGATCACGAGCGCGGACAGAATGAGCCCGAAGCGCGAAAGCCGCGCAACCGCCGCGGGGTGGGAAAAGGTAAAAGGCATGGACCAAGGGATACTCAACAAGTTTAACTTAACGACTGCGGAGGCTTCCCTGCACGGCGCTTCGACCCGCTCCACCAGCGGCAATTTCAGTTCCAGCTATTGGGGAATGGTCGCCCTGCTCCGGACCGGAGCCGCGCCGGAGACGACGGTCCGGAAAGTCCCTACGCCGCCGACCGGCTGGCCGTTCTGCATGATCTGGAAATAATAGCGCGCTCTCGGCGCCAGTCCTTCCAGCCGGGCGTGGTAGTTGGAGCCTTCCTTGCTCGGGATGGCTTGCGCGGTCTGGTCCAGATGCGCGCGGTCCGTGCCGTACTTAACGCTTATATCTCCCGAGCCGTGCATGGACCATCCGACCGTGGCCGCCGAGTCAGAAATGTATTCGGCAACTGGGCCGTTGGTAATGGAATTGTCCGCCGTGCTGGTGGAATTGCTTTGCGCGCTGGCGGGGGAACTGGACCCAGTCTGCGCCATCGCGACGGCACAAATGAGTAGAACTGCCAAAATCACCGTGGTTCTGCCGCTCATGAGAATGCTCGCTTTCAAGTTGGATTGCAGGGTGTGATCTGAGATGCGGGCCTGAGACACGCGGGTGGCCCCAGCAGGAGGGCCTCAGATTGCGGAGATCAGCCCCGCAAGAAGCGCTGTGCGCCGGGGCAGCTCGTCCCAGACAATGGATTCATTCACGGCGTGCGCGCCTTCACCGACTCCACCGAGCCCGTCGAGCGTGGGAATACCCAGGGCCGAAGTAAAGTTTCCGTCTGATCCGCCGCCGGTAGCGGATTCGCCCAGTTCCAGTCTCAGAGTTTTGCCGATTTCCTGAGCAGCCCGTAACAAGCGCACCGTTCCGTCCGTACGCTCCATGGGCGGGCGGTTGATCCCGCCACTCAGCTCCAGACGGCAGTGCGGATCAAACGGCTTCAGTGCGGCGAACTTCTCTTCGAGAATCTTGCTGTCAGCCATGCGGGCCACGCGAATATCCACTTCTGCGTACGCCTCGGCGGCAATCACGTTCGTTCGCGTGCCGCCGTGGACCACGCCGGGATTCACCGTGATCCCGCGCTCGAGGTCGACGAACTTCGTTACTTCCAGCACCTGCCGCGCCAGCTCCACGACCGCGCTGTGTCCTTTTTCGAAATCGACTCCCGCGTGCGATGCAAGACCGTGCACGCGAATGGTGTAATCGCCTACACCCTTGCGCGACGTCTTCAGCATGCCTTGTGGCCCTTGCGCCGGTTCGAGTACGAGCACGGCCTCGCATTCTTTCGCGACCGCTTCAATGATCGGGCGCGACGTCACGCTGCCAACTTCTTCGTCGGTGTCCAGCAGCACGATCACCGGGCGGTGTTCTCCGCCAAAGCTCGAAAGCGCGTGCAGCGCATAGAGCATCATGACGATCCCGGCCTTCATGTCGAGTACGCCGGGGCCGAAGACCCGGCCGTTGTCCATGCGAAAGGGCATCTTGGCCAGAGTCCCCGTGGGCCAGACGGTGTCAAAGTGTCCCAGAAGTAATATCGGCTTCTTTGCGCCGGATCCAGGAAAGCCGGCTTGCAGATGATTGCCGGCTTCGGCGACCTGATGGAACCTGACCTTGCACTTCGCCGCCTCAAATTCAGCGGCCAGCACGTGGCCCAGCAGATCAATGGCGGCTTTGTTGTCGCTGGGAGATTCCATCTCCACCAGCCGCTGCAAGGTGGCAAGCATCTCCGTTTGCTGCTGAAGGCAGAAATCCAGGACCGATAGGACGTTTTGCGATATCATGCGCGAGGAAATCATACTTGGTTGCGCCGGGCAGTGCGAGGCCAATCCTCTCATTGACACCAGCAGTAAACTTGGAACTGAAGCCCAATTGGTATAGGCAGAGTCACCAAAATCAAAAGGACGTGATACCCTCAGCGATTGTTGGTGGGAAGTGACGACATGACTGGACGTTCGAGCAAGGAATTTACTATTGGTGCGAGCGATTAACATGTCGCCATTAGTTTGCCATGCGCTTCTCTTGGCGGTGCTCTTTTGTGCGTCTGTCCAGGCACAGACACTGACTGTGCGCTTGCTAAATGCAAAATCCGGCAAGCCGATGCGGAAACAAAATATGACGCTTAAATGGGACAAGGACTTCACGTCTTCTGTAGTTTTCATCGGCGATTCTGGACTTGCTCGTGTTGAAGTGCCTCCTGGGACCAAGTGGTTCTGGATGCTGCCCGGACCACGACTCGGGAAGGAACCCAATCGGATTGCTTACCAAGCCTGCAACGAGTGGGTATCGAGCCTGATCCCAGTTGCGGAAGTTTTGGCAAAGGGCGTGGTTCCCGCAAACGTATGCGGACGTCAGAGCATTGCTCCCCGCCCGGGAGAGGTGGTTTTCTGGGCATTGCCTTTGCCATTTTGGAAGCCGGATTTCCAGTGACTTATCTGGACTGATGATCCATCGGCGGGTGGCCGCCCTAATCCTTTGTCCCGCGCGTAGAATCTTCTATAATTCGCGGTTTGCCAATGAGTGAGACTGTAAACACATCCGAAGCCCCGAGCACGGAGACCCTGGGTCCGCTCGACATCAAGCAAATCCAGGCCATTCTGCCGCACCGCTATCCTTTTCTGTTGCTGGACCGCGTAGTGCAGATCGACCGGCGCAAGCGGATTGTGGCGCTTAAGAATGTCACGGCCAACGAGCCGTTCTTCGTCGGCCACTTTCCCGAAGCGCCGATTATGCCAGGGGTCCTGATCATCGAAGCCATGGCCCAGGCCGGAGCAACGCTGCTGCTGACCGAGATTGAAGACCGCGACAGCAAGCTGGTGGTTTTTACCGGCATTGAACGCGCCCGCTTTCGACGGCCCGTGGTTCCCGGCGACCAGCTTCGTATCGAGGTCGAGGTGCTGGTGTGGAAGCGCATTGCCGGACGCATGGCGGGCGAAGTATTTGTCGACGGCAAGCTCGTGGCCGAAGCCACTATCAGTTGCGTTGTAGTGGACCGCGTTAAAAAAGAAAACGCCGGGGTCTGAACCAAGCGAATGATTCATCCCACCGCAGTTGTCGCTTCCAGCGTAAAAGTGCCGTCTTCCTGCTCGGTTGGCCCGTACTGCGTTCTCGGCGAAGGCGTGGAGTTAGGCGAGCACTGCGAATTGATGTCGCACGTGGTGGTCCATGGTCCCGCTCAGATTGGCGCGCACAACCGCTTTTTTCCGTTTTGCTGTATTGGCGCGGAGCCGCAGGACACGACCTATGCCGGACAACCTACCCGAGTAAAGATTGGCGACCACAATATTTTTCGCGAGTATGTGACGGTCAACCGTGGGACCGCGAAGGGCGGCGGACTCACCACGCTGGGCAGCCACATACTCATGCTGGCATACTCGCATATAGGCCACGACTGCACCGTGGGCGACCACGCGATGCTGATCAACGCCGCCACGCTTGCCGGGCACGTCAGCGTGGGTGAGTGGGCGGTGATTGGAGCATTCTCCGCTGTGCATCAGTTTTGCCGCGTCGGGGCGCACGCCTACATCGGCGGCGGCACCATGGCGACAAAAGACGTCCTTCCCTTCTCCACGGCTGTGAGTCCGCGCGATGCTCGCACTTATGGGCTGAACTCCGTGGGCCTCGAACGCCGGGGATTCACCAAGGAGCGGATTCGCAAAATCCACCATGCCTTCCGCGTGCTGCTCAATTCAAAGCTGAACACATCACAAGCCCTGGAAAAACTCCACGCTGAAAGCGAACAGGGAGAGGATGTAGAGATGCTGCTGCGCTTTGTTGCCGAGTCGAAACGCGGCGTGATCAAGTAAGCAATCCTGATAAGATTCCAGATACACACATGAAAAAAACGATTTCCCTATTCCTGCTAATAGCGTTTTCATCCATCCAGGTGTTCGCGTGGGGCCCCAAAGGACACCAGGTCGTGGGCGACGTTGCCCGCGCCCGCCTTAGCGATACCGCACGCAAGAACGTGATCGCGCTATTGGGGAATGATGATCTCGCGGCTGTCTCCGTCTGGGCCGACGACGTCAAGTCGCAGCGCCCCGAGAGCTACGGCTGGCATTTTGTGGATATACAGAAATCATCCACCGGCTTCTCGCAGCCGCGCGACTGTTACCAGCCGAACGAAAAATATCCGTACAGCAAGACCGACCATCACAATTGCGTGGTGGACCGCATCAACATGTTTCGTGATGTGCTGGCCGACAAGAATGCGCCGCAGCAGGAGAGGACCGAAGCGCTCAAGTTTCTGGTCCACTTCGTTGGCGACGTTCACCAGCCGCTCCACGCCATTGATGAGGCACGCGGTGGAAATGACATCAAGGTCATAGAGTTTGGGTCGCCGCAGTGCGGAAAGTATCTCTGCAACCTTCACTATGAGTGGGACATAGGCTTGCTCGAGCATTCCGGCCGCTCCGAAGCCGACTACGTTGCCTACGTGCAGCAACTCGCAAAGGCGAAGCAT
>Ga0137392_10001514_pt1 | contig 13388 bp, 4 predicted proteins | sample 15con2h34AmetaG_FD_101394 | JGI IMG/M metagenome (GOLD analysis project Ga0137392, IMG submission 101394) | Vadose zone soil microbial communities from Angelo Coast Range Reserve, California, USA - 15con2h3.4A metaG | ecosystem: Environmental > Terrestrial > Soil > Vadose zone > Saprolite... | reverse complement strand
TGGTCGAGGCGTGGGAAAACGTGGCGCAGAGCCTGCCAAACAAACCGGACATGCTGCAAATTGCGCCCGAGGGCCAGGCCTCGCGAGGCGAGGTCAGCGAAACGCTGCTGGCGAACGAGGCGGAAGAGCGACTGGCTTTCGCGCGGCGGCTGGTCTGCGAGCGCTGCCTGTATGGCGTGGACAAGAACCCGCTCGCGGTAGAAATGGCGAAGCTCTCGCTCTGGCTCATTACGCTCAGCAAGAACCAGCCCTTTACCTTCCTCGACCACGCCCTGCGCCGTGGCGACTCGCTGCTCGGCGTCAACCTCCAGCAGCTCACCGGCTGGTCGATGGATGCCGTCCGCACGCACGAACAGGCGCGGCAGACGGTGTGGATCGAGCCGCTGATCAAGGACGCACTGGATACCGCCCTCAACCTACGTCGCCAGATACGCGCCCTGCCGGAACACGACGTGCGCGACATCGAAGCCAAGGCACGGCTGCTGGCCGAAGCCGAGGAAGCGATGGAACTGGTCAAGCTGGGAGCGGACCTGCTGATCGCCACGGCGCTCTGCGACTCCAAACGACAGGCATTGCTGCAAGATACCCTCCACGCGGACTATACCGTGCTGGTCAGCGCCTACCAGGAGGCCCGCCAGCAGCGCTTCACCGCAGCAGGCAAAGCCGAGAGCCGCGCCGCCTTCGACAAACTACGCAAAGAGGTAGACGCGCTGCTCAATGGCCGCCGCCCGCTCCACTGGCCGCTGGAGTTCCCTGAAGTCTTCGCGGAGGGAAAGGAAGAGGAACGAGGGTTTGCGGGGATTGTGAGCAATCCGCCGTTCCAAGGTGGAAGCAAGATCACTGGAGTGCTTGGTACTGATTACCGAGACTACTTGGTGGGATACGTGGCGAATGGTAAACGCGGAAATGCTGATCTGTGTGCTTACTTCTTTTTACGTGCCTGTCAGTTAGTGAGCAAAGAAGGGCAGTGCGGCTTACTGGCAACGAACACCATAGCCCAGGGAGACGTTCGCGAAGTGGGACTAGATCAAGTAACTGCAATGGGTTATACAATACCGCGGGCCGTATCCAGTCGCAAGTGGCCTGGAACCGCTGCACTAGAGGTTGCTCATGTATGGCTGAGGCGGGGTGATTGGCTCGGATTATATATGCTTGACGAGAAGCCAGTTGAAGGTATCACCTCTTTCCTAATGGAACAAGTTTCAGTGGAAAGGAAGCCCCATCCACTTCTCCATAGTATGGGTAAATCATTCATCGGCTCTTTTGTCTTGGGAATGGGGTTTGTACTAGAGCCATGGGAAGCACAAACTCTAATTCTGAAAAATCCTGGGAATCAAGAGGTACTCTTTCCTTATCTAAATGGTGAAGATGTGAATTCCTTGCCAGACCAATCTCCCAGCCGCTGGATAATTAATTTCCAAGACTGGCCACTCGAATGGGCAGAGACCTATCCCGATTGTATAGCTATTGTGCGTGAGAAGGTCAAACCAGAGAGAGAACTAATCAGCTATGACAGAAAGCTCAGCAAATTGTGGTGGCAGTATAAACGGAGATGCCAAGCTCTATATGATGCGATTAGAGAAATGAAACGAGCGTTAGTTATCCCTAGAGTATCAAAATACATGATTTGCGCCTGGGAACCTACGAGTATTATATACTCAGACGCAACCGTCGTGATTGCATCCGATTCAGATGCTGACTTTGCTATCATCCAAAATACATTTCACGGTAATTGGGTGCGGTATTGTGGTTCATCTCTTAGAAATGATCAGCGTTACACCCCCTCTGACTGCTTTGAGACCTTCCCTTTCCCTAACAACCGGCAAGACCTCGAAGACATCGGCAAAAGCTACTCCGAGCACCGCCAATCCATCATGCTTACGCGCCAGGAGGGATTGACCAAAACGTACAATCGTTTTCACGATCCAGAGGAGATAACGGAAGATATTGTGAAACTGCGGGAGTTGCATAAAGAGATGGATGAGGCGGTGGCACGAGTGTATGGCTGGGATGGCCTGGAACTGGGACATGGTTTTCACGAGACGAAGCAGGGGCTGCGCTATACGATAAGCGAGGAGGCGCGTCGGGAGGTGCTGGGCAGGTTGTTGAGGCTGAATCATGAGCGGTATACGGAGGAGGTGGCGATGGGGCTGCATGAGAAGGGGGCGAAGAAAGGGAAGAGGAATGGAAGAGGGAATGGAACAGGCAAAAGCGGAAATCAGTTAGATCATCAGGAAGAATTAGCGTTTGAGTGAGGAACAGGTCATGATTGAAGACAATCCTAATAACGTGCTTGCCGCTTTCGAGATACTGCTGGGAGAAGTAAAGGCCGAAATCGATTTCTTGGAAAAACTTGGCACAAGGGCATTTGAGAGACATGATCATGATGCTGCACGCAAAGCTGCTGAACACGCTGTTAAAATCATGGCCTGTAGAGATAAAGTAATGTCTTTACGAAAAGAATGGGAAACGCTCGCAATCTCGCATGATGACAGTGATGAAGAAGAAGCGCCAGGTACTCAGCGACGTAAACTGGGGCGTTTGCCGAGAGGAATAGGTACTCCTCAGTCTGCCTACCGTCAGCCCATCTTGCAGGCCCTCAATGAAATGGACGGTTCAGCCAGGACGAGTGATGTGCTTACGAGGGTCGAGCAGTTAATGAGGAAAAGCTTGAAAAAAGAGGACTATGAGCCGCTTCCCGCTGATGGGATGCTGAGATGGTCTAAGTCGGCCCAATGGGAACGTAATTCGATGGCGCGAGAGGGCCTTTTGAAAGCGGACTCGCCACGAGGTGTATGGGAAATCAGTGATGCAGGACATATGGCTCTTGCCAGGGGCACGCGCTGAAGAAGGTGAAAGATGCTTGCACTCGCCAATGAAGAAGATGTCAAAATCAAAATGGTCGTTGCCTTTCTTCAGTCTCTGGGATTTGATATCAACGAACTGTATTACGAGAAAAGCTTCCACTTGAAGATAGGACGATTCCTCCACCCTATTGATACAGAGATGCAGATTCGCACTGCACAACCACGCCTGGATATTCTCGTAACCCGAAATGGAAAGAACCTCTTCATTGTCGAGGTGAAAGGTCCTGACATCACCATCGACTCGGATGATATCGAACAGGCCGTTTCCTATGCACGATTAGTCCATCCTATCGCACCTCTCTGCCTCATTACCAACGGGCAGGTATGGAAAATCATTGATACCATCACCAGGGAAGAACTGTCTCCGGACAAAGTAGACCCTCATCGCCATTTGACCGTTTCGTTTCCCAACGAAGCATACTACGAGGCAGTCAAATATTTTCTTGGCTACTCTCGCGAGAATATTTTGGCGTTCTGTCAATGGCAAGTGATGACCTATATGAGGGAACTGCTGGGGGCAGCAGACGACCGCGATAAGAAATACATTCCAGAACTGTATGAAGATCGGAGGCATCTTGCCGAAACAACACAACAGTTCATGCAAGCAGAGGCGCGTTGCTTTAGCGCAGTTGGTGATTCAGGAAGCGGAAAGACCTGCTGGGCCTGTCACGGTGCGCTGCACTCCCTGGAGCAAGGCGTCGTGACCTTCTTCTACCGAGGCGCAGATGTTGCAGACGGCATTCTTGAGGCTATTAGTCGCGACCTCAATTGGACACTCTCACCGCAATATGATGACATCCAGGCCGTCAAACGATTACTTGAGTTGTTCGAACATGAGCAGATCCTGGTATGGATTGATGACATTGATGGTCTCTCTCTGGCTTCGGTCAGACACATGCTCACTGAATTCTTGAGGAGAACGGAGGGGTATCCTGTCAAACTGCTCCTGACGTGCAAGTCGGAGACCTGGCAATATCTGCTCGAGGAAGACGGTATCCCAACGCCGCTTGCGTCGCTGGTATTTCAAGTGAATGATGTGAAAGGATACAGAGTTGGAGCACTGGACAATCAAGAATTGCTGGCGGCGATCAATAAGTATCGCGTCTTCTACCACTATAGTGGTCCTATCGACATTGAAGTTCTGGAGGCTTGTCAGCGCGTGCCCTTCCTACTGCGTGTGCTTTTTGAGGTTGCAGCCAATCTGTCTCTTCCTCACATTGGGTATACCGTCGTTGATTTTTTCGAGGCGTACTTTCAAAAACTCTGTGATCGTTTTGATGAGCAGAAGGATATGATCCAGCGGCTGCTTCCGGCGATCGCACATCATTTTTATGAGCTGAACAGTGATGAGATCGAAAGGGATGACCTGCTAAATGCTCTCGGTATACCGCTTTCGCAATCACTGCCGGAACGGCTCTTCACCCTGAGTGTTTTAGAGCGAACGCATCGCGAACAAACCACATATATTGGTTTTTATTTCAAGAAGTTGCGCGACTATCTGATTGCATTCCGAGCACTAAAATGGCAGAAGATATCTGCCCAGGATTTTCGGCAAGTGTTCAGCCATCTGGAGCGCCATGGTGTTCACCTCGACGTTTTGAACCTCTACTACTCGCTGACTTCAATAGAAGAGCATAAACGTATCCTGGATGGTCAGTTACACACCAATGCCTCTGCATTCCTAACGCTATATGAAGACATCCTTGACACGCATTTCCCCGCGTTCAAACGGTCGTTTCCACCCAACACATCGGGGTCCATTGGGTTCGTAGGATACATGGATTTCTCCCGTAACGTCATTTCCATGTACGGCTTTCGACCGCTGAAAGATGGTGACGCGAAGATCCTCCTCGTGCCAATAGCACCTATGCCAGGTGCATGGATGAGAGAAAACAAGGGATACCTTGCTGGCTCCTTACGTATGCACTCGACAGGCAGTTCCCGTGGCTTTCAGGACATCAACACTGCTCACGAGGCTCTCTCGCAAAACGTGCAGCCGTCGCTAAAAGACGTTGTCCAGCAGGGGAGACTGGATGAGAGCCAGAACCGAGCCTTGCTTATCGAGCGAGTAGTGGCAACATGCTTGCAGGATTACACCGCCGACTTTCAACGGCTGCGGGGAACATCGCAGCTTTTGTTCCCATTTCGTTTGGAAGAGGTGAAAACCGTCCTGCTCTATAAGATTGCGTATGAGCTTCTCGAGCATCAACTCATGGATCGCCGTATTGCTGCAGGAACTATTGAGGAAACGCGGTATGGGTCTTTTGTAGGGTACGTCATTCCGATGAGACTCGAAGAGCAGGCGGAGATAGAAAAGCAGGCGTGGTCCCTTGCACGTGAGGGAAAGAATGTCTCAGGCGAGAGGAATTACCGGAAGGCTGAAGATCACGAACTTCCCCTGCTGGAAGACATAGCATGCCTGGAAAAGCTTGGAGTCAGTGAAATCGGACGCTCGCCTCTTACAGAGTGGTATGAAGGAGGGAACCAGCGAAGATGGGCACTAGCTCAGGATGTCAGCTATCGTGACTCGCTTGAACAATTGCTCGAGGCCCTCTTTCTTGCATTTCTCAACGAGTACCATATCCTGGCGGAGCGAAACTTTCCCACGCTCTGCCAACATTTTGAACTCTATCAAAAAAAGCCTGTGAAGATGTTTTGGGCACTTCTTGAAGAGGAAGAGCAAATATGGGGGATTCGATCTCGCTCTTTTCTTCTTCAAGAAATTAGGGGAGTGCCCGGATCAGAGAATGCTATCATGCGTTGCAGTGAGCAGGAAATAGAGCAGAATGTACAGGAGCTGAGAGCAAACCCAGCCTACCGTGGAACGGTCCGCACTTCGTATGGTTTGGATTCGATGCTCCTTTCAGGAGACTGTTATATGCCATTTAGAGTAAGCAACAGGAGCGCCTATATCCTAAGGAAGCTCGTGTATCAAAGCATCGAGCGTGATTTAAAGGAGACACTTCCTCTTCTGGCATCCAAATACCATGCTGAGAAGAGTGCTTGAGCCATGTCAAGGTGGAAGCCGAAAGTGAAGAGGATCTAGAAACTGCTGAGGTAATATAAGGCGATATACCCGAAATGGAAAGGGAGAGAAGAGAATGACCGCAGAATGGCGCATTACGCAGAAACCGGATTTTTATAAGGCATTGGTGGAGGTGCCACCAAAAGAGATGCACCAGATCATTGAAAAGGTTAACCTGCTGGCGCAAGACCCAACACCTGATGCAAAGGTGAAAAGACAACTCAAATATATGCATGGCAGGCTGCATCGTATTCGCAGCGGTGATTACCGTATTTTCTATACCTTCGAATATCCCTACATCAGTATTCTCGCCCTGCGCTTTCGCGACGACGATACGTATGATGAGGACCTGGATGTCGAGTTTCTGGGTGGACTTGACGCTGAATTGGGTAGTATAGCGAAAGCAGCACAACCCGACTGGGAGCGGTTACTTGCTCCGAAAGAACCACAAAAGAGACCCTTACCAGAGCCAATCACCGGGGAACTACTAACCAACTTGCGCGTACCCAGAGAGTGCCACGCCCGCCTCCTGCGCGTACAGACAGAGGAAGATTTGCTCGACTGCCCAGGTGTACCGGAAGACTACCTCTTAAAAATAGACGAATATATGTTTGAACGGCCCCTCGTCCAGGTGCTGCAACAGCCTGATTACCTGTTGAACGATGTCAACGACCTGCTGCGCTACAAAGAAGGCGAGCTGATGGGCTTCCTGCTCAAGCTCTCACCGGAGCAGGAAAAGTACGTGAACTGGGGGTTGAAAGGTACCGGCCCGACACTTCTCAAGGGCGGACCTGGAACGGGTAAAAGTACCGTGGCGCTCTATCGCGTGCGCTCTATCGTGCAGGAATTGCGCAAAAAGGGACACGATGAGTTCCGCATCCTCTTTACTACCTATACCAACGCGCTCATCAAATCCTCTGAACAACTCTTGCAACAACTGCTTGGTAGTGATATACGGTACGTGGAGGTGACCACAGCGGATAAGATCGTGATGATGCTGTTAGGTAAACTAGGCAAGCCACCCAGGATCATTGATCATTATGAAGTAAGCAACCTTCTCCAGCAGGCGGTGAAAATAGCGCGTTTCGAGGGCAACGCGTTGCAGCAACAGGCGCAGCGGCAGGCCGTCGAGCGTCTCAGCATCGATTACCTCCAGCAAGAGATCAATCAGGTGATCGTATCACGCCAGGTCAAGTCGTTAGAGGAATACCTTACAACACTACGCCCGGGACGCAGGGTGCGTTTGAATGGAACTCAGAGGCAGGCCATCTGGCGCGTACATGAGACACTCAAACACCTTTTAGAGTTGCAAGGTAGGGAAACATGGCACCAGGCCAGGGCAAGGGCCGAGCAATATATTGCGCAAGGCTTTGTAGGCCCGCGCTATGACGCAGTCGTCATCGACGAAGCGCAAGACCTTGATCCCAGCGTCATACGCATCCTGGTGTGCCTGTGCGATAAACCTAATCGCATCTTTATCACCGCTGATGCCAACCAGTCGATCTATGGCAGCGGCTTTAACTGGGCAGATGTGCATGAATGCCTACGTTTCCAGGGCCGCACCAGTATGTTACGGGCGAACTACCGCTCAACCCGCGAGATCGGCGAGGCTGCTCAATCCTACCTCGCGGGCGGTGTGCTTGACGACGAACAGGTAGAGCGCGAGTATATGCACAGCGGGCCAATGCCGGTTATGCGGAAGATACACAGTGGCGGCGAAGAAGTGCAACTGCTGACTCGCTTCCTGCCAGCCGCCATACATGAGTTCAGATTAGGCATCGGAGCTGGCGCGATCCTGTGTCCCACGGCCAAAGCGGGCAAAGCAATCGCGGCAGAATTAACGCAGCGCGGTATCGATGCCACATTTATGGCAGGTAACGAGTTGGATTTGTCTCGTCCAGGAATCAAGGTATTGACGCTGAATTCCGCGAAAGGCCTGGAATTTCCCGTCGTGGCATTGGCTGGCTTTAGCAACAGCGGCTGGTACGCGCAGGTGCCCTCGAATCTCCCGGAAGAAGAGCGAGAAGAGTTTCTGGCTACCGATCGCCGCACTATGTTCGTAGGCATGACTCGTGCCATGCGTGCCCTGCTGGTCACGGTACCCGTCCAAGCCAGGTCACCATTGTTGCAGGGATTTGATGGGAAGTACTGGAATGTGGGCTAATAAAGCGTCGCGGGTTTGAGATATTCGGGAAAATATATAACTCACACGAGAGAAAGGGCAAAACACTATGACAAACCATGTTTCGGCAAGAGTTGCATGGCATATGGATGGCTGGAACGGCCATATTTGTCGCAATCCAGCCGCCAATACGTACTGTGTTGGACAGTTCTCATATCCAGGTACTCAGATCGCTGAAGGCCGAAATCTGGAATGGGAACAGGCTAATAGTGGCTGTGATTGTTCGGAGCTGAATAGTATTCCTCCATGTATCTCAAGTATTAATGCCTTTGGCACAAAACGGCTAACAGCTTATGCCAATCCTCCGACTTTCTTCGCGGATCAGACGAGACGTCGCGAGTGGGATCTTCCACCCGCAACCGTATGCATCTGGCCTTATGAAGAGATGTATGAGAATAGTCAAAGAAAAGAGACCGAGGAACGCATCGCAGGTGCCCAAAGCTTCTTTAGAAAGATCGAAAGAGACCGCAGTTTAGTCTTTTACTATACAAACTATAGCAACCCATTTAATATAGAAGATACACGATTCTACGTAGTTGTCGGTATTTCAAGAGTAAAAAAGGTTGGCGATATCCTTTATTACGAAAACTGCTCTCAAAGAACAATAGAGAAATACGGTGGGTTTGTCTGGCAATGTAACCTGACTTCACACTATCCTGATCAAGGATTCCGGATCCCATATCATCTATATATGGATAAGCCTGACGTTCTCGATAAAATCCTGTTCATTCCGAATAATCCACGCAATTTTAAATACGCTGCGCGCATCGTTTCTGATGATGACGCCCTTGACCTGGTGGAAAGATTCCTGGAGGTCGCAAATACCTTGAAAGAACTGGGCGACACCAGCGAAAATTGGGATGTGCGTATCGGCTGGTTGCAGTCTCTGATTGGCGAATTATGGAAAAGCCGTGGCCTCTATCCCGGCATGACAGCCATACTTGATTACCTGGGTTTCAAGGAAGCTATCCAGTACTGCAAACAACGAATGCTTTCTGGAGAGGAGCAACAAACACGCGATGCTCTTTTTGCTTTCCTGGATGGCCGGACAACTTCTATACCACACCTGACGCTTACAGATGCCACTGTGAAAAAAGTACTTCGCCAGTGGCAACTGAAAAACGATGAAGAAAAACGCCTGATGCGCGATGCCCTTCCCCGCTTCGATCTGCGGCCCGACCAGATACAACGCATCTTCTCTGATGAAAGGGCAGCTAACGGCATAGATGCCTCGTTGACGGATATTATTAGCAATCCTTATATTCTGAGCGAACAATTTATCGGTGATGGGCCGGATGATACAATTTCCTTCAGTAAGATTGATCACGGCGTTTATCCATCACCTGAACTCGGGGGCGATTTCCTCTTCGAGCAGGATGATGGACACCGATTGCGGGCCCTTTGTGTCGAGCAACTCAAACGAGAACAAAAAGACACATTTATGCTGGCTTCTCAGGTAATTCATGACGTGAACCATAGACTTAGCTTCTTGCCCAATTGGAAACGACACCAGTATACCGAGCAATATCTGGAAGTTGAAAAAGCTACGCTCTCAGGCGCCTTAACACAACGTGAAGAAGATGGTCGAAAATACCTCTACCTGAAACATGTCTTCGACGCTGAGAGAAGCATCGAAAAACAGATTCGCGCCCTGGCTAATCGTCCTGATATCCGCTTTAAAATGCCTCTTACCGAGCGCCACTGGTACCGCTATCTGTATAATGAACAAAGTCCACTAGCAGAGTATAGTCCAACGCAGTATGAGTCCGCGATTCATGGGCAGGTTGAAGTCTGCCAGAAACTATTTGTGCGACCACTGTGTATCCTTTCTGGGGCAGCAGGTACAGGAAAAACGACGGTTATTAAGGCCCTCATTCAGGGCATTGAACAGGCGCATGGCACCGGTACATCCCTCCAATTGCTTGCTCCTACAGGAAAGGCCGCAGACCGCATCCGCGAGGCAACTGGGAAACCCGCAGCGACGATACATTCATTCCTGGCACAGCATCATTGGCTCTATGCGAATATGACGTACAAACGCGTAGGAGGCACCAAGGAAGATAAGTTCCAAACATATATTATTGACGAAGCTTCTATGTTAGATCTGGATCTGATTGCCGCGCTCTTCCGAGCAATTAACTGGAACTCCGTGCAGCGTTTGATCTTCGTCGGAGACTCTAACCAGCTTCCTCCAATCGGACGCGGACGTGTTTTTGCTGATCTGATCGACTGGCTACAAGAATACAGTCCCGAAAGCGTTGGGTATCTGACAACCAATATCCGCCAGGTGGAAAATCGACTCAAAGGCGAGGGGATAGGTATCCTCGATCTTGCATCACTTTATACGCGCACCAAGCAAACAACCGAAAAAGATGATGCAGAAAAGGCGAGAGTTGAAGAGGTTCTCCAGAGAGTACAGGAAGGTGGAGATGTTGACAGAGACCTGCGCATCATTTACTGGAAGACACCTATGGAATTAGCGCAAAAGCTGACTGAAACAATTGTTGCTGACATGGAGAAGGATACAGGTAAGACATTTGACCCAAGCCGCCCATTTGACCTCTGGAACGCAGCTTTTCAGATCTATGGTGATATCAAACCAGAGTACCAGCAGGTGATTTCCCCGTATAGAGGAGAGGAATTTGGCATTGAAAACCTCAACAGAGTTCTGCAAAAACATACCCGTGGAAAGATGTTAGAACGTGGCACGCTCGGGGGTATCACATTATTTGACAAAGTAATCCAGGTTATTAACCGCAGTAGGTCTACCGCAATTGCCGGGTATGACATCAAAGAGAGGAAGCGAGGAAAGCTTGAAGTCTACAATGGTGAACTGGGTTTTGTCAAACCACCTGCTTATGACAAAGATTGGACAAGACCTTACTACAGACTTAAACAGTTCCAGGTTGTGTTTTCCCACAAAACACATTTTCTGGCAGATTATACATCAGATAGACAGGTGGAAGAAAACCTCGAACTTGCCTACGCCATTTCAGTGCATAAATCTCAGGGAAGTGAGTTCGAGCGCATCTACTTCATCCTCCCCAAAGAGAAAACGATATTGCTATCCCGCGAACTGTTCTACACAGGCATAACCCGTGCCAGGAGGCATTGCACTATTCTTGTTCAAGAGGATATCTCACCGCTCTTGAGTATGCGCCGCCTGGAGAAATCGCACTTGGTTGGCATCAACGCCTCACTCTTTTCCTTCCATCCTATACCAGACGCGATGCGAACGATACGCGAGTGGTACGAAGAGGGGAAGATTCATCAGACCCTCGCAGATATTATGGTACGCTCGAAATCTGAAGTGATTATTGCCAATATGCTGGCTGAAAGGGACATCCCTTTTCAGTACGAATTGCCGCTATATGCTTCCGATGGCACATTCTACCTTCCCGATTTCACTATCAGCTTTGCCGGTGAAAAGTGGTACTGGGAACATCTCGGTCGCCTGGATAATGAGGAATATCGTAACCATTGGGAGACGAAAAAAGCTTGGTACGATCGCTTCTTTCCAGAGCGCCTTGTGACCACTTATGAATCGGGAGACCTCAGTAAAGACGCAAATACCCTGATCGAACAGTACTTCTCGTAGCAAAGACAGAAATGAGAGACACGCTATGGAAATAGTCGCTTTACCACTTGTCCTTCCAGGCAACCTTGACCTGGAAGCCATCAACCGCCAGCTGCGTATGGGCGCAGTCACGCTTGATTGGAGCAATGTGCAGGCAGCGACCGATGCTCAACTGCGTGTCTTGCTGGCAGGGCTTGACCTGGTTGAGCATAGCGACATACTCGGACTGGCTAGCGTTCCCGACGCTTTAGCTGAGGCGATGAGCCAGGTATTTTCTGGCGGACAGACGCTGCCAGAATACCGCGAGTTGAGCGTTCCCGGCGAAGGCCAGGAAGCCGTCAACCACGAAGCTAAGCAGATAGCAGAGTGGGCACACGAGCAGGCAGTTCCTGCGCAGGCGCAAACGGGGACAGCAGGCGTCCCCGCCGTGCTCAAGCCGCTCTCCCCGGCGCAGCTACGCGATGAACTTGAACGGCTGGTGTTGCTGGAACTGCTCGGCCCTGCTGGCGGCCCCGGGGAAGAACTGGATGAAACCAGTGTGCGTGACCGCTACCTGGTTGGCACGCTCGCGCCCCGCGATCAGCAGATCATTCCGGAAGAACTGGAAGAACTGGCGATTCCTGAAGAGAGTGGCGGCGAGGACGGCTTGAACGATGATACAACGCTGCAATCGGCTACGCTCTACCCCTCCTCGATTGGCCTGAGTTTCTGCGTTACCGGCAGCGCGACCAGTTTGCGCGTTACGGCGAGCTGGGGCTACTACCGACGCGTCCCAAGCGAGGTGCTCAAGACGCCCAAAGGCGCTTCTAAACTGGTATGGAAGCGACAGCCAGTTGAAGGAAAAGCGCATATCTTTCCCCTGAAGGAGGGTCCTATTGCTACCTGGAGCCCGGAGCCTGGCGAACAGCCCGATGTTGTGGTGCGCGGGCGTATGCGCCGCACAGGTGACTTCTGGACGGTAACGCTGTTCCTGGTCAATGAGCAGCGCGAACCCGAGCGGCGGCGCGATGAGGCCTGGGTTTTTCAACCAGAGCTGGTGGTCGAGGCGCCCGAGGGTACGCCTATCTTCCAGCAACGCCCCTCCGTGCAACTGCGCAGAACCTGGGATGAAGAGCAGATGGTAGCCATGCTCTACCGGCGACACATCGGGTTCGCAGTCGGACACGGTATCAGCGTCCATGTCGAAACCGTGCCGGACGATTCTACGCAGGCGGTTCGTCTCAGCACGCGCGTGGTTCCCAGCTACGACGTGCCGCGCACCGAATCCCCCACCAGCGCTGCTATCCCGGGACTGGCGCATCTCGTGCTAGACATGCAGGAACTGGCAACGTGCCCTGCCGCTGCACTTCCGGACAAGTTGACACCACTTGTTACTGCTTACGAGCAGTGGATCAATGAACAGGTATCACGCATCGATGCCCCTGGCGAAGGGCTGACAGCGTACCGTCAAGCTGCTGCGCAGGCCCTGGAGGAATGCCGCAGGGCGCTTGAACGCATTCGCGTTGGTATTGCCCTGCTCAAGGATAACAGGCTGGCGCGAGACGCCTTTGCCTTCATGAATCGCGCTATGTGGCAGCAGCGCATCCACACGCTGTACGCGGAAGACCGGCGGCGCGGGCAATCCGGTACGTTGGAAGAAAAAGACCTCCCGGAGAACCGCAGCTGGCGCCCGTTCCAGTTAGCCTTTATCCTGTTGAACCTGCCCGCACTGACCGACCTGCATCACCCGGATCGCAG
>Ga0137392_10001509_pt1 | contig 13403 bp, 9 predicted proteins | sample 15con2h34AmetaG_FD_101394 | JGI IMG/M metagenome (GOLD analysis project Ga0137392, IMG submission 101394) | Vadose zone soil microbial communities from Angelo Coast Range Reserve, California, USA - 15con2h3.4A metaG | ecosystem: Environmental > Terrestrial > Soil > Vadose zone > Saprolite... | reverse complement strand
GCTGCCCGTTGTTCGAGGCGAGGGGCGGCGCCTCGCCGACGCGAGCCGAGGGCTGAGTGGATCCGCGGCGAGGGGTGGCGCCTCGCCGACGCGAGCCGAGGGCTGAGTTGATCCCGCAGGCGTGGCAGTTCGAGCTGAAGGGCGAAGGCCTGAGGCGAGGGCTGAGTGGAATGAGGGCTGAGTCAGGAGACGAGAGTCATGATCGCGATGAGGCTGGCCGCGCTGGGTTTTCTCGCGAGCGCCGCCGCGCATCTCCTCTCGTTCACGCCGTGGGCGAGGCTTTTCGGCGAGTGGATCACCTGGACGCTCGGCACGGGCGTGTTTCTCCTCGCCGTCTGGATGATGGCGCGGCTCCGGCGAACCGCGGCGATCCGGCGGCAGTGGGGACGCGTGGCCCTCCACGACTGGCGGGGCCTCGTGGCCGCGGTGCCACCAGGCCTGCGCTTCCTCGTGATCGGCGCCGCCCTCTACGCCTGGATGAACTTCGTCCTCTGCCTCATGGTCGAGCCAGGCCCCGATGCGGCCGCGGCCATCACCCTGCGCATGGCCACGGGGCACCTCCTCTTCTTCTATCTCGTCCCCCTCGTGTTCTTCGGCTGGGTCGAGCCGCCGCGGAACATCGACGGAGGCGGCGGGGACGCATCATGAGCGGTTCGGAGCCGGCGCGTCCTTGACACCCCTGGACCCATCCGCTAGAGTGTGGCGGGTTTGTACAGAAAAGCACAATGTCACGACTCGTCTGGCTGATCCCGTTCCTTCCGCTCGTGGGCACGCTCGTCAATGCCCTCTTCGGCCGGGCGACAGGCCACCGCGCGCACTGGGTGGCGGTGCCCGCGCTGGGCCTCTCCTTCCTCGTCTCGTGCGCGGTCTTCCTCCGCGTGCTCCACGGAGAGACGTACGTCGGCGAGCTCTTCCCGTGGATCGCCGCGGGCGCCTTCAAGGCCGCCATCACCGTGCAGGTGGATCAGCTCTCGGCTGTCATGCTCCTCGTGGTCACCGGCGTGGGTTTCCTCATCCACCTCTACTCCGCCGGCTACATGCACGACGATCCGAGCTACGCGCGCTTCTTCACGTATCTCAATCTCTTCGTGTTCTCCATGGTCATGCTCGTGCTCGCGGGCAACTTCCTCCTCCTCTACGTCGGATGGGAGGCGGTCGGGCTCTGCTCGTACCTCCTGATCGGCTTCTGGTACGAGAAGCAGTCGGCCACGGATGCCGGCAAGAAGGCCTTCATCGTCAACCGGGTGGGCGACTTCGGCTTCGGCCTCGGCATCATGCTGATCTGGACGACCTTCGGCACCCTGGACTACGGCGCCGTCTTCGCCAATGCCACCGACGCGGTGAGCCAGGGCACGTATCTCGCCATCGCCCTCCTGCTCTTCACGGGCGCCTGCGGGAAGTCGGCGCAGCTGCCCCTGCACACCTGGCTGCCCGACGCCATGGAAGGCCCCACGCCCGTCTCCGCCCTCATCCACGCCGCGACCATGGTGACGGCGGGCGTGTACATGGTGGCGCGCTGCCACAAGCTCTTCGAGATGGCCCCGCTCTCTCTCGAGATCGTGGCGTGGGTGGGCGGGCTCACCGCGCTCTTCGCGGCCACCATCGGCCTCGTCCAGACCGACATCAAGCGCGTGCTCGCCTACTCCACGATCAGCCAGCTCGGCTACATGTTCGTGGGTGTGGGCGTGGGCGCCTACGCCGCGGGCGTCTTTCATCTCGTGACGCACGCCTTCTTCAAGGCCCTGCTCTTTCTCGGCGCGGGCAGCGTCATTCACGGGCTGGGCGGCGAGCAGGACCTGAGAAAAATGGGCGGGCTCGCCCCCCGCATGCTGGTGACGACGGTCACGGTCTTCGTGGGCGCGTGGGGGCTGGCGGGTCTGCCGCCCTTCGCGGGCTTCTTCTCGAAGGACGAGATCCTGGCCTCGACCTTCCACGAAGGGCACATCGCGCTCTGGCTCATCCTGCTCCTGGGCGCGCTCCTCACCGCCTTCTACACGGGCCGGCTCTTCCTCCTCGCGTTCATGGGCGCGCCCCGGATGTCGAGGGAGCAGGCGCATCACGTCCACGAGTCGCCGACCGTCATGACCCTTCCCCTCGCCGTGCTCGCCGTGCTGACGGTGGGGGCGGGCGTCCTCGGCGTGCCGTCGGCGCACGGGACGGCGTTCGCGCGCTTCCTTTCGCCGGTGCTGCCCTTCAAGGAAGCCGTGCATGGCGGAGTGACGGCGCTCGCTCTGGCCGCGGTGGCCGTGGTGGTGGCGGCGAGCGGCGTCTTCCTCGCCTGGCTCATCTACGGGCGCCGGCCCGTCGACCCCGCGGCGATCGGGGTGCCGCGGACGGCCGTGCACAAGCTGCTCCTGAACAAGTACTACGTGGACGAGATCTACGACGCCCTCATCGTCCAGCCCATCTATCGGGGCTCGCTCTGGCTCGCCCGCGTCTTCGACCCCAAGGTCATCGACGGCCTCGTCAACGGCGTGGCCGAGATGATCCTCGGCTGGGCCCGCGGCCTGCGCCGTCTCCAGACGGGCTTCGTCATGAACTACGCCCTGACCATGCTCGTGGGCGCCGTCGCCGTGATCGCGTTCCTGCTCTTCGCCCACCCGTGACCCACGTACTCTCGCTGGTCACGTTTGTTCCGACGCTGGGGGCGGCCGTCATCTTCCTGCTCCCGCGTCGGAGCGACACGCTGGTCAAGGTCACGACGCTCGTCACCAGCGTGGTGACGTTCGCCCTGTCGCTGCCCCTCTACACGCGATTCGATCCTGCCGCGGCCGACTATCAGTTCGTCGAGCAGGCACCGTGGATGCCCACCTTCGGCGTCTCCTACCACGTGGGCGTGGACGGGATCAGCCTCCTCCTCGTGCTGCTCACGACCTTCCTCATGCCCCTGACCCTCCTGGCCTCGTGGGATTCGATCGAGCGGCGCTGGAAGGAATTCGCCATCACCATGCTCCTGCTCGAAACGGGGATGCTCGGGGTCTTCCTCGCCCTCGATCTCTTCCTCTTCTACATCTTCTGGGAGGCCATGCTCATCCCGATGTATCTCATCATCGGGATCTGGGGGGGACCGAACCGCGTCTACGCGGCCATCAAGTTCATCCTCTACACGCTGACGGGCTCGCTCCTCATGCTCGTGGCCATCCTGGCCCTCTACTTCCTGCACGGGGCGGCCACGGGCACCTACACCTTCGACCTGCCCGTGCTCGCCCGTTACGTGCTGCCCGCCGGACGCGCGCAGGACCTCCTCTTCCTCGCCTTCGCGCTCGCCTTCGCCGTCAAGGTGCCGATGTGGCCGTTCCACACGTGGCTGCCCGACGCCCACGTGGAAGCGCCGACCCCGGGCAGCGTGATCCTGGCGGGCGTGCTCCTGAAGATGGGCACCTACGGCTTCCTGCGCTTCTGCCTGCCCCTGTTTCCCCAGGCCACCCTCGCCTTCGCGCCGTGGATGTTCACCCTCGCCGTCATCGGCATCCTGTACGGCGCGTGGGTCTCCACGGTGCAGGTGGACATCAAGAAGCTCGTGGCCTACTCGAGCGTGAGCCACCTGGGCTTCGTGGTCCTCGGCCTCTTCACCCTCAATCCGCAGGGCCTGGTGGGCGGCATCATCCAGATGGTCAACCATGGACTCTCCACGGGCGCCCTCTTCCTGATCGTGGGCATGCTCTACGAGCGGCGGCACACGCGTCTCATCGCCGACTACGGCGGTCTCTGGACGGTCGTCCCCGCCATGTCCGCGCTCTTCCTCATCGTCTGCCTCTCCTCGCTCGGGCTGCCCGGACTCAACGGCTTCGTCGGCGAGTTCCTGATTCTCGTGGGCGCCTTCCAGGTCAACCGTCCGGCCGCCGTGCTCGCGACCGCGGGCATCATCTTCGCCGCCGTCTATCTCCTGTGGATGTACCAGCGCGTGGTCTTCGGCCCCGTCACCCGCGAGGAGAACCGGCGGCTGGGAGACCTCTCGGCCCGCGAGTGGGTGATCCTGGCGCCCGTGCTCGCCCTGATCTTCTGGATCGGCGTGTACCCGGTGGCCTTCACGAGCAAGACCGAGGCGAGCGTGCAGGCGCTCATCACCCAGGTGCAGACGAAGGCGGCCGCCACCGCCGCCCTCGCTTCCCGCACGCCATGACGGACGTGCTCGCCGGACTGGTCGCGATCGCGCCGGCCCTCGTGCTCACGGTGACGGGCTTCGTGCTCATGGCCCTCGATCTCCTGCCCCCGCGCGGCCGGCACGAGCATCTGGGATTCGTGGGGCTGGCCGGCGTGGTCGCCGCCCTCGTGACGACCGTGCTCCTGTGGGGCTCCGACGTCTCGGCCTTCCGCGGCATGGTCGTCCTCGACAACTTCGCCCTCTTCTTCAACCTCGTCATCGGCTACGCCACCGGGCTCGTGCTGCTCCTGTCCATGGACTACCTCCGCCGGCGCGGCCAGGAGTCGGGGGAGTTCTACATCCTCGTGCTCTTTGCCGCCGTGGGCATGGTCATCATGGCCAGCGCCAACGACCTGATCGTGATCTTCCTGGGCCTCGAGACGATGTCGCTCTCTCTCTACGTGCTCGCGGGTTTCTTCCGCTCGCGCATCGAGGCCGGCGAGGCGTCCATGAAGTACTTCTTGCTGGGCGCGTTCGCCTCCGGCTTCTTCGTGTACGGGATCGCCCTCATCTACGGCGCCACGGGCTCGACCAACCTCGACAAGCTCGGGGTGGCCGTGGCGGCGGGGGCGGGGCGCGATCCCCTCCTCCTCATCGGCTTTGGCCTTCTCGTGGTGGGCTTCGGCTTCAAGATCTCCTCGGTGCCCTTCCACATGTGGACGGCCGACGTCTACGAGGGGGCGCCCACCTCCGTGACCGCCCTCATCGCCACCGGCTCCAAGGCGGCGGCCTTCGCGGCGTTCCTGCGCCTGCTCCTGGCCTCCCTCCGTCCCGTGCAGGCGGACTGGGCGCTCCTCCTCTGGGGCATGGCGGTGCTGAGCATGACGGTGGGCAACGTGGTCGCCCTCGCCCAGCAGAACCTCAAGCGCATGCTCGCCTTCTCCTCCATCGCCCACGTGGGGTACATGCTGATAGGGGTCGTGGCGGGCGGGGCCCTCGGCAACGCGGGCGTGCTCTTCTATCTCCTCGTCTACACCTTCACCACGGCGGGGGCCTTCGGGGTCATCCTGCTTCTCGAGCGGGGCGGGGAAGAGGCGGTGCGTCTCGAGGATACCGCGGGGCTCGCGAACCGTCACCCGCTGCTCGGGCTGGCCCTGACGATCTTCCTGCTTTCGTTGATCGGGATCCCGCCCACGGCGGGATTCGTCGGCAAGTTCTACCTCTTCGGCGCCGCCGTGCGCTCCGGGTACTACTGGCTGGCCGTCATCGGGGTGCTCAACTCGGCCGTCGCGGCCTACTACTATCTCCGCGTGATCGTGAGCATGTACATGCGCGAGCCCGAGGGAACGCCCACCTCCGTCGTCCCGTCCTTCGCGGGCGCCCTCGCCCTCGTGGTCGCCCTGTGGGGTGTCGTGCAGCTCGGCCTGTTGCCGGCTCCGCTGTTCGATCTCGCTCAGTCTGCGGTGCTACCGTTGCTCCGCTAGCAACCGTGCCGGGCCGACCTGCTTCGCCATACTTCGTTCTCGGTCGTCGCCAGCCCTCAACGTATAGATGCATACGCCTCGGGCTGGCTCCTCCCTCGGGCCTCGTCTGGCTCGCATCTCGACCCGGCATGCCGTCAACCCGCTAGTGCGCTAATGGGGGTTCGCTTTCCGTATCGCGGCTGGCTCGTGGATCTGGACGGGACCGTCTATCTGGGCGAGCAGCTGATCGACGGCGCGGCGGAGGCGATCGCCGCCCTGCGCGCGGAGGAGCGGCGCGTCGCCTTCCTGTCGAACAAGCCCCTCCAGACGCGCGAGGAGTACGCGGCCAAGCTGACGCGACTGGGGATTCCCGCCTCGGCCGACGACGTCATCAACTCCTCCCTCGTCCTCGCCCGCCACCTGCGCACGCTCGATCCCGGCGCCCCCGTCTTCGTGATCGGGGAGCCGCCCATGCAGGCGGAGATGCACGCGCACGGCTTCGAGGTGCGCGACGACGCGAGCGTGCGGTGGGTGGTGATCGCCTTCGACCGCACCTTCACCTACGCGAAGCTGAACACCGCGCTGCAGGCGGTGCGGGGCGGCGCCCGCCTCATCGCGACGAATCCCGACCGCACCTGTCCGGTGGAGGGCGGGGAGATCCCGGACTGCGCGGGCATGATCGCGGCCGTGGAGGCGGTGACCGATCAAACCGTGGAGATTGTGGTCGGCAAGCCCTCGCCCATCATCCTCGAGGTGGCGCTGGCCGCCCTCGGCTGCGCGCCGGGGGAGTCCGTGATCGTGGGCGATCGCCTCGAGACCGACATGCTCATGGGCCGCCGCCTCGGACTGGCGACCATTCTCGTGCTGTCCGGAGTGACGCATCCCGGCGATCCCCGAATCGCCGCGACCGCTCCGGACCACGTGCTACGATCCATCCGGGAGCTCGTGGCGTGACCAGGCTGTCGGGAATCGATGAGGGCACGTTCGACGCCGTCGTCATCGGCGGCGGGATGGCGGGAGCGGGCGTCGCGCGCGACCTCGCCCTGCGCGGCGCCTCCGTGGCCCTGTTCGAGAAGGGCGACTTCGCCTCCGGAACCTCCTCCAAGTCCTCCAAGCTCATTCATGGCGGCCTGCGCTACCTCGAGCTGGCCGAATTCCGCCTGGTGCGCGAGTCGCTGCGTGAGAAGAAGACGCTGGAGCGCCTGGCCCCGCACCTCGTCCGCCCGCTGCCCTTCCTCGTGCCCGTGTACCGCAGCTCGAAGCGCGGGCTCATCACGGTGCGCATCGGCATGTGGCTCTACGATCTCCTCACGCCGGGGAAGGAGACCGAGCGCTTCCGCGTCATCCCGCCCGTGGAGGCCCTCACCCTCGAGCCCTCGATCCAGGCCGCGGATCTTCGCGGCGCCGGCTACTATTTCGATGACCTCTTGCTCTTCCCCGAGCGGCTCTGCCTGGAGAACGCGCTGTCCGCGGCCCGTCACGGGGCCCGCGTGCACAACTACTGCGAGGTGGAGGAGGTGACGCGGGGCCCCCGAGGGCTCGACGGCGTGCGGGTGCGCGATCTCCTGACCGGGCAGGTGCACACGGTGCGCGCCCCCGTCATCGTCAACTGCGCGGGGCCGTGGGTCGATCGCCTGCGCGAGCTGGCGGGCGTGCGCGAGGCGGGCGCGCGCGTGCTCCGGACCACCAAGGGCATCCACTGCCTGCTGCCCCGCATGACCGAGCGCGCCGTCTATCTCTCGACCGCCGACGACCGGATGATCTTCGTGATCCCGTGGCGCCAGTTCTCCATGGTCGGGACCACGGACACCGACTTCGACGGCGATCCCGACCGGCTGTGGGCCACGCGCGAGGAGGTCGAGTACCTGCTCGGGGCCGTGCGCCCGGCCCTGCCGGACCCGCGCGTGGCCCTCGACCAGGTCGTGTACACGTATGCGGGTGTCCGGCCCCTGGCCTTCGAGGAGGGCGCCTCCGCCTCCAGGGTCTCCCGCGACCACAAGGTCGTGGTCGAGGGAGACGGGGGACGGTTTCTCTCCATCACGGGAACGAAGCTGACCTGCTTCCGCAGCCTGGCCGAGGAGGTGGGCGACCGCGTCATGCGGGCGCTCGGACGCCGCGTCCCCTCGCGCACCGCGGAGCTGACCCTCGACGGGCTCGACGACGAGGTGGGCAAGATCGAGGCGCGGGCGTGGATGGACGTCTCCGAGGAGATGGCGGCCACCGGTGTCTCGCGCGAGACGCTCGAGAGCCTCGTCGAGACGTACGGGCGCGGCTTCACCCGGGTGCTCGCGCTCCTGCGCAAGCTGCCCGACGGCGCCGAGCGGCTCTGCCCGCGGAACCCGGAGATCGTGGCCCAGCTCCACCACGCCGTCCGCGAGGAGATGGCCGTCTCCCTTCAAGATTTTCTCCTGCGCCGCACGGGCATCGGCCAGAGCCCGTGCCTGGGGCTCGACTGCTTCGAGGCCGTGGGCCGCCGGATGGGCGAGCTCGCCGCCTGGTCCCCCCGGCGTCTCCAGGCGGAGCTCGAGGCCTATCAGGCCCAGGTCGAGCGCAGCCTCAAGTTCCGGCACGTCTGATTCGTGCTATAGTCCGAGCCGCTTGGCGCGGCGATGCGCAAACGTCACGAGCCCGCAACCCCCGCGAGACACGACTCCGGTAGCATGACCGGCGCCTTGGACCCATTTCCCACGAGGAGGATGGCCATGCCTCGCACCAAGACTGTCTGGCGGTCGATCACCGGGGCCGTCGCCCTCTCGGCCCTGGTCGCCCTCGCGCCGTCACCCGCCTCAGCCAAGACGGAGATCCAGTTCTGGCACGCCATGACGGGCCAGCTCGGTGACGCGACCAACGAGCTGGTCAGGCAGTTCAACGAGAGCCAGTCCGAGTACGAGGTCAAGCCGCTCCGCAAGGGCACGTACCCGGAGACCCTGACCGCGGCCATCGCCGCCTACCGGCAGCGCCAGGCCCCGAACATCGTGCAGGTCTTCGAGGCCGGCACCCAGACCATGATGCTCTCCGGGGCCGTCCATCCGGTCTACCAGCTCTTCAAGGAGCAGGAGATCGCCATGGACTGGAAGGACTTCATCGCGCCCGTGGTGGGCTACTACTCGAAGGACGGCAACCTCTACTCCATGCCCTTCAACTCGTCGACGCCGATCTTCTACTACAACAAGGACGTCTTCCAGAAGGCGGGGCTGGATCCCGCCAAGCCGCCGCAGACCTGGAAGCAGGTCGAGGAGTACTCGAAGAAGATCATCGCCTCGGGCGCGGCCAAGTGCGGCTTCTCCACGGGCTGGCCGTCCTGGACCATGGTGGAGAACATGCACGCCTGGCACGACCAGCCCTTCGCCACCAGGCGGAACGGCTTCGACGGGCTCGACGTCCAGCTCCTCATCAACAAGGAGTTCGGCGTCAAGCACGTCTCTCAGCTCGCGGCCTGGCAGAAGGACAACGTCTACTCCTACGGGGGGCGGACGGGCACGGCCGATCCGAAGTTCGTCAACGGCGAGTGCGCCATGTACATCCAGTCCTCGGCCCTCATCGGCGGTTTCACCCGCGGCGTCAAGTTCGCGTGGGGCTCGGGCCAGCTGCCGCACTGGGGCCCGCCCTACGCCAAGGCCACCTCCATCATCGGGGGCGCCACCCTCTGGATCATGAAGGGCAAGCCCGCCAACGAGAACCGCGGGACGGCGAAGTTCCTCAAGTTCATCTCCGAGACCAACCAGCAGATGTGGTGGCACGTGACCACGGGCTATCTCGCCATCTCGAACAGCGCCGTGAAGAATCTCGAGGCGGGCTACCACTTCAAGAAGAACCCGGACCAATGGACGGCCTTCGCCCAGCTGACCAGGGGCAAGGCGACGGCCAACAGCCAGGGGCTCCGGCTCGGCAACTTCGTCCAGATCCGCGACGTCATCGAGAGCGAGCTCGAGAACATCTTCGCGGGGAAGAAGACGGCCAAGCAGGGTCTGGACGACGCCGTGGCCAAGTCCAACGATCTCCTCAAGGAGTTCGCGGCCGCCAACAAGCAGTAGGCCGCGAACGGGGCGGGCGGCGTCATGCAGCGGACGGTCTTCCGGAGTTGGTGGCTGCCATACGTGCTGGTCTTTCCCCAGATGGCGGTGACCATGATCTTCTTCTTCTGGCCCGCCCTGAAGTCCCTCCAGCTCTCTCTGTATCGCGTCTCGCCCTTCGGAGACAGCATGACCTTCGTGGGACTTGGAAATTTCACCAAGCTCCTGGCCGACCCCGAGTACTACCGGAGCGTCGTGAACTCGCTCGTCTTCGCGGCGGGAGTGACGGTGCTGGCGGTGGCGGGAGCGCTCGTGCTCGCCGCGCTTGCCACGCAGAAGATCCGGGGCCTCGCCGCCTACCGGACGCTCCTCCTCTGGCCCTACGGCATCGCGCCCCCGGTGGCGGGCATCATCTTCCTCTTCATCTTCCATCCCACCTACGGCGTGTTGCCGTACTTCCTCTCCTTCGTGACGGCCTACGAGTTCAACTGGCTCCTCAAGGGCTGGGTGGCCCTGACGCTGGTCATCGCGGCCACAGCGTGGACGCATCTCGGCTACAACATCGCCTTCTTCATCGCCGGGCTCCTCGCCATCCCCGGCGCCGTGATGGAGGCGGCGGACGTGGACGGGGCAGGGCCGGTGCGACGCTTCCGCTCCATCGTCTTTCCCCTCGTCTCGCCCATCACGTTCTACCTCGTGGTCCTCAACATGGTGTTCGCCTTCTTCGAGTCCTTCGGCGTCATCGACGCCGTCACCAAGGGCGGACCCGGCGACGCCACAATGATCATGGTCTACAAGCTCTACAAGGACGGGTTCATCGGCTTGAACCTCGGCTCCTCGGGGGCTCAGTCGGTGATCCTGATGGCCCTCGTCATCGGCCTGACCATGCTCCAGTTCCGCTTCGCCGAGAAGAAGGTCACCTACCGATGAGCGCCGTCGGCGCGGGGCAGCTCGAGCGCGTGCGCGTTGTCGAGGTGGCGGCGCCGCGGAAGAAACCGTTCCCGTCGAATGCGGTGGTCATCCACGCGCTGCTCTTCGCCTGCATCGCCGTGGTCGCCTTCCCCCTCTACTACGCCTTCGTCATCTCCACCCAGGATATCCAGGAGGTGGTGCAACGGCCGCCACGGCTGATCCCGTCTTCGCATCTCCTCGAGAACTACGCCCAGGCCTGGCGCAAGGCTCACATGGGCCGCATGCTCCTGAACAGCCTGGTCATGGCGGTCGCGGTGGCCGTGGGCAAGATCGTCATCTCCATGCTCTCGGCCTTCGCCATCGTCTACTTCGATTTCCGTGGGCGCATGCTCTGCTTCTGGACGATCTTCGTCACCCTCATGCTGCCGGTGCCCGTGCGCCTCATGTCCACCTACGAGGTCGTGGGGACTCTCGGCTGGATCAACACGTATCAGGGGCTGGCCATCCCGCTCATGGCCTCGGCCACCGCCACGTTCCTCTTCCGTCAGTTCTACCTGACCATTCCCAACGAGCTGGCGGAGGCGGCGCAGCTCGACGGCGCCGGGCCCATCCGCTTCCTGTTCCAGTTCCTCCTGCCCCTGTCGTGGGCGAACATCGCCGCGCTCTTCGTGGTGCTCTTCATCTTCGGCTGGAACCAGTACCTGTGGCCGCTCCTCATCACCAACACCGAGGCGATGCGGACCGTGGTCATCGGCCTCGAGGAGCTGATCCCGCGCACCGGCACCGAGCTGCCCACGTGGAACCTCATCATGGCCGGCGCCATGATGGCGCTCCTGCCTCCCGTGGCCATCATCATCTTCATGCAGCGCTGGTTCGTGAAGGGCCTCATCGAGAGCGAAAAATGATGTTCGAGCTGAAGCGTGCGCCGAGCCGGAGGCGAGAAGCACGATGAGGCGAGAGCTGAGTTGATGCGCATCGTCGTGGTGGCGGGCTGGGTGTTTTTCGGCCTCGCCATCGTCGCGGGCTCGGTGGGAGGGCAGGGGAAGCCCGCCACGCTCCTGGCCGCGCACCGCGGCGGCGCCCTCCTCTGGCCCGAGAACAGCCTCCTCGCCTTCCGGAACGCCGTCGCCCTCGGCGCCGATTTCATCGAGTTCGACGTCCACCTGTCGAGGGACGGCGAGGTGATGGTCATCCATGATCCGACGCTCGACCGGACGACGAACGGCCAGGGAGCGGTGAGGGACCGGACCGTCGCCGAGCTCAAGGTCCTCCGTCTCAAGGACCGGGCAGGTGTCGTCACCGGCGAGACCGTGCCCACGCTCGACGAGGTCATTGCCGTCGCGTCCCGGGCCGGCCGCCGCATGCTGCTCGAGATCAAGCTCGACGCCGGCCGCGCCCGCTACCCCGGCATCGAGGAGAAGGTCCTCGCCCTCCTCGACCGCCACCGCATGGCCGGCTCGACCGTGGTGATGGCCTTCGAGCCCGCCACCTGGAAGCGCATGAGGGAGCTGCGTCCGGATCTCGCGGTCTGCGCCCTCTACTCCGCCCGGATGCTCGGGCGCACCACGCTGGCCGCCGAGCTGGAGACGCTGCGGGCCGCCGGCGTCGGCTTCGTCGGTCTCGAGCACACGGTGGTGGACACGGGCGCGCTGGCGCAGGCGCGACAGGCGGGGATCCAGGTCGGCGCGTGGACGGTCAACGACGCGGCGGCCATGAGGCGCCTCATCGACGCCGGCGTCGGCGTGCTCATCACGGACCAGCCGGACGTGGCCAAGGCGCTCCTGGGACGATGACGGCGCGCCGCTACATCCTCGCCCTCGACCAGGGCACCACCGGCTCGCGGGCGCTCGTGATCGATCCCGACGGCCTCGTGCGGGGCAGCGGCTACGTGGAGCTGGCGCAGCACTATCCCCAGCCCGGCTGGGTCGAGCACGACCCCGAGCAGATCTGGATCACCACGATCGAAGCCGTGGCGCGGGCCATCGCGCACGCGCGCATCGCGGTCTCCGACATCGCCGCCATCGGCATCACCAACCAGCGCGAGACGGCGGTCGTCTGGGATCGCCGGTCGGGCCGCCCGATCCACCATGCCATCGTCTGGCAGTGCCGCCGCACGGCGCCATTCTGCGAGCAGCTGCGCGCCGACGGGCTCGAGGCGGAGTTCCGGGACCGGACGGGCCTCGTCCTCGACCCGTACTTCTCGGGAACCAAGATCCGCTGGCTGCTCGACGAGGTGCCGGGAGCGCGCGGGCGGGCGGAGCGGGGCGAGCTCGCCTTCGGCACGGTTGATTCGTGGCTCCTCTGGCGCCTGACCGACGGCCGCGTGCACGCGACGGACGTCTCCAACGCCTCGCGGACGCTCTGCTTCGACATCCGGACGTTGCAGTGGAACGAAAGCCTCTGCGGGCAGCTCGGGGTGCCCATGGCGATGCTGCCGGAGGTCAAGCCGTCGGCGGGCCTCTTCGGAGAGACGGCAGGCGGCGATCTGCCCGCGGGCATTCCCGTCACGGGCATGGCCGGGGATCAGCAGGCCGCGCTCTTCGGCCAGGCCTGCTTCGAGCCGGGCATGGCCAAGAACACGTACGGCACCGGCTGCTTCCTCCTGCTCAATACCGGCGAGCGCCCCGTCGCCTCCGAGCGCGGCCTCCTGACCACGGTCGCCTGGCAGCTCGACGGCGCCACGACGTATGCGCTCGAAGGCAGCGTCTTCGTCGCGGGGGCCGTCGTGCAGTGGCTGCGCGACGGACTGGGCATCATTTCGCGGGCCGACGAATCCCAGGCGCTCGCGGAGTCCGTGCCAGACACGGGAGGCCTCTACCTCGTGCCCGCCTTCACCGGGCTCGGCGCGCCGTACTGGGACCCGTATGCGCGCGGGGTCCTCATCGGCATCACGCGCGGGACGAGCCGCGCTCACATCGCGCGCGCGGCCCT
>Ga0137392_10001499_pt1 | contig 13432 bp, 11 predicted proteins | sample 15con2h34AmetaG_FD_101394 | JGI IMG/M metagenome (GOLD analysis project Ga0137392, IMG submission 101394) | Vadose zone soil microbial communities from Angelo Coast Range Reserve, California, USA - 15con2h3.4A metaG | ecosystem: Environmental > Terrestrial > Soil > Vadose zone > Saprolite... | reverse complement strand
AATTTGGATCGGCTCCTCTTTGGTCGTCGAGCCGTTCCCGTCCGACTGCTAGGAATTCTGCGAACTGTAGGACATTTAGGTGCCGCCGGGACCCGAAATGTCGTACAGTTCATCCAAATAGCAGGGACGCAGGACGTAATCGGGGTAGCGTCGCCCGTCTATCCTGCGATGTCGCCGCACCGCTCTACAAAAGACCGCTTTTCGCAAGGCGAGTGACGAAGCGCCGAACTCGCTCGATGACGAACCGGGCCGTGCTTTCGTCGGGTTTAGAGCGAGCGTGCGCCTAACGTTACGGCCGTAGAGCGATTCGAACCGACCTTCGGAAGCCCAAGATGTCGTTCCATCTGCGAACCGTTCGCAATTGCATCCGATTGCATCGATGAAATCGCGGGTAGAATCTCTTGGAGTCTCGGGGTCAGGAACGGCGCGAACCTGACCGGGCGAGGGGCGCCCGATTGCGTCGAGATGGAGTCGTTCCATCCCGCTACGCCGAAGTCGATTTGAATCCTCGATTCTCGCTTGCCGGCTTCAGCCCGGCGGTTCCGAGGCGGCCAGATGTTTGCCGAAGACCCGGCGAAGATCGTCCGGGAGATCCATCGGCGTGAAGTCATCCATGTTGATCGCCGCCGCGGTCACGTCGATTTGAGCGCAGAGCCGATCCGTTTCGTTGAGGTACAACCGGTAGCGAGTGCCCAGTGAACGCGTGCCAATGTGGATCGCCTCCATCGCAATCCGGCAAACATCCCCGAAGCGCAGAGGCGATCTGAAGTCGGCCTTCGCGCTCACGATGGGAAATCCAATCCGCCTCTTTTGCAGCATGTCCGCGTACGAAATCCCCGCCTCGTTCTCGAAGAAATCCTCGAAAACGATGTGGCAGTAGGCAAACAAGCGCGGGTAGTAGACGATCCGGGCGAAGTCCACGTGGTCGAACCGGACCTTCACTCGTTGGATGTAGGCCATCGATGCGTTTTACACGAACGCGTCGATTCCGGTGATCGCCTTGCCCAGGACCAGGGTGTGCACTTCGTGCGTCCCCTCGTAAGTGAAGACCGACTCGAGATTGAGCATGTGCCGTATGGGAGGGTACTCGTCGGTAATTCCGTTCGCCCCGTAGATGCTGCGGGCAACTCGCGCGATCTCCAGGGCGCTCTTCACGTTGTTACGCTTGGCGAGCGAGACCATCGCCGGGGTCACCTTTCCCGAATCTTTAAGTCTCCCGAGTCGGTGCGAGACGAGCTGTGCCTTGACGATTTCTTGAAGCATGTCCGCGAGCTTCTCCTGAGTCAGCTGGAAGGCGGCGATCGGCTTTCCGAATTGGACCCGCGAAAGGGCGTAGTCGCGGGCGCCTTCGAAGCAGGCGATCGCCGCGCCGGTGACCGCGAAAGCGATCCCGAACCGCGCATTGTTCAGGCAGGAGAGCGGCCCCTTCAGGCCCTCGACGTTGGGCAACACGTTGCCAAGCGGCACCTTGACGTCCTGGAAGCTCAGCTCGGAGGTGAAGGATGCGCGCAGCGAAAACTTCCCGTGAATCTCCGAGGCGCGGTACCCGGGCATCCCTTTCTCCACCAGGTAGCCTCGAATCGACTCCTGACCGCCGTCATCGGTCTTCGCCCAGACGATGGCGACATCGGCAATGCTTCCGTTGGTGATCCACATCTTGCTGCCGTTGAGCACGTAGTGATCGCCCTGCCGGCGGGCGCGGGTGCGCATGCCGCCGGGGTCGGATCCGAAGTCCGGCTCGGTGAGGCCGAAGCAGCCGAGGATCTTCCCCTTGGCCATCGCGGGGAGAAGCCGTTCTTTCTGCTCCGTGCTACCAAAGGCGTAGATCGGATACATGCAGAGGGAGCTTTGAACCGAGGCGAAGGATCGCAGGCCCGAGTCCCCGCGCTCGAGCTCTTGAAGGATCAGCCCGTAGCTGACGTTGTTCATCCCCGCGCAGCCGAAGCCGGTGAGATTCGCTCCGAAGATTCCCATCTCCGCGAGCTTGGGGATGAGCTCGGTCGGAAATGTTCCATTGCGAAAATGGCGGCCGACGATCGGCAGGTACTCGCGGTCGATAAAGTCGGCGACCAGATTGCGGGCCGCTTTCTCTTCGTCGGTCAACAAATCATCGATTCGATACAGATCCGTGATTTCGGCGCGGGCCATGGTTTCCCTCGAGGTCGGCGGCTTGTAACGCCGCTGTCGTGCCGCAGTCAAACCGGGCCGCACCGGGTGGTTGACTGCCAAAATCGCGACGAGGCCGCTGTCGGGGGGCTATCATGGCCGAATATGAGCACGAGCGAAAAGAGCCGGGTCATTCAACCTCTGGGGTGGATGAGGCCCGCCGGCTTTGCCAACGCCATCCTCGCCGAAGGTCGATGGTTGTTCATCGCCGGCCAGGTGGGGTGGGACCCCCGCAGCAAGAATGCGCGCCTGGCGAAGGGATTCGCGTCTCAGTTCGACCAGGCGCTGGCGAACGTCACCGAGATCGTCCGGGAAGCGGGGGGTATTCCTTCCGATCTGGCGCGGATGACGGTCTACGTCGTCGACAAGAAAGAGTACCTCGCGGCGCGAAAGAGCGTGGGACAGGCGTGGGTCCGCCGCATCGGTCGGCACTACCCGGCGATGTCACTGGTCGAGGTCTCCGATCTGCTCGAGAAAGGCGCCCGGGTGGAGATCGAAGCGACGGCGGTGTTATGAGCGCCCCGAGATGAACGCTCCCTCCTCCTTCCGCTTTCACCTCCAAGATAGGGTGGCCCTGATCACGCTGGCGCGCCCGGACAAGCTGAATTCCCTCACCTTCGAAGTCTACCGCGAGCTTCGCGACCTGTTCGTCGAGTTAGAGCGCGAACCCGCGGCGTCGGCGGTGGTGATTACCGGGGAGGGGCGCGGATTTTGTTCCGGCGGGGACGTGAACGCGATCATCGGAGAGCTTTTTTCGCAAGACATGGTCGGAGTGACGGACTTCGCTCGAATGACCTGCGACCTGATCCGGAACATGCGAACCCTCCGCAAGCCGATCATCGCCGCGATCAATGGGATCGCCGCCGGCGCCGGCGCGGTGATTGCGCTGGCGGCCGACCTTCGCGTCGCGGCGACCGATGCCAAGATCGCCTTCTTGTTCACCAAGGTGGGTCTTGCCGGGGCAGACATGGGGGCGGCCTACCTGCTTCCGCGCGTGGTGGGTTTGGGGCGGGCGACGGAGCTGCTCTACTTCGGGGACGCGATCGATGCGCAGACCGCCGAGCGCTACGGGCTTTTCAATCGGGTCTTCGAGAAGGACAAGCTTCTGCCCGAGGCGCTCGCCTGGGCTCGGCGGCTCGCGCACGGGCCGGGATTTGGTCTGGGGATCACCAAGGAGCTGCTCAATGCGGAGCTCAGCGCCGACTTGCACGGGGCGCTGGACAACGAAGCGCGCGCCCAGTCCCTCTGCATGCGGACGCAAGACTTCAAAGAGGCCTACGAAGCCTTCACCCAGAAGCGCCCGCCCCGCTTCACCGGCCGATAGCGATGAGCACCACCGTTCTCGAGGAGCGGCATCTTCAGCTCGCAACGCAGCTGCGCGAGGCGGCCGCGGCGCTCGAGCCGGTGCCGGGCGAGGCGGAGAACTTCGAAGAGATCGCAAAGAGGCTGGCGCAGATGGGGTGTTTCCGCCACCTGATTCCCAAGGCGTATGGCGGCGGGGCAGAAAAGGTGGAGGTTCGGGCTCTGTGCGCAATCCGCGAGGAGCTCGGATACCGCAGCGCGACGGCCGACTCGATCTTCGCCGTGCAGGGGCTCGGAAGCTATCCGGTGTTGCTCGCCGGAGATGACGACCAGCGCCAATCGCTCCTGCCCCAAGCGGCCAACGGGAGCGCGATTTTCGCATTCGCCCTCACCGAGCCCGAGGCGGGCTCCGATCTGTCCGCGCTCTCATCCACCGCGCGCCGCAGCGGAGACCACTACCTGCTCAACGGGTCGAAGCGGTTCATTTCCAATGCCGGCATCGCCTCGCACTACACGCTGTTCGCCAGGACCTCCGAAGGCGGCGGAGGGGTGTCCACCTTCGTCGTGCCCAGCCACTCGCCCGGGCTTCGGGTTTCGCCGATCGAGATGCTGGGCGAGCATTCGATCGGACATTTGACGCTGGAGAACTGCCCGGTGCCTGCCTCACTGCGCTTAGGCAGCGAAGGCAACGGAATGCGCCTGGCCCTCGCCACCCTCGACGTCTTTCGCAGCACCGTGGGCGCCGCGGCGGTGGGAATGGCCCGGCGCGCCCTCGATGAGGCGGTCGGATACGCCAAGCGGCGGCATCAGTTCGGCGCTCCCCTTTCGGCGCTACAGGGCATCCAGTTCCTTCTGGCGGAGAGCGCAACCGAGATCGAGGCCGCCCGACTCCTCGTTCATCGGGCAGCGGCCAAGAAAGATGAAGGGGCGGAGCGGATAACCTACGAAGCGGCCACCGCCAAGCTCTTCGCCACCGAGGCCGCCCAACGAGCGATCGATCGCTGCCTCCAGATTCACGGCGGAAATGGGCTGGTGAAGGGCGCTGCCACGGAACGCCTCTACCGCGACATTCGCGCGCTGCGCATCTACGAAGGCGCGTCCGAAGTGCTCAAGCTGGTCATCGCGCGCCATCTGCTGGCTGAACCAGGGCGCTAGGCGATACAACACCAAGAGGAACATCTGGAGAAACGCATGGGCCAATTCCGAATCGAGAAAGACACGTTTGGCGAAATCGAGGTGCCGGCGAATGTCTACTGGGGAGCGCAGACCCAGCGTTCGCTGCAGAACTTCAAGATCTCCAATGAGCGGATGCCTCCCGGGCTGATCGTCGCGCTGGCGCAGGTGAAGCGCGCCTGCGCGCAAGTGAACCTCGACCTCAAGCTTTTGGACGAAGCGAAGGCAAGGGCGATCATGCAGGCGGCGGAAGAAGTGATCTCCGGCAAGCTCGGCGATCAATTTCCACTGGTCGTCTGGCAGACGGGAAGCGGAACCCAGACGAACATGAACGTCAACGAGGTGATCGCCAACCGGGCCAGCGAGCTGCTCGGCGGGCAACGGGGCGAAGGCCGCAAGGTCCACCCCAACGACGACGTCAACCGCGGGCAATCCTCCAACGACGTCTTCCCTACCGGAATGCACGTCGCGGCAGTCACCGCCCTGCGCGAGCAGCTCACCCCCGCGCTGCGCAAATTGCGGGGAACGCTGGCGAGCAAGGCGGAGGCCTTCCAGTCGATCATCAAGATCGGCCGCACCCACCTTCAAGACGCCACCCCGATCACGCTCGGTCAGGAATTCTCCGGGTACGTCTCACAGCTCGACCACGGGATGGCGCACCTGGAAGCCGCGCTGCCCCATCTCTACGAGCTCGCCATCGGCGGCACCGCGGTGGGAACCGGCCTCAACGCCCACCCCGAGTTTGGCGCCCGGGTTGCCGCCGAGCTGGCGAAGATGACCGGCCACCCTTTCGTGTCCGCTCCCAACAAGTACGAGGCCCTGGCGTCGCACGACGCGCTGCTCAACGCGCACGGCGTCTTGAAAACGCTTGCCGCATCGCTGATCAAAATCGCCAACGACATACGGTGGATGGCGTCCGGACCGCGCTCGGGCCTGGGGGAGATCACCATTCCGGAGAACGAGCCGGGCAGCTCGATCATGCCGGGCAAGGTGAACCCGACCCAGAGCGAGGCGCTCACCCAGGTCTCATGCCAGGTGCTCGGCAACGACGTCGCGATCAACATCGGCGGCGCGATGGGCAACTTCGAGCTCAACGTGTTCAAGCCGATGATCATCTACAATTTTCTCTGGAGCACGCGGTTACTCGCCGACGCATCGGTGAGCTTCAATGATCAATGCGCGACGGGAATCGAGCCCAATCGGGAGCGCATCGACGAGCTGCTCCAGAATTCACTGATGCTGGTGACGGCGCTCAATCCGCACATCGGATACGACAACGCGGCGAAGATCGCCAAGCACGCGCACAAGACCGGCAAGACGCTCAAGGAAGCGGCGCTCGAGCTCAAGCTCGTCACCGAAGAGCAGTTCGATCAATGGGTGCGGCCGGAGAAGATGATCGGCCCGAAACGCTGACCGGTTCGAAGGGCTTTGGTCGGCATGGACTTTTCCAACCTTCCCGAGAAGCTGAACCTCGCCGAGGTCTTTCTCTATCGCCAGCTGCCCGCGCGGGCCGATGCACCCGCGCTCTACTGCGGGGACAAAACTGTCACCTACCGGGCTTTGGCCGACGAGGTCGATCGGGCCACCGCGGTGTTCCGCCGGCTTGGGCTCGAGCTTGAGCAACGCGTGCTGTTGGTGCTGCCCGATATCCCCGAGTTCGCCTCGGCATGGCTGGCGACGCTGAAGGCGGGCGGGGTGGTGGCGGCGATCAATCCGGATCAGAAGGCGGATGAGCTTGCATATTACTTAAGCTACACCCGGGCGAAGATCGCGGTGGCGCATGCCTCGGCCCTCCCAGCGCTGGAGGCCGCACTATCGAAATCGCCTCACCGCCCGCATGTCCTGGTGGTGGGCGGTGCTCCCGGTCGCCACCTCTCCTTCGAGCAGGAGGTTTCCGCCGCCCAACCGGACCCGGTATTCGCGCCGACGCATCGGGACGATCCGGCGGTCTGGCTTTTCACCTCCGGCTCCACCGGCTTTCCCAAGGCCGCGGTCCATAAACAGCACGACTTCATCTACAACGCCCTCACCTATGCCCTCCCTGTCGTCGGCTACCGGGCGTCGGACATCGCCATCTCCGTGCCCAGGCTCGCCTTCGGCTATGCCCTGGGGACCAACCTTCTCTTCCCCCTTCTCGCCGGGGGCTCGGCGGTGATTTTTCCCGAGAAGGCCACGCCCGAACGGATGTTCGAGCTGATCGGCCGGCACCGGCCGACCATCCTCACCGCCGTTCCTACCGCGATCAATGCCATGGCCAGTGCGCCGGGCATCTCGCGGGTGGATTTTTCATCCCTTCGCGTGTGCATCAGCGCCGGCGAAGCGCTCCCCGCGGAGCTGTACCATCGCTGGAAGAAGGCGACCGGGATCGAGATCCTCGATGGGATAGGCTCGGCCGAGATGTTTCACATCTTCATCACCAACCGCCTGGACGATGTGAAGCTGGGGTCCCTGGGCCGGGTGGTGCAAGGCTACGACGCGAAGATCTGCGATGACGACGGCCGCGAGGCTCCCCGCGGGGAGATCGGCACTCTCTGGATCCGCGGGGACTCGATGGCGCTCGAATACTGGCAGCAGCACGAGAAGAGCAAGCAGACCTTCCGGGGCGACTGGTGCGTTTCGGCGGACAAATTCCGGCAGGACGAAGCGGGCTACTTCTGGTTCTGCGGACGGGGAGACGAGATGCTGAAGGTGGGCGGCAGGTGGCTCTCGCCGCTGGAGGTAGAAAATGCCTTGCTCACCCATCCCGCGGTCGTCGAAGCAGCGGTGATCGGTTTTCAGGATGCCGACGGCCTGGAGAAACCGAAGGCCTTTCTCGTGCTCTCGCCGGAGCATCGTCCGACCGAGGCGCTCGCCGAAGAGCTCAAGGCGCACGTGCGCAAATCTCTCGCGCCCTACAAGGCTCCCCGGACGATCCAGTTCGTCACCTCGCTTCCGAAAAGCGACCGCGGCAAGGTGCTCAAGTCGCAGCTGCGGGGTGGCGGATGAGCCAATCGTCGCCCGAGAGGGGAATTTTCGCGGCCGAGCTGCCCTGGACCGAGGTCCTCGAATTCGCCCAGCGGAAGGCCGTGGCCCTCTTGCCCATCGGTTCGACCGAAGCCCACGGGCCGCATCTACCATTGAACGTCGATGTGGTGATCTCCGTCGAGGTTTGCCGTCGAACCGCGCTGCGCCTGGGCGCACGCGGCATCCCGTGCCTGATTTTCCCACCGGTCTGCTACGCGGTCACCGAGTTCGCCGCGAGCTTTGCAGGAACGGTGAGCGTCTCCCGTCCCGCCGCCCTTGCCTACCTGACCGACGTCCTGGCGGGAATCGCCTCGCACGGTTTCAAGCAGATCGGGGTGGCCAATCATCACCTCGAGCCAGACCACTTCGAAATGGTGCATCAAGCGGCCCGGGATGCCCGTGCAAGAACCGGCGTGGCGATCGCGGTGCCCGATCATCGAAAGAAGCCGACCGGGCCCAAGCTTGGCGAGGAGTTCATTCGCGGGGGCAGCCACGCCGGCCGTTACGAGACCTCGCTGATGCTGGCGGCGGCACCCCTGCTTGTCCGCGAGCAAGTTCGGTCCGGGCTGGCGGATCTCCCCGTTGACCTGCCGGCGGCGATCAAGGCCGGGGCCCGTAACTTCCTGGAATGCGGGGGAAAAGAGGCGTACTTCGGGTCTCCCGCAAGCGCCAGCGCGGAGGAGGGCGATCGCCTTCTCGAGCTTTTGGCCGAGGCGACGGAAGCCGCGCTGACCGTTGCCGGGTAGCGCCGGACCCCCTTCGGAGCACTTCACGCGAAGAGCTCGCTGGCGAAGGTTTGCCGCCGAAGTGTTTGCGGCGGCGGTGCAAGAACTGCTAATTAGGGCCATCTGCTTTTAGAGGGCACCTTATGCAGCTGGAGTCGCTGAGAATGTTTTGCGATGTGGTCGAGACGGGCTCGTTTTCGCGAGCGGCGCAACTCAACCACGTGACGCAATCGGCGGTGAGCCAGCAAATCCGGGCGCTGGAGACGCGCTACGAGCAGAAGCTGCTCTCCCGAAGCGCCAGACAAGTCACCCCCACCGCGGCCGGCGAGCGCCTCTTCCGCGGCTCCAAGGAGATCCTGGCGCGCTTTTCAGAGGTTGAGCAGGAAATCCGCGAGCAGGGAACCCAGGTCGCGGGAACGACCACCGTGTCGGCGATCCCCTCGGTGGGGCTGCACGAGCTGCAGAACGTCCAGAAGACGCTGCTCAAGATGCATCCCAAGGTCAACCTGCGGCTCAACTATCGGCGCAGCGATCAGGTCTACGACGACGTGATTCTCGGGGCGGCGGACATCGGCATCGTGGCCTACCCCACCCCCCGGGCGGGGGTCGACGTTCTGCAGTTCAGGGACGACAAGCTGGGGGTGGTCGTGGCGCCGAACCATCCGTTCGCGAGCAAAGCAAAGATTTCGATGACCGCGCTGGCCGGCGTCCCATTCATTGCCTTCGACCGCGAGGCGCCGACGAGAAAGGCGATCGATCGGCTGTTTCGCGACAAGGGGCTGGAGATAGATCCCTTGATGGAGATGGACAACGTGGAGACGATCAAGCGGGCGGTGGAAATGGGTCTGGGCGTCGCCGTCCTGCCCCTGGCGACGGTGCAGCATGAGGTCGCCGGTGGAACGCTGGTCGCCAAGCCGTTCGCCGAGGGCAATTACTCCCGGACGATTGGACTTTTGGTTCGCAAGGGCAAGTATCTCGACCGGTCCGCCCAGGCCGTTCTGGAAGCGTTCAAGGGCGCCGACAAAGCCGAAGACTAGAAGCACGAGAGCCTTTTTGAAGCCAGTAGATCCCGCGGAGCTCCCCTTCCGCAGGCACTGTCAGGCAGCTCGCTTTTCGCCGTGGCCAAGGGATGTTGCACACGAGCTCGGTCGCCGCCTTCTACAGTCCGGCCCGGATCTCGGCCTCGCTGAGCGAGTGCTGGTCTCGGGGGGCGGCCATGCCGCGGAAGTGCATTCATGCTTCCAGACGTGGGCTGCTGTTTGTGCTTGCCGCTCGCAGTTGCGCTGGGCCGGGTGGCGGCGAAGCCAAGCGAAGGGGCGGGGGTTTCCTACCAGACCAACGCTCGAAGACGCCTTCGTCGAGCTGACTTTGCGCCCGGTCCTTCCCTGCGGAACGCGCATCTGTTGTACATTTGGCCTCGGTTTCCGGGGCCAAATGTACAACAGTTTCGGTGCGGCGCGAGAGCATTGCGCATCAAGGTCGGTGGATCATCTCGGGCGAATCCGACCCCGCGACACCTGATCTCAGGGGGCGTACGGCGGGTGCATGAGCACCGAACGGATAATGCGCGCTGGCTAGCGCCCACCAACCATGGCGACGATCGCCTGATGGATCTCGCCGTCGCGATTCATCATCCGGTTCAGGATGGTGTAGTGATTCGCGTCCGGAATTTCGACGTATCGCACCGGCAAGCCTGCGGTGCGTCGCGCGCTGGCATAGTCGGCGGTCTGCCTGCGCATCTCGGCCAGCTCCGCGCCACCCGCGAATAAATCGATCTGCTTCGAGCTATTCGGGAGCAGTAGGGTCGGCGAGTTCCGCCTCGCCATCCCCACCTCCATGTGGAGCTTGTCGTTGACGTAGGAATTGACGAGCGGCTCCAACTCGTAAATGCCGCTGATCGCGACTCCTCCCCGCAGCAACGGCTCCTCGAGGACCATTGCCGCCAGGTGCCCACCGGACGACCAGCCTGAGACGATTACGCGCCGAGGGTCCCCCCGGAGCTCGGGCAGCCGCGTCGCGAGATAGCGGATTGCCGTGTGCGTGTCCGCGACGATTTCGTCCATGGACGCGTCCGGCCCGAGCGGGTATCCAACCATCGCGACGCTGATGCCGGATTGGAGGAAGCTTTCCGCCAGGAAGGCGAAGTCTTCTTTGGAGCGCATCTGCCAGAATCCGCCGTGGATGAAGACCAATACCGGGGTATTCTGCCCGGCTGAAAAGTAGTCGATCCGGTTGCGAGGGCCTGGTCCGTATGCGAGGTCCAGATGGTCGGAATGCCGCGAGCGTACCTCCTGGCAGCGGGCGACCCATTCCTTGAACATCGCGCCGCTCTCGGGCACAGCCTTCGAATTGTTGTAGGCGAGGTCGAGCGTTGCGCGATCCATCGTTTCCCAAGCCTTTCCTTTCGCCGCGGGCGCCGAGGTGGCACAGGCGGAGATTGCCGAAAGGCCAAGGGCAGCAACGCAAACGACTCCAAAGTGAAGCTCGTACGCGATCATCGTTCTCTCCTGGGCATGGCCAGCCGTCGCGGCATCGCCCTGGCCTGGCCGCTCCCTTCCCGGACGCAATGCTTGCTTGATGTGCGAAGCGAGGTCAACCATGCTCGGCCTTCGAAAGCGTGGGAGGTCGGCATCCGCGATTTTGCCGCGGGCCCGCAGAGCATTCTCTTTAGAAACGCTGGCGGACAGATCCAGGCTTCCGCTTCGCTGCTGCGGCGAATGGCAACCGGTCCATCGCGCATTGACGATCGGCTGTACGTTCTGTGAGAAGGTCGCACCGACCGGGGTGGAACCCCCGGGGTTGGGACCCGGCGGATTCCCATCCATGCCCGAGCCGGTATTGCAGCCGACCGCTAAGGCTATCGGGAGAACTCCCAAGACAAACGTGTACATTCACCGGCGACTGATCATCGCACGCTCCTTCTTTCTTTCTCGTTCTGCGTTCATCCGCTCGGATGCAGGGGCCGCGCCAGTCGCGAATGAGCTTGCTAAACATGCAGCTGTTAGGTTGCTATCTCGCGCCGGATCGACCCACCCTGAGGCGCCTTGCAGCGCTCAAGCTTTCCACTGGGCAGGCGTAACTAATTGCTGCACAACTTTGTGTAGTGATTGTGCACGATGAGCTTGGGCGAGTTTGGTCGCCCGCTCGGCGCCAGTCGTCGTATCCACGGCCGTCCAACGAGACGTCCCGGTCAACGTCGAGCAGTCCCGAGACAAGTTCGGGGTGCCGCCGGATGCGATCGCCCGTGCGATTGCGTTCGCGATCGAGCAGCCGGCGGAGATTGATGTGAACGAGGTGATTGTCCGTCCCGCCGCGCAGGCTTGACGAAAAGCACCTACAAATTCCACTCCACCTGGCCGAGTTCGGCTACGTACAGGCGGTGAAATCCGCCCAGCGTTACGCCTCTCCGCGAAATCGCATCTCCCTCCGCTTTCGATGCTCATCCCGCCGTCTGGAGGGAGGGAATGTCAGAGCTTTAATACATTGCACTGAAGTCATTCATGATGGGAGCGTTTGCGCTTTCCGCAAAGTTTCGACCTAGGTGCGGAAGGGGATTCGATCATGAATGATTGCCACACGAGTTTTGCGTCTAGTTTTGTCTTTATTCCAGTCGCATTTGTGTTTTCGGTGTTGTTAGCCTGCCCAAAGGGAGACATGGGGACCGTGGGGCCCCAGGGGCCGGTAGGATCCACCGGGCAGGCCGGAGCAATCGGGCCGGCAGGATTCACCGGGCCAGCTGGACCCATTGGGCAAGCCGGGCCGAGCAACACGTGGTGGATCCGACAGTCCATTGCGACGCCAGGTTCTGGCCCGGGGAGCCCCAACACGTTGGACGCGGGAAAGTGGGGTCCATTTTCCTTGTTGGGATACTGCTTTGACGGGGGGATCCCGTCGCCGGGTATTGAGTCACGTTTCTATCTCAGCTCGACAGATCCCGCCGCCATGTACAATGACTACGGCACGACGAGCTCGACTGGCCGTGCGGTGGGGTCTACGCCTGTCCCCCTCGGATTTATCGCCCAAGGTCGGGAATCCACTCCTTCCTTTGCCGGTCCGTGGGATGGCACTTTCGCGGCGATGTCATCGGATTTGAGTACGTATATTACAGGCGCTTTGTCAACCGGAGTGTTCGTGGATGGCGGCAGTGGCCCGGCATGACAGTTCGCCGGATTCGTCACCCAGAGCCCCTGATTCGGGGATGCTGCGTCTGCAGCGAACGCGCTGAGATGGCCGCCAACATCGATCCCGTTGACGTGCTGGCGCTCGGCTTCGGAATTGAAAAATGCGCAACATCCCCTTTTCGTCCGCTATGATCACGCCGGCGCCACTCTGCTCGAGGACGAGGTGGAGGAGGTTATTTTTGGTCTCGGCTTCCTCGCGGCGCGCTTCGGCTTCATCGCGCGCCAAAAGCTCCGCGGTGAGGTCCGCGCGATGTCTGTCAGCGAACCCCTGCCCGGGCGGTGCGGACGGCCCCTTCGTGAAAAGAGGCCGGGGCATAATCAATGCTCCCCGGCCCCTTCCGCACTATCCTGGATTGTCACGCTTACGTCGCTTACTGCTGACAGCAGATAAACGGATTGTCCGCCCTGAGCACAAATGGAGCGCTGCAGCTCCCCCCGAGCTCGTCGTACGGACTTCCTGCGCCGAGATTCGGGAGGCCCCCGGAAAACACCGGCCAAGCTCCGCCGCAGGTAAAGCACAGCCTGCAATCAGCAGAACCGATTCCCGGCGGTCCCTGGACCCCCTGTGGTCCGGCCGGTCCTCTTGGCCCCGGCGGTCCTGGCGGTCCATCCGATCCAGTCGCGCCTCTAAGTCCAGGATTTCCCGCCGGCCCCGTCGGTCCCTGTCCTCCCGGCGGTCCGGCCGGGCCCTGGAGTCCTTGAGGCCCTTGGATTCCCTGGGGCCCCGGCGGTCCCTGTGGTCCTGCGGGGCCTGGAACTCCGGCCTGTCCCTGCAGCCCTTGCGGGCCCGGATCTCCTGGAGGTCCAGCCGGAGCGGTCGTCAATCCATTGTCGAAGCATGATTGAACGTCCATGCAGCTTGCCACCGGGGCGCCATTGATT
>Ga0137392_10001498_pt1 | contig 13434 bp, 13 predicted proteins | sample 15con2h34AmetaG_FD_101394 | JGI IMG/M metagenome (GOLD analysis project Ga0137392, IMG submission 101394) | Vadose zone soil microbial communities from Angelo Coast Range Reserve, California, USA - 15con2h3.4A metaG | ecosystem: Environmental > Terrestrial > Soil > Vadose zone > Saprolite... | reverse complement strand
TCTCGGCGGGGACCCGGTGGCGGGGGTGCGGCGCGCAGGCGGGGGCCGCAAGAAAGCCGAGGCAGGTGACCCTGAGCTGCCGACGGTGCTGGATGGGCTGCTGGACGACGACCTGCGCGGGACTGACGGCGGTGACGGCGGCGGGCAGGCTGCGACGGTGGCCGGGGACCCGATGAGCCCACGGCTGCGGTGGACCTCCAAATCGCTGGTCAACCTGTCACGCGAGCTGGGCAAGCTGGGGCATAAGGCGAGCCCGACGCTGGTGCGGCGGCTGACGCTGCAGATGGGCTGGCGTCTGCAGTCCAACAACAAATCGATCGAGAAGGGCGCCCAGCACCCCGACCGCAACGAGCAGTTCCGCTACATCAACCGCCTGGTCGCCGGCTACCTGGCCAGCGGCGACCCGATCGTCTCGGTGGATGCCAAGAAGAAGGAGAAGGCCGGCGCCTTCAAGAACGGCGGGACCGAATGGCGGCGCGGCGGCGAACCGGTGGAAGTGTTCGACCACGACTACCCGTCCTGGGCCGAGGGCAAAGCCATCCCGTATGGCATCTACGACCTAGCCGACAACTCAGGGTTCGTCTCCGTCGGCGACGACCACGACACCCCCGCGTTCGCGGTGGCCTCCCTGGAGACCTGGTGGACCACGATCGGCGCCGCCCGCTACCCCGACGCCAGGCGGCTGCTGATCACCGCCGATTCGGGCGGCTCCAACTCGGCCCGCTCCCGCGCCTGCAAAAAGCACCTGGCCGCCTTCGCCGAACGCCACCAGATCACGGTCACCCTCGCCCACTACCCCTCCGGCACCAGCAAGTGGAACCGCGTGGAGCACCGGCTGTTCAGCTTCATCTCCATCAACTGGCGCGGCAAGCCGCTCACCAGCTACGAAACCATCCTCGAACTCATCGGCAACACCACCACCAGCACCGGCCTGACCGTCACCGCGCACCGCGACACCGGCGCCTACCCAACCGGGGAGAAGGCGTCCAACAAGGAGATGAAGCACCTGGAGAAGATCCGCATCACCCGCCACGACTGGCACGGCGACTGGAACTACACCATCCACCCCACCGACAGAGCAGAAATCTAAGTTATTTAAATCTCTCCCCTAAGGCGTCCGGCCGCGTCATCCAGCCGCTGAGCGGACGGTTGTGGCCGACTTCGTGCGGCGGCTCGTAAAACCTGGCGTCCCGGTGGTCCTGCTCGCTGCACGTCCCGCACCACAGCGTCACATGGCCCATGCCCCGGCCCCGCTCGGCGGCTTCCCTGGCCGGGCCGCAGATGCACGGCAGCCACGAGATTTTCTGCGGCGTACCGGTAGCAAGCGAATGCCCGTACGGACAGCGCTCTGGTTCGTTGGCAAAGAGTAGTGCAGGCATCGGATGATCATGACCTGAGCTGCCAGTTTCAGTCAACCATTCACATCCGGGCGAGGGAGCTCAACAGGAACTGCCCGGCGTGTCAGTGGGGGCTCCCTTCTAAGGAGGAGGAATGACGAGCGTGCCCTCCTCGTTGTACCGGGGTGGGGCGTGGGCTGCCTGCGCTCGGCTGCCGCAGCTTGCGTTCACTCCCTACTGCGTGGTGATCCGCCCGATCGAGTTCATGTGACCGCTGCCGATGTCGATAAACTCGGTAAACCACAGGGCCCCGTCGGGCCCGGCCGCGATCCCGTACGGCAAGCTGATGCTCGGGTCGGTGTAGTTGGTGACCGCCCCGGCGGTGGTGATGCGCCCGATCGAGCCGTTGCCGTAGTTGGTGAACCACAGGGCCCCGTCGGGCCCGGCCGCGATCCAGGCCGGGCGGCTGATGCTCGGGTCAGTGTAGTTGGTGACCTTCCCGGCGGTGGTGATGCGCCCGATCGAGCTCTGGTAGCTGGTGAACAAATCGGTGAACCATAGGGCCCCGTCGGGCCCGGCCGCGATCCCGTACGGCAAGCTGATGCTCGGGTCGGTGTAGGTGGTGACCTTCCCGGCGGTGGTGATGCGCCCGATCGAGCCGTTGCCGTAGTTGGTGAACCATAGGGCTCCGTCGGGCCCGGCCGCGATCCCGGCCGGCTTGCCGATGCTCCGGTCGGTGTAGGTGGTGATCGCCCCGGCGGTGGTGATGCGCCCGATCGAGCTGTGGTAGCTGCTTAGGTTGGTGAACCACAGGGCCCCATCGGACCCGACCGCGATCCCGTACGGGTTGAGGCCGGTGCCGGTGTAGTTGGTGACCTTCCCGGCGGTGGTGATGCGCCCGATCGAGCTGTTGCCGTAGTTGGTGAACCACAGGGCCCCGTCGGGCCCGGCCGCGATCCCGGACGGCTTGCTGATGCTCACGCTCCAGCGGGTGCCGTCCCAGTGCTCGATCAGCGTGTTGACCGAGCTGCCTTGCGCCTGATCGCCGACCGCCCACACGTCGTTGCCGGCCGCGCCGGCGACGCGGCCGAGGGCGCCGCTGAGAGCGGGGGTCGGCACGACGCTCCAGCCGGTCCCGTTGAAGTGCTCGGCGAGCGGCTGGAACGGCCCGGTCCCGATGGCGCCGACCGCCCACATGTCACCGGGGGCGATCACCGCGGCGCCGCCCAGGGACGAGTTGCTGATGAACGGGCTCGCCACCACGTGCAGGCCCGCGGTTGACGCGGCAGCCGGAACGGCGGCCAGCGTCCCTGCGAGCAGCGCGGCGAGGCCGACGGGATAAATGGTGCGAATCAACCGATAGAGCATGTTTTGCCTTCCCTGAGAGTCCAAGGGATCGTCCTGCTAGCCGTTTTTGAGCGCGAGCGGCGTGGGCACGCCGGAGGTGTTCGTGTACCCGCCGACCGCCCAGGTGGTGGCGGCGCCGGGGGTGGTGGTTACCGAGTACAGCTGGCTTGAGCTGCCCGGGTGCGGGCTGGGCACGGTGGCCCAGGACGTGCCGTTGCCGAACCGTGTTCACGGAGCGCTGCCGCTACATCAGCAAATAACGAGGTCGCTAACACCGTTCTTGATCGCGGTGGCGTACTTGACCATCTGGTCGTAGTTCTCGTCGATCAGGTCCCATCTGATCGGGCGGTGCAGTGCCGGGGCCAGGCGCGCGAACCGGTCCGCCGCGCCGTCCGGCTCCGGGCGGAACAGCCGCACGGTGTTGATCCGCTTGATCCGGGGCAGCAGGTCGACCTCCAGCAGCCGGGTGATGCCGAACCCGATGGGCTGCGCTGGGTTACCGGGACGCTGCCGACGCCCTCAGGCTTCGTCCGGCCGGGGCATTAGGACAGCCGCCAGCCCAGCGGGCGCAGCACGGTAGAGCTGCGTGTAGCTCCTGGAGCGACAGAGCCTGATCGATGATCTCCCCGTCGTTGTTCGGCATGCGCCGGTGCCAGCCGCCGTCGAGGAGCACCTCGATCGTGACGTCCGCGCGTCCAGGAAGTGCCGCCGGCTCCGCAGGCGCCGTCCGGTGCAGATCCCAGAGCGCGGTCAGGACCCGGCGGGCCTGCGCCTTCTGCCGGCCATCCCGGTGTCGCTTCAGGTCGTCCAGCTCCTCCACTACCAGCGACGGCACGACGAGGCGCACTGCATCCCCTCTCAGCGACGGGTCGAGGAGGTGCCAGTCGAAGCTGGTGAAGAATACGCCCTCCATCAGCGCCGAGGTGTCCAGGACAACTAGCCGGCCGGGCCGGGCCAAGAACGCCAGCCGACCTTGTATCTCGCCGATCAGGCGCTCGAGCCGCGCGCCCCACTCCTTGCACTCACGAGCCATGAGCATGTTCAGCTCCCGTTCCGAGAGCTGCGGAGTTTGCACCACGCGGTGATAGCTCTCGGTGAGTTCCCCGAACAGGTCCTCACTGTCGGGGAAGTGGTTGCCGAGCTGCGGAGTGGCCCACTGGTCGCACCAGGTCAGGAAGGCGTTCTTCCGGTCGGCCGCGTTGTTGCCTTGCACGCTGGCGTTCCAGAGCTGATCCTTCACCTGCTTGACGGTGGCCAGCGCAGCGTCAGCACCGCCCGGATTCCGCAGTCGCATGACCGTAGCCTGCCACCCGGTCCTGACATCGAGTGCCAGGGAAATGGGCAGGAACGAGGCGCATCCGAACGCTGACTGGCGATATCGCTCCGTCTTCCTGCCCGTTATCGGCCAATGAGCGTTCCGCTGGTCTGGGCCGAGCCCCGCATCTTGCGGGTGCCCAAGATCAACCCATGGCGGGTTTCGGGCTTACCTTGGCCGCACCCCGGCCTGGGACGCCAGGGCAGCGGTCACCGACGCCCTCGCCCAGACCCCGAGCGCAGCGCCGGGGGCAGCCGAACTCGGGCCCGGATCTCCCCGGGACAAGTAAACCGCCAGTCCCAGCCTCCGGCCCGTTACCTGGCCGTGATCCTAATCGTTGTTTTTGCGCTGGATGGTGCCGAGAGCCCATCGACGCCGAGCTCGACGACACCGTCCCCGCCACGCGGCCGATTACCCTCGAGGATCTCCTCAGCTACCGGTTCGGTTTCGGCTCCGTGATGGCGCCACCCGGCAGCTACCCGATCCAGCGGGCCGAGGCCGAGATGGGGCTCCAGAGCATCGGCGGCCCGCCGTGGCCCCCCGTAGCCCACGATGTCGACGGCTGGATCGGCGCCCTCGGGTCACTGCCGCTCATGTACCAGCCAGGTGAGCAGTGGCTCTACAACACATCGGGGCAGGTGCTCGGGGTCCTCCTGGCGCGGGCGGCTGGGACGGCGGCACCGGCACCACGTGGCGCTCCGGGCCCGCGCAGCGGCGTCACCGGAATCCTGCTCACGCAGCGCCAGGTCACGTCGCCGGCGCCGCCGCCGGTGGTCGAGGACTTCTGGGCCGGCGTCAACGCCGCCACCACGACCCGCTGACTAGACGCAGTCAGGTGCGCGACTGCTCCATCAGCGCGGCCAGGGCCGGCTCGGGTTCCAGGACGTAGAGGCCGCCGCCGATCCGGTCGGTGGCCCAGATCAGCCCGCCGTCGTCGACGAACAGGTCGTTGATCTGGGCGACGGGCTGGCCCCGCGGCGCCTCGGGTACCCAGTGCGCGACCTCCACCGGGTGCCCGGCGTCGGCGAGATCGTAAACGCGCACGCCAGCGCTGAAGTAGGTCGCGAACACGAGCCGCTCGCTGCGGTAGGACCCGGCCCGGTTCTCGTGCAGGTTGTGCGCCCCGAAGCGCAGTGGCAGGTCATCGAAGCCGTCCGGGTGCGGGCAGACCGCCATGACCTGCGGGCTCGCGCCGGAGACATCGACGACCCGGATGGCCCGCTGCGGTGCGTGCGGCCCGTCGGCGACCTGCTCGTCGGTGACCACCACGAGCTTCCGGCCCGGCAGCGGCAGGCACGTGTGGGTGGAACCGCCGGCCCATTGCAGGTGCCCGACCTGGCGGGGATGGGTGATGTCGGACACATCCAGGACGACCATCCCGGCGTCGTCGTAACCGAGGTAGGCCCGGTCGCCGTCGAGCAGGGCGTGGTGCGCGGCATGACGATCGGAATCCGGCCACTGGGGGTGCTCGTCGTCGCGCTGGCCCGGCCACCACCAGCGGCCCGCCTCGACCGGCTGCTGCGGGTCGGCTAGGTCCACCACCACCCAGATGCGGTCGCGGAAATGATCGGGGATCGCCGACATGTGCGCGTACCGGCCCCCGGTCCACACGATGCGGTGTACCCCGCGGCCCCCGCTGGGCCAGAAGGCGACCTGCTCGGGCTCGACCGGGTCATCCAGCCGGTAGACGGCCAGTCCGGCGGAGAACGGCGCGCCCGCCGCGGCCCGGTAAGGGAACTTCTCGTGATTGACGAGCAGCAGCCCGTCGGCGACCTGGACCTTGTGGTTGTGCGTGCCCGGCGGGGCCGGCCACTGGGTCACCAGCACGGGCCGGGCGGGATCGGCAACGTCCAGGATGGACGTGCCGATCCCGCTGGTGCCCATGTGCCCGACATACAGCGTGTCGCCCTCCCGGAGGACCTGCATGCCGTCGCCGTAGCCGCCCAGGTCGTGCTGGGCCAGTACCCGCAGCCCCGCAGCGGTCCCGGGTCGTGGCGCCGTGGTCATTGCGGCGCCCCGGCCAGCCTCCCGGTCCGCGCGCCAAGCTGCTCGGCTACCCAGTCGGCGGTCTGGTAACGGTGGAACGGGGCCAGATTTGCGCACCCGTGGTTTCCCTGCTCGAGCAGGAGCAGTTCGGCCGGGCCGCCTGCCTCCTTGACCAGCCGGGCCGCCTGTTCCCAGGGGATGAGCCGGTCGAGCTTGCCCATGACGGCCAGCAACGGGCAGGTGATGAGCTCGGCGCGGCCCACCATGCTGAGCTTCCCGGCCGCATCGCGGGCGGCGTCCATGTCCGCCGACTTCGAACGCACCCGGAATGCCTCGCGGGTGAGGATGGGCCGCTGGTCCCAGTTCTCGGAGAAGACGAACGGGCCCGCGAGCGCCACGCAGGCCCGGACCCGGTCATCACCGCTGGCGACGCGGGGAGCGTAGTACCCGCCGAGGCTCACTCCCCAAACCCCGATCCGGTCCGCGTCCAGTCCCGGCTCGGTGCTCAGGTAGTCAATGATGGCGGCACCGGGCACCTCCCAGTCGCCCCGGATGGCCAGGTCGTACTCGGCTTCGCCCTGGCCGGGCCCGTCCACGCTGAATGTGGCGATGCCGCGCTCGAGGAAGAGTCCCTCGGTGCTGCGCAACTCCTCCTTGGTCGAGTCGAGTCCCGGGATCATGATCATCACTGGGTGCGGCCCGGCGCCCGGCGGCTGGCGGAGCACGCCCACCATGTGTGAGCCCTCGAAGGGGATCTCGATGCGCCGGCCCGGCGGGTCCATGTAGGGCAGCGCGTCGTTCAGGCACCGCACGGCAGCCATGTGCGCGGTCCGCATCTGGTCGAGGTCGTCGACGAAGAGGAACTTGGCGAAGTGGTAGTAGACCGCGGCCTGCGACAGGTGCGCGCCGGCCGACATCTCGCGCCCGGCGGCCAGGGCGTCACGCCCGAGTTCCTCATGCTCGGCCCCTACTGCGCTCCAGGCGGCGCACCAGTCCGCCCAGCGCTCCAGGCCGCTTGTGATCCGCTCGAAATCCCCGGCGGTCACGCCGTTCATCGTGAACCTCGGCGCCCAGTGTGAGATCGCCATCGCTACCCGTTCGTCCACGCTGCCTCCTCAGTGGTCCTGGCCAGACCTGCAAACGAATGCATACTCTGTGCGGGGTAGCGACGTCAACTGCCCGGGTGAAGGAGATGCCGACCATATGCAGCAGGAACTCCACGTTACGGTGAACGGGGCAGCGCGGGTGATCAGCTGCGAGCCTGACGCGCCGCTGCTCGACGTGCTCCGCCACGAGCTGGGGCTTTCCGGCCCGAGGTTCGGCTGCGGCATGGGCCTGTGCGGCGCATGCTTCGTGCTGATGGACGGCCAGGCCCGGTCCTCCTGCGACTTCCCGGCCTGGGCCGCGGAAGGCAAGGAGGTCACCACCGTCGAGGGCCTCGCGGCTGGTGGCCCGCTGCACGCCGTCCAGCAGGCCTTCATCGACGAGCAGGCGGCGCAGTGCGGGTACTGCACGGCCGGCATGGTCGTCAGTGCCGTCGCCCTGCTGCGCCGCAATCCCTCGCCCGATGAGGACCAGGTCCGCGAGGCGCTCGACGGCAACCTGTGCCGGTGCGGCGCGCACCGCCGCATTGTCAACGCCGTGCTCAGCGCGGCGTCCGCCAGCCAGCCGCCGCCAGCCGGGGCGGGCGCCGGCGCCGCGGACGCAGCCAGGTGAGCGCGTCGTCCCCGCCCGGCGCCGGGCCAGAGCGTTCACTTCCGGCGACCCTCGCCGCCAACCCCGTCCTGCGGGGCTGGGTCGACTTCGCCGGGGACGGCACGGTCACGGTCGGGTCGGGCAAGGTCGAGTACGGCCAGGGCGTGTGGACGGCCCTGGCCCAGGTCGCGGCCGAGGAGCTTGACGTGGCGTTCAGCCGCGTCCGGGTGGCCCCGGTGAGCACGAGCACCAGCCCCGATGAGGGGGTCACCTCGGGGAGCCGGTCGATCGAGGAGTCCGGCGGGGCGCTGCGCCAGGCGTGCGCGCAGGCGCGGGCAGTCTTGCTGGCCGCGGCCGCCGCCAAGCTGGGCGCCGACGTGGCCGGGCTTTCGGTCGAGGACGGCCAGATCTGCACCGCCTCGGGCCGGACGGGCCTGACCTACTGGTCGCTGAACGAGCCCGCTGCGCTTGACCGCCCCGCCGGGGATCCTGTTCCGGTCAAGCCGGCCGACCGGTGGTCGGTCGCCGGGCACAGCGCACGTCGGCTGGACATCCCCGACAAGGTCACCGGCCGGCCGCGTTTCCTGCACGACCTGGTCCTGCCGGGCATGCTGTTCGGCCGGGCGGTCCGGCCACCGGGCCCCGCCGCCACGCTCGACCACCTGGGCGATCCGGACCTGCCATCCGGTGTGCTGGCCCATGTCCACGACGGGTCGTTCCTGGGCGTGATCGCCGAGTCCGACCGGGTCGCGCTTTCTGCGGCTGGCGTGCTGGCTAAGGCTGCGACGTGGAGCCTGCGCGAGTCCCTGCCCGATGAGGATGACCTGAAGGGCTTCCTGACGTCACAGCCCGAGCAGGTGCTGACCGTGGCCGAGCGCCGTGACGAGCAGGCTGCCGCCCGTGTCAGCCGGCGGCTCTCGGCGGAGTTCACCCGGCCCTTCCTCGCTCACGCCTCGATGGCCCCGAGCTGCGCGATCGCCCGCTGGGATGGGGGCGCGGTCACCGTGTGGACGCACAGCCAGGGCATCTTCGCCCTGCGCGGCGCGCTGGCCGGGGGCCTGGGGCTGCCTGCCGGGCAGGTGACCGTGCACCACGTGGAGGGTGCGGGCGCCTACGGGCACAACGGCGCCGACGATGTGGCCGCGGACGCGGTGCTGCTGGCGAGGGCAGTGCCTGGGCGGCCCGTACGGGTGATGTGGTCCCGTGCGGACGAGATGTCATGGGCACCGCTCGGGTCGGCCATGCTGGCCCGGCTGTCGGCGGGGCTGGACGCGGAAGGCCGGATCCAGACCTGGCGGCAGGATGTGTGGAGCAACGGCTTCATCGGCCGGCCGGGCACCGGCGGCGAGCCGCGCCTGCTCGCGCTCACCCTCTTGGCCGGCGCGACCCCCATGTCGCCCGCCCCCGACGGCCCGCCTACCGGAGCGATGGGCTCGACGCGTAACGCCGTGCCGGGCTATGACATCCCCGATCTGGAGGTGACCCGCCACCGGCTGCTGGCCATGCCGATCAGGACCTCGTCGCTGCGCTCCCTCGGTGCGTTCCTCAACGTGTTCGCCATCGAGTCGTTCATGGACGAACTGGCCGAGGCCGCCGGGGCCGACCCGGTCGACTTCCGGCTCGCCCACCAGAGCGACACGCGCGCCAGGCGTGTCATCGAGGAGGTGGCCCGCTTCTCGGGCTGGGCGGCGCGGCCGGGCCGGGAGGGTGTGGGCTTCGGCGTGGGCTTCGCCCGCTACAAGGGCACATCCGGATACTGCGCGGCCGTCGCCCAGGTCGAGGCGGACACCAGCATCCGGCTCCGCAAGCTGTGGCTGGCGGTGGATGTGGGCCGAGTGATCAATCCTGACGGGGTGGTCAACCAGGTCGAGGGCGGCGCCGTGCAGAGCGCGAGCTGGGCGCTGCGGGAGCGGGTCCGTTTCGACCGCGCCAGCATCACGTCCGTGAGCTGGGAAACCTATCCGATCCTGCGGTTCACCGAGATACCCGAGGTGGCCGTCCGCCTGGTGGAAACCCCCGGCGAGCGGGAGACCGGCGCGGGAGAAGTCGCCCAGGGCCCGGTCGCCGGCGCGATCGGCAACGCCGTGGCCGACGCCGTCGGCGTCCGGGTGCGCGACCTGCCGCTCACCGTCGAGCAGGTCACCCGCGCCATCCAGGAGAGCTGAGTCCCGCCGCCGGAGGTCAGGCGCCCTCCGGCGGACGCGCAGCAGGCTGAAGATCCACGGGGGACACGCCCTCTAGTGCGGGCCGAACAGGACGCTGACCGATTCGCCTTCGTGGATGCGGCGGATGGCCTCGGCCAGCGCCGGGGCCACCGACAGGACCGTGAGCTTCCCGCCGCGCAACTGGTCCGGGATCGGCACGGTATCGGTGCAGACGATCTCGATCACCTCCGGCATGGCCGAGATCCGCTCCAGCGCGCCGTCGCTGAACAGCCCGTGCGTGCACGCGATGCGGACCGAGCGCACCTGCTGCTCGCGCAGCCGGTTGAGCAGTTCGATGACCGTGGTGCCGCGCGCGATCTCGTCATCGAACACGATCACGTCACGGCCCGCGACGTCGCCGATGATGGAGCTGATGGTGACCGACTCGTCGCTGTGCCGTACCTTGGCGCCGGCTGCGACCGGCAGATCCAGGCGGCGGGCGAAGGCCGCGGCCTGCTTGGCGTTGCCCAGGTCGGGTGAGACCACGACCGCGCCGGTGGGGTCCTGGCGGCTGAAGTGACCAGCCAGCTCGTGGAGCGCGTGCAGGTGATCGACGGGGACCGAGAAGAACCCGTGCACCTGCGGCGAGTGCAAGGTCATCGTGAGGACGCGGTTGGCGCCGGCCGTGACCAGCAGATCGGCGACGAGACGGCCGCCGATGGACACGCGTGGCATGTTCTTCTTGTCCGAACGGGCATAGGCGTAATGCGGTATCACCGCGGTGACTCTCGCCGCTGAGGCACCACGGGCGGCGTCCAGCATGAGCAGCAGCTCGACCAGGTGCTCCTGGACCGGCGCGCACAGCGGCTGGATGACGAAGACATCCCGCTCCCGGCAATTCGACTGGAGCTGGACCTCCAGGCAGTCGTTCGCGAAGCGGCGCAGCCTGACCGGCCTGAGCAGCACGCCGAGTTCTGCGCAGATCTCGGCGGCCAGCCCGGGGTGGGCACTGCCGCTGAAGACTGCGATCTCCCGCACGTGGCCCAGGCTAGCGGTCACCCCCGCGGCGCCGCGGCGCGCCGCCCTCACGGTCTCCTCGCGGAACCATCCCGGCGGCCAGGCGCTGGCCGGCCAGCCGCAGCCAGCGCGCGGGGGCGGCCAGCGCGGCCGCAGGGCTGCCGGCGAGCTCGGAAAGCGAGATCGCGGCGTTGACCGGTGGCGGATCATCCGCGAACTGGCCGGCCACCAGGGCCACGGGCACGCCCGCCGCCGCCGCCGCGGCCGCGAACACCACGCCGGCCACCTTGCCGCCCGTGGAGGTCCGGTCATAACGACCCTCGCCAGTGATCACCAGCTCCGCGCCGTGCAGCGCGGCGTCCAGCCCGGCGATACGGCACAGCTCCGGCGCGCCCGGCCGGATGCGCGCGCCCCAGGCGGCGGCGAACCCGTACCCGGTGCCGCCCGCGGCCCCGGCGCCTGCGGCGCCCGGGTCACCGCCGAGCAACGCGGCCAGCCGGGCGAGCCCCTGGTCGAGACGGGCGATCTGGCCGGGATCCGCGCCCTTCTGCGGGCCGAACACCGCCGCCGCCCCGGCTGCGCCGAGCAGCGGCGCGGCCACGTCGGCCAGGCAGGTGACCCCACCGGCCGGCGGCGGGCGCAGGCCAGTCAGGTCCGCGGAGGCCAGATCGCGGAGGGCCCCGCCGCCCGGCGGCAGTGTGCGCCCGGCGGCGTCGAGGAACCGGGCGCCGAGCGCGGCCAGCGCCCCGGTTCCCCCATCGGTGGACGCGGAGCCGCCGAGCGTTATGACGATCTCGCGGGCCCCGCCGTCGAGGGCGCGGCCGATCACCTCGCCCAGGCCGGTGGTGTGCGCGCCCAGCGGGTCCGGCGTGGCGAGCAGGGGCAGCCCGCTGGCCCGGGCCAGCTCCAGCACGGCGATCGCCCCCGGAAGCTCCAGCCACGGGCAGTCCACCGGCTGGCCGCCCGGGCCGGTGACCCGGTCGTGCCGCCATCGTGCCCCGGCTACGGCCGCGGCGAGCACGTCAAGCGTGCCCTCCCCGCCGTCGGCCAGCGGCACCCGGGCCACGTCGTCGCCCGGCCGGGCCAGCAGCCAGCCAGCCGCCAGGGCCTCCGCGGCGGCGGTCGCGCCGATGCTGCCCTTGAACGAGTCGGGGGCGATCACGATCCGCACCGGCGCGTCCGCGGGTGTCAGTGGTTCGGGTGGTAGGGAGGCAGCCCGAGCTTGTCCCGGATGGTCTGCTGGACCGTGTCCTTGTCGGGCGTGGCGTCGATGATCAAGACGTATTCCTTGCGCCGGAACAAGGCGAGCACCGGATCGGTCTTCTCGTGGTAGTCGCGGAGCCGGACGGCCAGCGCCTCCTCCGTGTCGTCTTCCCTGGTGATCAGGTCGCCGCCGCACACGTCGCATTTGCCCTCGACGTCCGGGCGGCCCTGGATGAGGTTGTAGTCCAGGCCGCAGCCGGAACAGAGCCGCCGCGCGAGCACCCGGCGGCGGACCTCGGAGTCGGGCAGCTCGAGATGGATGACGCCGTCGATGTCGTAGCTCTCCAGGAAGAACTCGGCCTGCCGGGCGTTGCGGGGGAACCCGTCGATGATGAACCCGTAGTTCCAGTCGTGCTGGGTGAGCCGGTCCGCCGTCACCTGCTCGGCCAGGTCATCCCCGACGAGTTCGCCCGCCGCCATCGTGCGCCGCACCTGGGCGCCCATCTTGGTATGGCTCTGCACGTTCCAGCGGAAGATGTCGCCGACGCTGATATGCGTCAGGTCCAGATCCGCCGCAAGTAGGGCCGCCTGCGAGCTTTTGCCGCTCCCCGGCACGCCCATGATGACGTATTTCCGCATGCCGCTACCTTGGCATATCCGACGCCGCCGCAGCCGCGCACGGTCACGATCAAGCCGCGCGGCGGCGGACCAGCCACACGGTCGCCACGCTGAGGATCACCGCCAGCGCGAGCAGCCAGCCGCCCTCGATGGCCTGGAAATGCCAGTACCGGCTGGCCGGCTGGTAGCTGAACCACTGGGTGAAGTGATGCTGGGCCAGCCACTGCAGCACAGGCGGGGGGCCGTCGTGGCTCTTGATGCGGACAGGGCCCTGGGGCGCGAACCCCTGCAGGACGTTCCTGACCTGGTCCGGGCTGGCCACGTGGCCATCGGGGCCCGTCCACCATTGGTTCAGCACCCACGGGAGGGCGCTGCCGTTCCCGCCCGGCAGGAACTTGGCGACGACCGGAGTCTCGTAGTGCCCCCGCAGGAACAGTACGGTGGCCAGGTCGAGGCCGGTCCAGGCGGCCAGGGCGGCGGCCATGGCCGGCACCACCCGGCGGATCACGGCGCCCGCGAACGTGGCGATGGCGAAGGCGGCCAGGGTCCAGGCGGCGAAGTTGACGCCGCCCAGGTCGAACAGCTGGGGGGCCAGCACGCTGTCCGTGTGCTCCGCGAAGAACGGCTGGTAGTACCAGGAGAACAGCAGGCTGAACGCGGCGGCGGCGCCGGTCACCGCCGCCGCAATCAGCGTGATCTTGGCGACTGTCCATCGCAGCCGCCCGCAGCCTTGCGTCCAGGCGAACCGGAACGTGCCGGTTTCCAGCTCACG
>Ga0137392_10001496_pt1 | contig 13434 bp, 14 predicted proteins | sample 15con2h34AmetaG_FD_101394 | JGI IMG/M metagenome (GOLD analysis project Ga0137392, IMG submission 101394) | Vadose zone soil microbial communities from Angelo Coast Range Reserve, California, USA - 15con2h3.4A metaG | ecosystem: Environmental > Terrestrial > Soil > Vadose zone > Saprolite... | reverse complement strand
GGATGGTTTGCCGCTTCTGTCGTCGCGGAGGAAAAGTTCACGACCCCGCTGATTCCTCGCGAAGTCCTGTTTGGGAATCCGGAGCGCGCCGATCCTCAGATTTCGCCAGACGGCACCCAACTGGGGTATCTCGCGCCGCTTGATGGCGTGCTGAATGTGTGGATTCGTACCCTGGGAAAGACGGATGACCGGGCCGTGACCGCCGACAAGCACCGCGGCATTCGAAATTTTCTGTGGCAATACGACAACCAGCACATCCTCTATACCCAAGACGTGGGCGGCGACGAGAACTGGCGGCTCTATCAGACCGATATTGCTTCCAAGCAGACCAGGGACTTAACCCCATTCGAGAAGGTACGGGCGGATATAGTCGCCTATCAATGGAGGTCGCCGGACACGATGCTGGTGCAGATGAATCAGCGCGACGCCAAAGTTTTTGACGTGCATCGCATTGATCTGAAAACGGGGAAAGTTGAACTCGATACCCAGAATCCGGGAGACGTGGAAAGCTGGCAGGCCGATAATGCACTGCGAATCCGAGCAGCGCAAGTGCCGACCGCCGATGGCGGAATGATTGTTCGGGTGCGTGACGACAGTAAAGCCCCCTGGCGTGAACTGGTCAAGTGGGGGCCGGACGAGACCTTTGGCGGGGTCAACGGTTTTTCGCCGGACAACCAAGCCCTCTGGGTCACGACGAGTCTTGACGTGAACGCTGCCCGCTTGCTGGAAATCGACTTGGCCAGCGGCAAACGCAAAGTGATCACGGAAGATCCGGAGTTCGACGTCAATAGCACGATTAACGATCCTAAGACGAATGCGCTGGAAGCAGTCAGCTATACCAGGCAGCGTAAGGAATATGAGTTCATTGATCCCAAAGTGAAAGCGGACTTCGAGGTTCTGCAAAAAGTTCGCCGGGGCGATATCGCCAGCATCTCGCAGGATTTGGGTGACGATAAGTGGATTGTTGGCTTTATGGTCGATGACGGGCCCGAATATTGGTATGTGTATGACCGGTCGAAGCAACAGGCGACGCTGCTATTCAGTAACCGGCCGCAACTCGAGAAATACAAACTCTCGGCGATGAAACCCATTGAGTTCACCGCGCGCGATGGCATGAAGCTGTACGGTTATCTGACAACGCCGGCGGGGATGGAAGCCAAGAACCTGCCCATGGTGGAGTTCGTGCATGGAGGACCCTGGGGACGCGACGAGTGGGGCTTCAACCGTTACGCGCAGTGGTTATCGAACCGGGGATACGCGGTATTGCAGGTCAATTTCCGCGGATCGACTGGCTACGGTAAAAAGTATGTGAATGCCGGGGACCGCCAGTGGGCCGGCACGATGCATACCGATTTGCTGGATGGCAAAGATTGGGTCGCGAAACAGGGCATTGCAGATCCGGCCAAGGTTTGCATCATGGGTGGCAGTTACGGAGGCTATGCGACGCTGGCCGGAGTAACGTTTTCGCCGGATGCATTCGCTTGCGGAGTGGACATCGTTGGTCCATCCAATCTGAACACGCTGCTCAAGACGATTCCACCTTACTGGTCGACATTTCTGGCTACTTTCCACAATCGGATGGGCGACTCTGAAGCTGCGCTCAAAGAGCAGTCGCCGCTGTTTAGGGCGGACCAGATCAAGGCGCCGCTTCTGATTGGCCAGGGCGCTAACGATCCGCGGGTAAACAAAGCGGAGAGTGACCAGATCGTGGCGGCGATGCGCAAGAACCAGAAGCCGGTCCAGTATTATGTCTTTCCCGACGAAGGGCACGGCTTTGCGCGGCCTGACAATTACATGGCCTTCAATGCCGCCTCCGAGGAATTCCTTGCGAAGTATCTGGGAGGAAGATTCGAGCCGGCTACGCCGGACGAAAGCAAGCTACTGGCAAGCATTAAGCAATGAGCAGGCGATACCTCGTTGACGCTCAAGATCTGCCGCGGAACTGGATGATCCTTCGGCGATCGCGTTTCGAGGGCCGGCCGGCGGGGAGTTCTTCGAATTGTTTCGTGGCTTTCCGTTCGGCTGCGACTTTCTGGCGCAGCTCACGGCTGGCTTCGGTCTCGCGATAGAGGGTTTGCGCCGCCGAGGCTGGGCCGCGCACTTCGCTGAGCAGCAGGACTTCGACCTCGAAGTCACCGCCGTCGTTGGTCACATGCAACAGGTCTCCAATGCGGACCTCGCGAGCCGGCTTGGCGGGTTGGCCGTTCGATTGGATTCTGCCGAGGTCGCAAGCGCGTGCGGCTAGCGACCGCGTCTTGAAGAATCGGGCAGCCCAAAGCCATTTGTCCATTCGCACCGAGGTCATGATTTATTTCCTTACATTCCTGGCTGGCTCGATCCTATAACATCGCTTGCGGGAAACATGAGCGCAGACGCATGGACATTTATCTGATTGACGGGACCTATGAATTGTTCCGGCATTTTTTTGCCGTGCCAGCCTCAGCAGATGTAAACGGGCAGGAAATTGGCGCTGTCCGCGGCGTGCTGACTTCTGTGTTGTCGATGATCGAGCGGGGCGCAACGTACATCGGGGTTGCAACTGATCATGTCGTCGAGTCATTCCGCAACGATCTGTATCCCGGATACAAGACGAGCGAAGGGGTGCCGGAGGAGTTGCTGTCGCAATTTCCCGTGCTTGAGGAAGCGCTGCAGGCCATGGGAGTGCTGGTATGGCCAATGGTCTATTACGAGGCGGATGATGCGCTCGCTTCTGCGGCCGCGAAAGCAGCCAAAGATGAGCGCGTGCGCCAGGTGCTCATTTGTACGCCGGACAAAGATCTTGCTCAATGCGTGGTGGGCTCAAGGATAGTTCAACTGGACCGCAGGCGTGATATTTTGCGCGATGAAGGTGGAATCGTAGCCAAGTTCGGAGTGAATCCACCGTCGATTCCCGACTACCTGGCCGTCGTCGGCGACAGCGCGGATGGCTTTCCAGGAGTACCAGGCTGGGGTGTGAAGGCTGCGGCTCTCGCGTTTTCTCAGTATCCACATCTCGAAGACATCCCGAAGGACTGGAGACAATGGCATCCATCAATCCGGAAGGCGCGCGGGCTGTCGGAATCGCTGTTCAATGCGTGGAACGATGCTCTGCTATTTCGTATTCTTGCAACCCTGCGGCTCGATGTGCCCGTTTTTGATACGGTCGAGGATCTTCACTGGAAGGGGGCGCGTCCTAACTTTGAGGAATACTGCCGCCGCATGAAGGCAACTGATCTGCTTCGTCGTATTACCTCGGCAGGATCACGGAATTCTTGACAAGATGTAGACGCACCTAGCGTGTAACGCGCTTTAATCCCTCTTGTGCGGGACGATAGGTGTGGGCCATGGCCAGGGCGGCGCGATATTCTTCGGAAGCAGCGGAGCGGTCACCCTGTTTTTCAAACACCTCGCCAAGCAGGCAGTGGGCCTTAAACACAGGAGCTTCTTCGACGGTGGCAGAGGCGAAGTAGCGTCGCAGAAGCCGCACGGCCGTAGGATAGTCACGGCCAGTGCGCAGCAAGATGCTGGCGCCATCCACTAACGCTCCGGCATGATCGAGAGGGCTCGACTCCAGGGTGCGCAGGGCCTGATCCATCTCCCGGAGCCGGTTGGTGTGATGGTAGAAGCCGGCTAAATTCAGCCAGGCGCGGGCGCCGCCATGACTGGCCTCAATAGCAACGCGATATTCCTGCTCGGCGTTGTCAGGGTCCTTGGTCTTCTCGAAGATGCGTCCCCTTACCCAATGGGCCATGGCTGGATTCAGGGGAGCAATGAGGGCCGCCTGAGCGCGCGCTTTGTCTTTGCCGCCGCCGACAAGGCCGGGGGCTTCCAGATAAAACTCGGCGAGATCGGTGCGGGCTTCCCAACTGCTGGGAGCGAGTTGGACGGCGCGTTCGAACTCGATGCGAACTTTCTTGGCGAGGCCAGCGGCGCTCAGAAACCCTGCGCGATCGGCTTTCTCGCCGTAGATGCGTCCCAGCCAGAGATGGTAGATACCATTGCTGGGAGCTAGCGCGACAGCTTTTTCGCAGGAGGCAATTCCGGCGTCCCAGGCGCCGAGTTCGAACTGAGCGCGGCACAGCAGGTTGTAGGCTTCGGCGGTAGGAGAAGTTTTAATTTGCAGCTCAATGGTTTCGAAAGCCTGATCGACGCGGCCAGCGGTGAGAAGATCCTGAGGCGATTCGGTGGCGTGCGCAAGAGGCAGCATCGCCAGGGATATCAGCGTTGAAATAAGGAAGGGAGCCAAACGCGCGATTATTGCCTCCCAAAAACCGCCGCCCCATCCATCTCCGAAACGCGCGGCCTTTCTCTTCGGGTAAGTCAGCCAATCTCCGCCCCGCGGCTCGCTTAGGACAGGCCTTCTCGCAAAAAGCGCGAGAAATGGGGCGCCCGGCGCTTGCTTGGAATGACAAGCTGCATCCCTGGTCCATCTCATTCGCTAAGGCACCACTTTGACGCGGGCGCCTTCGATCAGAGGTTTGGTGTCGACTGAGGACAAGGCGACGACGGAATTTTCGGGAAGGCCGGCGGTAATTTCGACCCGCGTGAGGTTCTGTAGGGAGACTTGCACTTCGCGGTGCTTGAGTACGCCATCCTCCACTTGATAGACGTAAGGCTTGCTATCGTCCATGCGCACGGCTTCTCGGAGCACAGTCAGCACGCTTCCGTGTTCGGCAGTGATGACGGTAACGCCGACGTTGATGTTGGGTAACAGGCGCAGGTCATGGTTTTCCACCGTGCAGGTCACCTCGCCAACGTTGCGTGATCCGCGGAGCTTGACGGTGGAGGGAACAGTGAGGACTGAACCCTTCCACACGCGGTCGGGCAAGGCGTCCCAGGTGACTTCGATTTTCTGGCCGGCGGCAAGACGGCCGATTTCAGGTTCGTCGACGAACGTGCGCACCAGCATTTGGGAAAGATCGCCCACCTGCAACAGCAGATCTCCGGTCTGTACATACGCTCCCTGCTTGACAGGGAGCGTATAGACGATGCCATCGAAGGGAGCGCGCACGCTGGATTTTTGCAAGGCATATTCGGCCGCGTCGTAGGCGGCTTGCGCTTCTGCCCCCTGTGCCCGCACCTTTGCCACCTCGGGTTGCGAATAGCGATCTTTCTTTTTCTGTTCGAGCAGAGTGACGTCCGCTTGCGTGCGCTGCAAATCGTCTTCCGCCTGCTTGACCTCGCCCGCGGAAGCCGCGCCTTGCTGGCTTAAGCGGCGTAGAGCGTCCAGATTGCGCTGGGCGGCATCGCGCGCGCCATGGGCTTTGATGAGTTGAGAATCGAGGGTGAGCATTTCTTCGCGGGTGCCCCCGGTATTAAGGTCTGCTTGGTCGGCCTGCGCTGCCGTCATCTGAGCCTTGGCGCGCGCTGCTTGACTGCGAAGGTCGGCATCATCGAGCTGCAAAAGGAGTTGCCCCTGGCGTACGTGATCTCCTTCTCTGACGAGCAGGCGTTTCACAGTGGTGGGGACCAGCGAGTGCGCCTCGAAATTCCGGATGGGTTCGACTTTGCCGTTGGTGGAAATCAGGCTGCGGATCGAGCCTCGGTTGACGGTAGTGGTACGAATCCGCATAGGTCCCTGGCGGGTGAACACGGGGACCAGAGCGAGTACGGCAACCACTCCCACCGCCAACCAAGTGCGGCCGTTGCGCGAGGCGGGCCGCCCATTCGAATTATGGTTTGTTGCCAACCGTTTATCTTTCAGGGTGCCCCGAAGACAACTGCAAGCTTTAATTTACCACTCGGGCCCCCGCGAAAGGACCTATGTCGCTCCGGACCGTTGCATGGTTAGATGCTGCCAACTCATGACGGATGCCAGAGGGCACATTCGTGCCCTGTCCTTGCACAGGTTCCGAGATCAACCGCTACAATAATCCTTATGCCAAAACAGCGCCGCTACACGCCCCAGCACGCCGTTGCCGGCCTGGACGGCAAATTTCCTGAAATTGAAACCTGGCCGAACCAGTTTCCGGGATACGAGATCGTGATCGACGATCCGGAGTTTACTTCGGTGTGCCCGAAAACCGGTCTGCCGGATTTTGGCGTGATCACCCTCCGGTACCAACCCGACAAAGTTTGCCTTGAACTGAAATCATACAAAGAATATCTGCATGTTTACCGGAATCTGGGGATTTTTCAGGAGAACGTCGTGAACCGTGTACTGGAAGACGTAGTGCGTTGGGCGAAGCCGGTCTGGGCCCAAGTGAAAGGCGAGTTCCGCCCGCGGGGCGGGATTTCGACGACGGTGGTGGCGAGTTGGCCGCGGGAGCGTGGAAAAGAGTAGGCAGACGGAGCGCCTACTCCTTGCGCCGTCTGCGGCGTGCGGTGATGAACATGCGCGAACTGTAGCTTAAGGGTTCGATTCCCGACACGACGATTCTGTGGAAGCCGGCATGATGGTCGGCCATTCGGGGCTTGCCAGCATGTTATATTCGCTCGATCTCGTGACTTCCACGAAACTCTATCCCCGCACGGCGCTGGCTCTGCTGACGGCGCTGAACCTCTTCAACTACATCGACCGTTCCGTACTGTTTGCGGTGCAGGACTTGGTAAAGGCGGAATTCCACAACAGCGACACCGCCTTCGGTGTGCTCACCAGCGTCTTCTTTATCTTCTACATGTGCGCTGCGCCCTTCATGGGTCCGTTGGCGGAACGCTTCTCGCGGAAGTCCGTCATCATTACAGGAGCGTTCATCTGGAGCGGAGCGACGCTCCTGACGGCATTTACGCACGATTTTACGGGACTGATCATGCGGCACACCCTGGTGGGAATTGGCGAGGCTAGCTTTGTGATCCTATCGCCAACATTTGTGGCGGACATGTTTCCCGAGAGTCAGCGGGGGCGCGTGATGGGCGTTTTCTATCTCGCGATCCCGGTGGGAACCGCGCTGGGCTACGTGCTCGGTGGATTTATGGGGCCAGCGTATGGATGGCGTACGCCGTTTTATGTAGGAGCAGCGCCCGGAGCCCTGCTGGCGCTGTTGCTGCTGTTCATTCCGGAGCCTGCTTACGGCCAGTTCGATCACTTGGAAAAATCGCCGAACCGGGACACGCTGCGAGGATTAGTAAAAAATCCCGCATTCCTGACGGCAACTTTTGGAATGGCCATGATGACGTTTGCCTTGGGCGGACTGCAGGTATGGATGCCGACCTTTCTACATCGGGTCCATGGCTACACCTTGGGTCAGGCCAATAATCTGTTTGGATTGAGTATCGCCGTCAATGGTTTAGTGGCGTCGCTGGCAGGAGGCTGGTTGTCGGATGCGTTGCTGCGCAAGACCCGTGCCGCGCACTACTTAGTCTCTGCGGTGAGCCTGGCATTGGGCATTCCTGCCATGTGGATTGCGATTCACGCCGATGGAAGGCCGATGATTGTGGCGATCTTCGTGGCAGAGTTTTTGCTCTTGCTGAACACTGGACCACTGAATGCGGCCGTCATCAATTCTGTGGGAGCGCACATTCGAGCCGCCGCGTTGGCGGCAAACATTTTCATTTTCCATCTGCTGGGAGACGTTCCCTCCGCATCTTTGATCGGCTACGTGTCGGACCGTTACTCGCTGCGGCTCGCTTTCGTTGCCCCTGTCGTTGCTACAGCCCTCTCATCTGCCATACTGTTTTATGGAATGAGATTTGCGCCTCCGATCAGAATCGACGACACACCGATCGCGGGAATGACAGAGGCAGACAAGACTTAAGCAGGATGCATTACGTTCACTGGATTGCGGGCACGATTCTCGCGCTGGCCTGGTTCTCTCGCATCATCGATGCTGCGATCGGCATGCCCAGCGTTGCTAACATTGCAGAGCCGGAGTGGGACCGGAATGCGGTCGCGGCTTCGGGCAATCTTTCTTCAGGCAATCTTGCTTCCGGCAATCGTTCTTCCGCCACTCCGCGAGTTTCAATTATCGTGCCGGCGCGCAATGAAGAGAGAGATATTGAACAATCGCTGACCACCCTGCTCGAACTCGACTACGGCAATTATGAAGTCATCGCGGTGAATGATCGCTCGACCGATCGTACGGGAGAGATCATGGAGCGCCTGGCTCAAACGTTTCCCAGTAATATCAAGCGTGGACTCCGCGTAATTCATCATCGGGACTTGCCCGCGGGTTGGCTGGGAAAAACGCACGCGATGTGGACTGCTACGAATGAAGCTACAGGGGACTGGCTGCTCTTTACCGATGCCGATGTCTTATTCAAGCCCGATTCAGTGCGGCGTGCCTTAGCTTACGCGGAGGCAGAGCGGGCGGATCATGTCGTGCTATTTCCGCAAATGATTATGAGACGACCGGGCGAATACATGATGATCGCCTTCTTTCAGACGATGTTTGTGTTCGGCCACCGGCCGTGGAAGGTGGCGGATCCGAAGGCGAAGGACCACATGGGCGTGGGCGCATTCAACCTGATTCGGCGACGAGTGTATGAAGCGGTGGGAACCTACGAAGCGTTGCGCATGGAAGTGCTCGACGATATGAAGCTGGGCAAGGTAGTGAAGAACGCCGGGTTTGCCCAACGCAACGTTTTTGGCGGTGACCTGATTTCAATTCGCTGGGCCCGAGGGGCACGCGGCGTGGTCGACAATCTCACGAAGAATTTCTTTGCCGTGTTGTCGTTTCAGTGGTGGCGCACGTTGATCTCTGCCATGGGACTGGCCTTCTTGAATCTCATGCCGTTTATCGGGATATGGCTCGCACACGGCTGGGGGCGCCTACCGTATTCCATCGCACTGGGATCTATGTTTTCAATTTATCTGGGCATGTCGTGGCGCTCAGGAGTTCCGCCTTATTACTTTCTGCTGCATCCGCTCAGCACCGCGCTGTTTATTTATACTCTGCTGCTCTCGATGTTTCATGCGCTGTGGAATGACGGCATTATCTGGCGGGGAACAAGATATCCGCTTGAGGAGTTGAGGAAGGGGATGGTGTGAAGGTCAGGTTAGATTAGCGCTACTAGCCACTGTACAGGTCGGAATTCGCCGAGCCTGCGAAAGTCACGCTCGTTGGCGGTAATGACTTGAATTCCAAGCCGCGCTGCGCTCATCGCTATCAGAGAATCGTTGGTGAGTCGACTGCGTCCGATCTTTTCATAGTCGTATTTCGCCGCCAACCGGGACAGCACTTTCCCCGTGTAAATCCAGTCATTGAGGTCGGGCACCAGTATCTTTCCGGCCCGTCCAAAGCGGCGTTCCAGTTGTTCCACATACTCACGATCCCGCGCCCCCGCTCCAGCGTAGAGTTCCTCAAGCACAACTGCACTCAGCCACACAATAGTACCGGCAGTGATCCGTTCGAGACGGAGAGCGGCGTCTTCGCCTCTTAGGGCTGCAATATAGATTGACGAGTCGAGCAGAACGTCCTGCATTTAATCGTCCAGCGTGCCGTAGACGTCTCTAATTTTCGCGCCGCTCCTGATAAATCGCGCATTGGCCTCATGAGCCAGACGGTTGCTCTGCTCTTCAGCGATCGCCAGATCCAACGCCCGCTCGATGGTTTCCGTTTCTGTTTTAGCACGCAGGGCTTTTTGGGCGCGTTTGATTTTCATGGAGTCCAATTGAAAGTGCTTGTGCGTTCGATTCACCCTCGTACTCATTCCTTGCCTCCTTCCCAAGTGTAACACCTAATGAACATAAATGTAGAAGTTATGTACATCCCCGGGAGTTCATTCACTGAGACGGCTCGTCGCCTGCATCCGCTTCTTTGCCGAAGGTGGCCGTGGCTGCAGGCTTAGCTTTGGTTTTCTTTGGCTTCTTTGTGGGACGCATTCTCCCGGCGCTGTAGTGTCCTCGCTTTTCAACGTCGTAGTTTTTGGGTAGGGGCGGGATCAGCGTTGATCCGCCGGTCAACTGGCTCACGCGGTTCAGAATGATTTCAGCGCGTCCATCGTAGAGCTTTACCGGCCCGTGAATTTCAATGACGTGCCCGGCGAGGCGGCGGACGTCGCCTACATCTTTAAGATCGGAGGGGAAGATTACGACCACAAATGGGCAGGCCGCCTGATCTTCGCAGAAATCGACGAAGTGCACTCCTTTATCGCCGACCTTCACGCGTAACACTTTGCCGGTTATGCATTTGGTTTCGCCGACGTGCTGTTTGGCGTCGGCAATGGGGAGGCAATCGGAAGCGGCGAATAGAGATGTGGAGAGCAAGGTGGCAAGGGCTACGAGATGTCTTGCTTTTCGCATGGACAAAGTGGCGTGAGCGCAGCCGTGCTCCGCCCGGCGGGACAGCCCCATCGGCTTCGCTCAGGGCTGGCTCGGGGCGGCTGTCCCCAAACGAGCTGTTGCGGGCTCCCGCATCTACAATTCTACGAGTGGAAATTCAGGCAAGAGCGTTGGAAACCTAAAAAAAGGCGGTGATTTCCCGGAACGGACATGACTGGGACCGGACAAACACGAAGAGGGCTGGACTCAGTCCAGCCCTCGCGGAAGTTCGCTCCAAGACGGTCAAGGAATCTTGGTGAAGGCTTTGACCGCGACGGCTTCGTCGTCCTTCACATCGAAGACGGTGTAGAGCTTGGTGATCTGAAGCAGGTCGTGCACCTTCTTGGTAAGATGCAGAAGTTTGAGTTCGCCGCCCTGATTTTTGGTGGTGGTGAAAGCGCTGACCAGTTCCCCGATGCCAGAGCTGTCGATATAGTTGACCTCGGCAAGGTTCAAGATAATCTTCTTGTTGCCTTTGGCCAGCAGGTCGCGCACAGTGTCGCGCAAGGTGACGCTGCCTTCGCCGAGGGTGATGCGGCCGCTGCAGTCCACAATGGTAACTCCGTCCACCTGCCGAGTGCTAAGTTTCATGCTCACTGAGACCCCTCCTTGCCGCCCGCGGATGAACCGTGGACGTGCTTGATCAATTTCAGTTCTGTTCCTGTGTGAGACGGGCGGATTTCCACCACGTCCATGAAGGAACGCATAAGAAAAATGCCGCGTCCCGAAGTTTTAAGCAGGTTTTCCGGCGCCAGAGGATTCGGAATGCTGCCCAAGTCGATACCTTTGCCCTGGTCGCGTATGGTAATGACAAGATCCTCAGGAGTTCGCTCGAACGCCAGGGTCACTTTCTTGTCTGGGGCGTAGGCGTTGCCATGAAGCACAGCATTGACCGCGCCCTCGCGTACCGCCATCGAGATCTGCATCACCTCGTCTTCTCCAAACCCCAACTCCGTCGCAATGCGGGTGGCTTTTTCTTCCGCATGGTCCACGGTGTCTAAAGTGGAGTCGAGCGTGTAGGAGACGGTTTGCTCCATGGCCGAGAAACGTTGTGTTAGACCCGCACCTGTCCTCTGGAATGCCCGTTAAGGGCTCGCCGCAAGCCTGCAATCGACGATGCGGTAGTTTGCCTGTGGAAGCGGGGAGTTGTCAACGCGGGGGAGCGGAAGGTCGAGTTTGACGCTACCAAGCTGCCGATATAATGGCACTCCGTGATTCCCTCGCTGAGAACCCGAATCAAGCATTTCCTGAAGCGACTGATCCTGGTTGGGATCTCGATCGTCATCGGCATCGCGCTGATTAGCTACGCGGTCGACTGCGTTGTATTTCGCTATCGTGTCTCGGAAAACCGCCAGCCTTTCGGGCAAGTTACGATTTCCAGCTACGACGCGGTACAGCAGAAAAACGGCAAGACCGAATTCATTTTCAATCCTCCAGAAGCGCAAACTTGTGTCCGCGCGTTGTTTCCGCACGCCGGGTTCGTGCCTTGCTGGTATTTGCGGCGGCATACCGAGCCGCGCATCGATATCTGACCCGGATGGCCGGTCTTCTTGCGTCCGGATTCGGCTACAATGGCGTTCACTCCGAAATAGAGGGAATACTTAATGTCTAAGAAACTGGCCTCTTCGTGGCAATATTGGGCGATCGCATTCTTTGCTTTCGCGGTGGGGTTTTCAATCACAGCTTCGGCTACACCGGCCAACACTGCCGTCGGAGGGTCCGACCCGCGGCTGGGAAAAAGTTACCGCTTCCAGCGGGATGGTTGGACCTATGTTCATCTGGAAGGCTCGCCTCCCGAGATGGGCTTCCAGCACGGATATTTGCTGGCTCCTGAGATTGCCGACGCGCTGGAAGCAATTAAGCTTTTCGATACGCACCAGACGCAGCGAGATTGGGAATTCTTTCGAAAAACCGCGCGTGAGATGCTTTGGCCACACATCGACGCCGAGTATCAGCAGGAACTGCAGGGCATCGCCGATGGTGTGAAAGCGCATGGTATTGACCTGGATGTGTACGACATCGTGGCGCTGAACGCGTTCGAAGAAGTTCCGGACTACTACCTGCCGTGGTTGAATAAGAAAGAGAAACAGGCCATGGCGCCGAAGCTGGCGGCTCCGGGTAATTGCAGTGCGTTCATCGCCACCGGCGCTTACACCAAAGACCACCAGATCGTCATTGCCCATAACAACTGGACGAGTTATCTCGCGGGCGAGCGCTGGGTGATTATCTTCGATATCTTGCCGCAGCACGGGCAGCGCATTCTGATGGACGGGTTTCCTGGCGTGATTACCAGCGACGATGATTTCGGAGTGAACGCCGCCGGGATCATGATCACGGAAACGACCATCACGCAATTCGAGGGCTGGGATCCGAACGGCAAGCCGGAGTTCATGCGGTCGCGTAAGGCGCTTCAGTATGCCCAGAGCATCGATGACTATGTGCGCATCATTAAAGAAGGAAACAACGGCGGATACGCCAACGACTGGCTTATCGGCGACCGCAAGACGGGAGAGATCGGCTATCTGGAACTCGGATTGAAGAATACGCCGCTCTGGCGGACGAAAGACGGATACTTCGTCAGTTCGAACTTTGCGCGCGATCCGAAACTGATTAAAGAAGAAACTAGCAGCTTCGATCCGAACGATGCATCGTCTTCGATGAATGCACGGCACGCGCGCTGGGAAGAGTTGATGAAGCAGGCGAAGGGGAAAATTGACGTTACCATGGCCGAAGTGTTTCTGTCAGACCACGCTGACAGCTTCGAGAAGACAGCTTCAAGCGGGGAGAAGGCACAGCCGAACGAGCGCTCTCTCTGCGGCCATGTGGACGCCTCTTCGCGGGGTGTGAAGGAATGGGGTTGGGACGCTTACAATCCCGGAGGTGCGGTCCAGGGCAAAGCAACCGACAGCAAGATGGCGGCGAGCATGAGTTTCGTGGCACGCGCGGGCCATCCGTGCGGCGCGGACTTTGTGGCGGCTGATTTTCTGGAGCGGCATCAGGAATTTTCGTGGCAGAAGCCACTGCTGCGGGACATGAAAGCGGGGCCGTGGACAACATTTCAGGCGGGGCAAACGAAATGAAGGAGAATGTTCAGCAATACATCCAACGAGTCACTGGCTACGTCGAAGGCAAGCAGCCTCTGGCGGTGCAGGCCGCCACCGCCAAGAAGCTTGAGCGCTTGATCAAAGGCGGGCCCACGAGCAAACTGCGCAAACGACCAGCTACTGGCAAGTGGTCGGTCAGCGAGATTCTGGCGC
>Ga0137392_10001459_pt1 | contig 13546 bp, 6 predicted proteins | sample 15con2h34AmetaG_FD_101394 | JGI IMG/M metagenome (GOLD analysis project Ga0137392, IMG submission 101394) | Vadose zone soil microbial communities from Angelo Coast Range Reserve, California, USA - 15con2h3.4A metaG | ecosystem: Environmental > Terrestrial > Soil > Vadose zone > Saprolite... | reverse complement strand
TGGCGATGGATCCGGTCGAGCTGCGCGCGAAGAACGCGCTGATGGATGGCGACCGGATCATCACGAACCAGCCCGTCGAGGGAAGCGAGCCGGTGTCCGAGATCGTGCGGCGGTGCGCCGCGCTCCCGATGCCCGGCGCACCGGACCCCGCCGATCCGGTCGCGATGCCCGGTGGCGTGGGGAACATCACGCGGGGCGAGGGCGTCCGGCGCGGCACCGGATTCGCGGCGGGGTTCAAGAACGTCTGCTACAGCCACGCCTTCGACGACTTCAGCACCGCGCGAGTGCGGCTGGTGCGCGAGCGCGGCGAGGCGGTCGCGTACGTGCTCACCGCGGCCTCCGAGGTCGGCCAGGGCATCGTCCTCGTCTGCGAGCAGATCACGCGCACGGCGCTGGGCGTGCAGCGGGTCGTGGTCGAGACGCCAGACACGAGCATCGACTCCGCGGGCTCTTCGTCGGCCTCACGGCAGACGTGGATGACCGGTGGCGCTGTGCTGGCGACGTGCAACGAGGTGAAGGCCGAGCTCGAGCGGCGCGCCGCGGCGCGCGGAACGCGTCTCGCCGACGTCGAGGTGGCCGACCTGCTGGACGAGCCCGTCGAGCGGCTCGTGAAGCATCGCCATCGTCCGACCGAGCCGCGCAACCCGACCACGCAGAACAACGGACACGTCGCCTTCCTCTTCGCGGCGCACCGCGCGACCGTTGATGTCGACGTCGAGACCGGCCTGGTGAAGGTCGTCCAGGTCGCGACGACGCAGGACGTCGGGAAGGCCATCAACCCCGTGGCCGTGGTCGGCCAGCTCGAGGGCGGGATCGCCCAGGGCCTCGGCCTCGCGGTCATGGAGGAGCTCCAGCTGCGCGACGGTCAGGTGCGGAACGCCTCGTTCACCGACTACCTGCTCCCGACGATGCTCGACATGCCACCAGTGGTATGCGATCTCGTCGAGCATCCGCACCCCGACGCGCCATACGGCGCCAAGGGAGTGGGCGAGCCACCGACCATCTCGAGCACACCGGCCATCGTTGCCGCGATACGGGAGGCGTCGGGCCGCGAGCTCAACCGCGTACCCGTTCGGCCGGACGACATCGTGTTTGGCACGGTCGCGCGCTCCGGATGGCGCGTCGTCGCGGGCGAGGATCCGCGCAAGGCGTCGCGTGCTCGCTGACAACGGAATGAGCGGCCCCCACCGGCCGCTCATCCGCTGCTAAGCAGTCGCTTCGCTACTGCTGAAGGTCGCCGCCGCCGGTCGAGATGTGGAGCTCGGGACCCGGATTGTCGTCGCCGCTGTAGGTGTGCGCGGGGGTCTCGAGCGAGAGATTCCGGTCCATGGCGTCCGGAGACTGGACCGCGCCAGAAGTCGTGGCGACGTCGTCGAGCGCCAGGTTGCGGTCGATGGCGTCGGGAGACTGCACTCCGGCCGATGCCGAAGCCGGGTCGCCGAACGACAGGTTGCGGTCGATCGCGTCCGGGGACTGGACCCCAGCCGAGGCGATGGACGCGCTGCCGAGTGCGCCCTGGTCGATCGTGAAGACCTTGCTCATCCGCAGCTCGACGCCCAGCGCCGTGAGCCTGCCGGCGTCGCGGCTGCGCAGCGCGCTGAACTCGTCCGGGGTGAGGTCGTATGCGCCGAGCGCGTTGGTGGCGTCCGTCGCCAGCTGACGGCGGAACGCCGGGTCGCTGATGGACCGCTGGACCACTGTGGTGAGAGCTTCCTTAGACATCCTTGTCCTCCTTCTCGTCGTCAGCGGAGTCTTGGCGCCGGCGGGGTCCGGTACGTCCACCTGGGCGTCGGGGGCCGCGTGATCGTCGTATAGCCGCGTGTGTGCTCGTGAGCACACCTTGACCGTCGTGCCAGCATTGCCCCCCGTGGACGTCACCGCCATCGCCGACTACCTCGCGTTCTCGCCGGTCTTCGCGCCCCTGTCGCCAAAGGAGCGCCTGGATCTCGCGTCACGCATGCGGCCGCGCCACTTCGCCCGCAACGAGGTGGTCTTCCACCGGGACGATCCGGCCACGCATCTCTACCTCATCGCCTCCGGGACGGTGAAGATCTCGGTCGAGGAGGAGGGCGGTCAGGAGGTCGTGATCGCGCTCATGCGCGGCGGCGACGTGTTCGGCGATCTGGCGCTCTTCGACGAGGGACCGCGCTCAGCGACGGTGACGGCGCTCACCGACATGACCACGTTCGCGCTCGCCTCGCGTGACTTCATGGACGTGCTCCAGAACAACACCGCGGCGATGCGCCAGCTCCTCGCGCTGCTGGCCCGGCGCATCCGTCGCAGCACAGGTCACATCGAGGACCTCGTCTTCCTCGACCTTCCTGGTCGCGTGGCGAAGTGCCTCATCGACCAGAACGAGCTGATGGGCAGTGGCGGGCGGGTGCAGCTCACGCAGGAGGAGATCGCGTCGTTCGTCGGCGCCACGCGCGTCGCCGTGAACCGCGTGCTCGTGGATCTCGAGCGGCGCGGCTCGCTCAAGCTCGGCCGTGGCCACCTCGAGATCGTCAACATCGATCTGCTGCGGAAAGAGATCCAGCACTAACGAACAGCGGCCCCGAAGGGCCGCTGTTCGCTTGGGTCGCGGAGAGGTACTCGCTTACGGCTGGATGTTCGGGCCCTCGCTGGCCTCGCCCGGTGTCGATGCGCCCGAGACGCCGTCATCGCTGACGATGACGTTCTCGGTGGTCGAGTGGAACGACGGCGTGTACTGGTCGGCCTCGTCCGGGAGCGCCGTGCCGCCGTCGGAGCCGGTCTGCGCGCCGAGCGCGTGGCTGGGCTCGCCGGCGATGTTCGCGCCTTCGCGGTTGGTCTCGTTGCCACCCGCGAGCATCGGGTCGGTGTCCGACGTGTCGCCGCTGACGAGGGCGGCGTTGCGCATGCTGTCGGCTGACTCGAGCGTGCTGCTGTTGAACGAGCTGAGCACGCCGCTGCCACGGGCGCCCAGGTCGGACGCGACGACGTTCGAGACCGAGCTCGCGGTGCCGTCGTTGGCGCCCAAGTAGAACGCCTTGCTCATGCGGAGGTCGACACCGAACGCCGAGAGACGTCCCGCGTCGCCGCTGCGGATCGCTGCCGCCTCTGCCGCGCTGAGATCGAAGCCACGGAGCGCCGTGGTGGGATCGGTCGAGAGCTGGCGGCGGAACGCTCCGTCGCTGATCGCGCGCTGTACGACTTTCTTGACTGACTCGTTGGACACTGGATCTCTCCTCCCTATTGCTCTAGCTGGCTTGAGCTAGAGCCTGTCTTCCTCAATTAAGCGGTTCGTCCATCCCCGTGGCTTGGCTTGTGTGATCGTGGTGACAGTACGCCTCCCTTCTCCCCGTGGGCACCAGTTACTCGAGCTCGGGCAGCTCCACCGGCTCTCCGCGGGGCTTGCAGACACCGCAGGCCAGTGCGTCCTCGACGACGAGGGCGCGAAGCGTCTCATGTGTCTTGCCGCGGAACACGTCCAGAACGAATGGTTGCGTGCGGGCGTGCTCGCGACAGGTCCCCCGTCCGCAGAACCGGCACGCGCCGAGCGCCGTCCGCTCGCAGGTCCAGCAGTCCAAAACTCACGCTCCCCCGACCGCGGCCCCAAGACCCGCGGCGCCCACATAGTGCGCCGTCCGGGCGCGGAATTCGCCCATCGTCTCGCCGGACGCCTTCACCAGCCAGGCGAACTCGTTCCGGCCGAGGGCGGCCAACTCCAGGTCGGTGACCGCGGTGACGGTGGCCGAGCGCGGGCGTCCGAAGAGCAGCGCCAGCTCGCCGAACCCGGCGCCGACCTCGAGCCGGCGCATCGGTCGCCCGCCGGCGCTCAGCTCCGCCGAGCCCTTCCGGATGACGTAGTAGCGGTCGCCGGAATCGCCCTCGTTGAAGAGCGCCTCGCCCGCAGGCACGCGCACCGTGACCATGTGCGGCAGGATCCGGCCGAGCTCCACGGGATCGAGACCGCGGAAGAAAGGGAGCGCCGCGAGCGCTGCGCGGTCCTCGGCCGACGCGCGGATCCGGCCCGCGATCTCGTAGCGCTCGCGGATCCAGCGCTCGAAATGGCCGCGGTCCAGCGACCAGAGGCGTGATGGCTCGATCGCGCGGACCGTCGCGCCGCGCGGGACGCGGTCGAGCAGCGCGAGCTCGCCGAACCCCTCGCCGGGGCCGATCGATCCGAGCACCGTCCCGTCGGCAGCGAGCGCCTCGAGCCGACCCGAGCGCACGAGGTAGAAGCGGTCGCCGGGCTCGCCGATCGTGACGACCGCGTTGCCCTCGGCGGCCTCCTCGTCTTCGAGATGCGAGGCGATAGCCATGAGCGCCGCGCCGTTCAGACCGGCGAGGAATGGCACGCGCGAGAGCACCCGCGCACGCTCGATGAGGATGGCCTGCTTCGCCTGGCGCGCGCGGTTCGCCGATGCGCGGCCGACGGCGCGTACCCAGCCGACGATGTGCGCCGCGAGCACCACCACGAGCGGGCCGATGAACACGATCACGAAGAGTCCGAGCACGATGACGCCGATCGCGCCGGTCGCGAGGAGCTCCGCGGCGACCGATCGCACGCGTGACTCCCACAGGCTGAGCGAGAACAGGATCATCGCCAGCGACGTGACGATCGCGAGCAGGCCGTAGATGGCGAGCCCGACCTCGCTCGGAGACCAGCGCTCGCGGCGACGGATCTTGCGCATCACCTGCCCGCGCGCGAACGCCATCGCGCGCTGCCGGAGCATCGGTGCGTCGAGCAGGTCACTCAGGACGTAGTAGCCGTCGAGCTCGAGGATGGGCGTGAGGTTCAGCGCGAACTGGAAGATGAAGAGCGAGGCGGCCTTGAACGCGAGACCGCCGACGAACCCGCCGTCCGTGGCCGCAACGAACGCGCACAGCGCGCCCACCAGCAGACCGCCGACGGGTCCGGCCAGCGAGACGACGATCCGCGCCTTGCGCGAGCTCATGGTCATGTCGGTGCTGTCGACGTAGAGACACGGGAAGAGGTAGTAGATCGCGAGGCCGAGCCGACGAACGCGACGACCGTAGTGCGCGATCGCGAGCGCGTGCCCGGACTCGTGCACCGTTACGGAGAGCACCTGCAGCACGAGCAAAACGACGATGCCCGCGAGGAACGAGCCATCGATCGTCACCAGCGCGTGACGACCGGCGCGGATCTCGCCGATCCAGGCGTAGATGCCCGCGACGCACACGAGGCCGATGAGGATCGCGCCGATCCGAGTGAACGCGAGGCGCCCGCCCAAGCGATAGGCGCGCTGGACCGCGGCGTCCGCGTTCGACCAGCGCGCGACGTCCCAGACGATGAGGCGGCGGAGGAACAGCGAGATGCGCGTGAGCGGAGCGCGCAGCGCGCGGCGCCGAGCGAGGCGTTCGTAGAACCGCGGGCGCTCCTCGCCGAACATGCCGTTCGCGGCGAGGGCCGCAGTCAGCCGTGCGAGCCGGTCGAGCGCGAACACGCCGTGACGCTGCAGTCCTTCCACCAAGATGTCCTGGATCGTGCGGGTGCCGTCCATGAGCTCGAACAGCGTCACGTCATCGGGCTCGAGACGAACGTAGAGCCCGGCGCCGCGGTCGCCGTGCGGGTTCTTGAGGACCGTGTACGCGCTGCCGTCGCGGCGCCGCAGGTTGACCCGTTCGATATCGGCGATCGGCTTGGGGACGAACGTCGCGTACTCAAGACGCTCGCGCAGCGTCTCCCAGATGCCGTCCATCAGGCCTTGGCGCGCACGACCGCGAACGCGGGGACCGGTCGGCTAAAGCCCTTGAGCTCGAGCTCGCCGAGCGGCTCGGTCTCGACACGATCTTCCACCGCGGCGTTGAGCCGCTGGCTGACGAGGATCTGTCCGCCCTCGGCGCGCGCCGAGAGGCGCTGCGCGAGGATGGTCACGTTGCCGATGGCCGCGTAGTCGTACCGGCCCTCGTATCCGATCCGGCCGAGCGTGGCGTAGCCGACGGAGATGCCGACACCGAACGCCAGGTCGTAACCTTTTCGCTTCCAAACCATCGCGATCTCTGCGAAGCGGTCGCGCATGGCCATCGCCATCCGCACCGCGCACACCTCGTGGTCCTGCGTCTCGACCGGGTCGTTGAAAAAGACCATCATCCCGTCGCCTTCGAAGTGCTCGAGCGTGCCGCCGTACCCCGCGATGAGCTCACCCATGGCCCCGTGGTACGTGCGCAGGACACCGAGGACCTCCTCGGGCTCGACCGTCTCGGAGAATGGCGTGAAGCCACGCAGGTCGCAAAACACCACGGTCACGGCGCGGCGGTGCCCATCGAGGAGCCGTTTGCCCTCCTCGCTCGTGATGAGCTGGCCGATCTGCGGCGACAGATAGCGCGAGAGCTCCTCGCGTTGGCGCTCGACGGTCTGGAAGAGACGCACGTTGTTCACCGCGAGGGCGGCCTGATCCGCGAATGTCTGGACGAGCTGTACCTCTCGATCGGGTACCGGCCGGCTCTCGGCCCAGACCAGCGAGATGACTCCAATGACCGCGCCGTCGAGCAGGAGAGGCACGCCGAGGAGTTGCTTCGCCGGAATGTCGACGCGTAGTCGATCGCGCGACTCGATCGGATAGTCAGGGTCGGCGTCGATGTCGGGGATGAGGACGGTCTGGCCGAGACGCGCGACGCGCCCGACGACGCCGGTCGCGCTCAGGCTCTGCGGATGCGCACGCGCGTACTCGCTGAAGGTGGGCATGCTTGTGCTGTTGGCGACCAAGTGGAACAGGTCACCCTCGCGGCGATACAGGCCGACGTTGTCCGCGCGACAGAGACGCTGCGCATGATCGATGACGGCTTTGAAGACGGGCTCGGCGTCGCGCGTGGCTTTGCCGACCTCCTTGAGCACGTCGCCGATCGCGGTCTGCCGGTCGAGTGCGTCGGCTAGGTCGTCGTGGTAGCTCTTCACGCGGATCAGGGACTTCACCCGCGCCAGGAGCTCGTTCTTGTCGAACGGCTTGGACACGAAGTCATCGGCGCCGGCCTCGAGGGAGCGCACCAGGTCCGCGCCGCCGGTCGCGGTGATCATGATCACCGGCACGTGGCGCCAGGCCGCATCCGCCCGCACCGCCTTTGTCACCTCGTAGCCGTTCATCTCGGGCATCACGATGTCGACGAGCAGCAGATCCGGCTTCTCCTCTGGGAGCAGCGCGAGCGCCTCCTTCCCCGACGAGGAGGTGACGACGTCGTAGCCCTGGGGCACGAGGAGCGCCTCGACCAGCCGGAGATTCTCCGGCGTGTCGTCGACCGCGAGGACCTTGGGCCTAGAGCTCACACGCGGCCGCGCGCGACGGCGTCGCGCACCTGCTGCGGGAACGCGCGCACGTCGATCGGCTTGGTGATGAATCCGTCGAAGCCGGCCTTGTCGAAGCGCTCCCGGTCCTCCTTCATCACCGACGCGGTCATCGCGACGATCGGGATCGCGGACGTCGCTGGATCCTTGCGCAGATGCTCGAGGGCGCTCACGCCGTCCATTCCCGGCAGCTGGATGTCCATCAGCACGAGGTTCGGCTTGTGCTCGCGGGCGAGCGCGATGCCGTCCTCGGCGTTCGTGGCCTCGACCGTAGCGAAGCCGTGGTACTGCAGGAGATCGCGCGCGAGCTTCATGTTCTTGTCGTTGTCCTCGACCAGCAAGATGAGATCGCTCAACCCTTCACCTCCACCGGGCGCCGCAGGGGGAGTGTGAAGGAGAACGTGCTGCCTTTGCCGGGCGTGCTCTCGACCGAGATCCGTCCGCCATGCAGCTCGACGAAGCGTTTCGATAGGGTGAGCCCGAGACCGGTGCCCTCACGCGAGCGCTCACGGCCCACCTGCTGGAACTCCTCGAAGACGCGTGCCTGGTCTTCGGGTGCGATGCCGATGCCAGTATCCTGCACATCGACGCGCACCTCGCCGTTCTCCGCGCGCGCACGAACGTCCACACGTCCGCCGTCGGGCGTGAACTTCACGGCATTCGAGAGCAGGTTGAAGAGGATCTGCTTCACCTTGCGCTCGTCGGCCTCGATCGGCGGCAGGTCCTTCGGGAGCACCGCGGACAGGGCAATCCCATGGCGCGACGCACGCTCCCGAACGATCGTCAGACCGCTGTCGAGCGCGACTGTGAGCGAGAACGTCGAGGGCTCGAGCTCCATGCGCCCGGCCTCGATCTTCGACAGGTCGAGGATGTCGTTGATGAGTAGAAGCAGGTGCTTGCCCGACGAGAGCACGTCGTCGAGGTACTCGCGCTGCTTCTCGTTGACGTCGCCGAAGATGCCTTGCAGCAGCACCTCGGAGAACCCGATGATCGCGTTGAGCGGCGTGCGCAGCTCGTGGCTCATGTTCGCGAGGAACTCACTCTTGTGCCGGTTCGCGACCTCGAGCTCGCGGCTCTTCTGCTGGATGTCATTGAACAGCCGCACGTTCTGGATCGCGATCGCTGCTTGATCAGCGAACGTCTCGATGAGTTGAATCTCGCGTTGCGTGAAGGCCCTGACCTCTACGCGGCCCAGGATGAACGCTCCGAGCATCTCGTCCTCACCCCGGATCGGCACTCCGACGACCGAGCGGGACGCTGAGGCCCTCACGATCCGGGATCGCTCGAGCAGATCGCGTTCGTCGTTTACGTCGACTATCGAAACTGTGCTGCGCTCCAAATAGATGCGTGACATCAGCGAGCCGTCAGCCCTGAGCCGCTCCCCGCGAAATGGATCTTGGATATCGGATGGCTGCAGACGCTCCTCAAGCTCCTTCGTGCGACCCCAACGCGCACCCCAAACGTACATGTCGTCGCTGACCCGTCGAGTTATCCAGGCGACGTCTGCGTCGACGAGCCGCGCGGCGTTCTCGACGACCGCTTGGAGCGTCGGCTCGAGGTCGAAGACCGTCTGGCTGATCGTCTTGAGCACGTCACTGATCGCCGTCTGCTGTTCGAGTGACTCCTTTGTCTCGTTGAAGAGCCGCACGTTCTCGACGGCGATCGCCGCTTGCGCCGCGAACGTCTGAAGAAGCTCGAGTTCGCGTTCGTTGAACGGCACGGCGTCGGCACGGCGCAGCGAGATCGTGCCGACTGCGCGGTTGCCGCGGACCATCGGCGCGACCGCGATCGCCTTGAACCCGAGCGTCCGGGCTACCTCAGCGCCCTGCGAGTAATCGGTGGACTCCTGCAGATTCGCGATGCTGATGACGCGCCGATCGCGGATCGCCGCTGCGTTCACGTGCGCGCTGGAGAGGCTCCGCGGCACGGAGTCGGCCGGGATGTCGCCGGCATGCGCGACGACCTGCCAGGTCTCGTCCCGGACCAGGGCGACGGAGGCATTCATCGCCGAGCAGTAGCGCGCGGCGCTACGAGCGATCGCGTCGAGCACCGGCTGGACGTCGGTGGGTGACGAGGAGATCACCTGCAGGACCTCGCCGGTCGCGGTCTGCCGCTCGAGCGCCTGTGCCGTCTCGGTGAAGAGGCGCACGTTCTGGATCGCGATGGCAGCCTGATCGGCGAACGTTTCGAGGATCTGCACTTGCCGCGCGCTGAACGGGCGCACATCGACGCGTGAGACGACCATGACGCCAACGACCGACTCCTCGCGGATGAGCGGTACGGCGACCACGGAGCGCGATCCGGTCTCCCTGACGAAGCGTGACGCCTCGACGAGTGCCGGGTCGGTCGTCACATCGGACCACTGCTGCGGCGAGCGCGCGGCAAGCGCGCGGCCGACGACGCTCTTCGGATTCGGGTTCTCGCCGACGCGCACCTTAGGGAAGCGGTCCTCCAACGCTTCGATGCGGGCGTGATTTGCGCCGATCGGTACGAACGCGCCGTCCTCGACGCCCCGCAGCCACGCGAGATCGGCGTCGCACAGCCGTGCGGCGTTCGCTACGAGCGTGTCCAGGACGGGCTGAAGATCGAACGCGGAGCGGCTGATGACACGCAGCACGTCGCTGATGGCGGTCTGCTGCTCGAGCGACTCCTTCGTCTCGTTGAACAGCCGAACGTTCTCGAGCGCGATCGCCGCCTGATTCGCGAACGTCTGCGCGAGCTCGATCTGCCGTTCGGTGAACGGGCGTGCCTCGCGACGGCGCATGACGATGACGCCGAGCGCCTTGCCACTCCGCACCAGCGGCGCCGCGAGGACGGTCCGTTGGCCATCTTCGATGCCAGCGCTCTTGCTCTGCGGATACTCGTCGCTGGCGGTCACGTCCGTCTCGTGCACGGTCCGTACCTCGAGAGCCGCTCGGCCGGACACGGAGTCCCGATCCAGCGGGACCCCCATCGGCATCGGGATAGGGCCGTGGTGCGAGACCGGCACGAGCTGACCGTCGCGTATCAACAGGACGGCGGCGTCCTCCGCGGCCGCGAACTTCGTCGCACTCTGCGCCACCGCTTCGAGCACGGGTTGGGTATCAGTGGGCGACGACGAGATGACGCGAAGGATGTCGGCGATGGCGGTCTGCTGCTGGAGCGACTCCTTCGTCTCGTTGAAGAGACGCACGTTCTCGACCGCGATCGCGGCCTGCGCGGCGAAGGTCTGTAGGAGCTCCAGCTGCAGGTCAGTGAACGGCACCGCTTCCTGCCGACGCAGCGCGATCGCGCCGACCGCGTGATCGCCGCGGATCATCGGCGCAACCGCGATCGCGCGGACGCCCAGCATGCCCGCCATCGCCGCTCCCTCTGGATACTCGGTCGAGGCGTGGATGTCGGTGAGCGCGATCGTGCGACGCTCCAGCATCGCGCGCACGTCCACGTAGCCGCGGTCCAGGGATCGAGGCGCGGAGTCCGGCGGTAGCTCACCGGCGCTCGCCGTGATCTGCCACGAGTCACCGCTGATCAGCGCCACCGACGTGTCGTTCGCCGCGCAGTAGCGCGCGGCACTGCGGGCGATGGCGTCGAGGACCGGCTGGATGTCGGTTGGCGACGAGGAGATGACCTGGAGGACCTCCGCGGTCGCGGTCTGCCGCTCGAGGGCCTCCTTCGTTTCGTTGAACAGGCGGACGTTCTCCGTCGCGATCACCGCTTGCTTGGCGAAGGTCTCAACGACGTCGATCTGACGCGGCGTGAACCCGTCAGGCGACGCCTTCGCGAGGATGATCAGTCCAAGGACCGCCTGGTCGCGGACCAGCGGGACCGCGAGGCGGGTCCGGCTTCCGGTGGTGTACGTGAACCCCCACTTCGGAAGCGTCTCCAGGTCCAGACCGGACAGGTGGACGGTGCGCCTCGTTGTGACGGCGTCCTCGTCACCCGGTCCGAAGCGGAATGGGCCGCTGGCGAGCTGCGCCCTGAAGTTCTCCTCCATGGCCGCCGACCCGCCGCTGTAGGCGACCAGTTGAAACGCGGCGCCGTCGCGCCGCACCGCCATGGCGTGATCGGCCTCGCAGAGGTCGCGCGCTCGCTCGAGCACCGTCCTGAAGACCGCATCGAGATCGAATGCCGCGCCACTGATCGACGCGAGGACCTCGCTCACCGCGGTCTGCTGCGCGAGGGATTCCTTCGTCTCGTTGAAGAGACGCGCATTCTCTATCGCGATCGCGGCCTGGTCGGCGAACGTCTCGAACAGGCGCAGCTCTTCCGCGGTGTACGGCTCGACCCGGAAGCGTCCCGCCCCGATGGCGCCGACGACCTCGCCGCCGCTGAAGATCGGGACGGCCGTGACGGTGTGCACCTCGTTCTCGATGTTCGGCGGCCAGACGTAGTCAGGGTCGGTGAAGAGATCCGGTATGTGCACCAGCGCATGGGTGAGCGCGACGCGACCGATGAGCGTCCTGGAGTCGATCGCCGTCGGGTGCGCCCGCTCGTAGTCGACGAGCGCTGCGTTGCCGCCGGCGTAGGCGACCATCCGGAAGACGTCACCCTCGCGCCGGAAGAGGTAGCCGAAATCGCCGCGGCAGAGCTTCGTCGCGTTCTCGACGACGACGTCGAAGACCGCCTGGAGGTCGAACGTCGTCTGGCTGATCGTCTTGAGGACGTCGGCGACCGCGGTCTGCCGCTCGAGCGACTCATTCGTCTCGTTGAAGAGCCTTACGTTCTCGATCGCGATGACTGCCTGGTCGGCGAACGTTGTGACCAGCTCGATCTGGCGATCCGAGAACGGGCTGACCTCGCGGCGGAGGAGGACGATGACGCCAATCGGGATGCCCTGTCGGAGCATCGGCACAGCGAGTGCGCTTCGGCCGCCCAACGGCAGCGACACGCCCGAGTCCGCCACGGAGGGGTCCCCACGGATGTCGATCACATGGACCCTCTGCCGCTCCGCCAGCACCCGCCCGACGAGCGACCGGGGGCGCGGACCGCGACGGCTGGACTCACGTCCCGTCGCGCCCCAAAGCTGATCGGCGCGCTCGGGTGGGATCCCGTAGGAAGCCGCTGGTGGGTACAGACCGACGTCGCCATCGAGGCGCATGAGCCACGCGACATCCGCGTTGCAGAGGCGGACCGCGTTCTCCATCACGGTCTCCAGGACTGGCTGCACGTCGGTCGTTGACCGACTGATCACCTTCAGGATCTCGGCCGTCGCGGTCTGACGTTCGAGCGACTCGTTCGTCTCGTTGAAGAGCCGGACGTTCTCGATCGCGATGACCGCCTGGTCGGCGAAGATCTCGACGAGCTTGACCTGCTTCTCGTCGAAGCCGTTCGCCTCGACCTTTCGCAGCACGATCGCCCCGAGCGCGACGTTCTCCCGGACGAGTGGGACCGCGAGCATGCTTCGCTGGCCTTGCACGTTCGCGCGCTCGCGCGCCTGCGGGAACGTTTCGCCCTCTGGGCCGAGGAGGTCGCCGACCACGATCGTCCTTCGATCAAGGATGGCCGTCGCCGCGACTGACGTCCGCTCCATGCGCAGCGGTGTCGACAGGTAGGGCATCGGGCCGTATGACGACACGGGCCGGAGCAGCTGGCCTTCGATGATTACGACCGACACGTTCGGCGCGCCCGCGAAGCGCGCCGCGTTCTCGGCGATCGCGTCGAGCACGGGCTCCACGTCGGTAGGCGAGCCCGCGATCGCGCGCAGCACCGCGGCTTGCGCGGTCTGTCGCTCGAGCGACTCATGTGTTTCGTTGAACAGGCGAACATTCTCGATGGCGATCGCAGCTTGGTCGGCGAACGACTCGAGAAGCGCGATCTCGCGCTCTGAGAAACCGCCGGGCTGCGCCCGCCCGAGCCGGATCGCTCCGAGGACCTCACCGGCACGCACGACCGGAACGAGAAGGCGGGATCGGCTCCACTGCTGTTCCGGCTCGGCCAGCATTGGGAATTGTTCGAGGGCTTCGGGATCAAGGATGTCGCGAACGTGTTGGGTCCGCCCTTCGCTCATGGCGCGCCCCGCCCAGCCCAAACGCGACAGCTCAGCGAGCGCGCCCTTCGCTCGCATCCCATGCCAGTCGCCAGCCGTCACCTCGAGCACACCGCGGTCGCCGTCGCGCCTGAAGAACCCGGCATGGTCGCCGTTGCACAGCGTCAGCGCAGACTCGACGATCGTCTGAAGGACCGGAGCCACGTCGCCGCGTGCCCGGCTGATGGTGGCCAGCACCTCGCTCGTCGCGGTCTGCTGCTCGAGCGCCTCCTTCGTCTCGTTGAAGAGGCGCACGTTCTCGATCGCGATGACGGCCT
>Ga0137392_10001449_pt1 | contig 13591 bp, 14 predicted proteins | sample 15con2h34AmetaG_FD_101394 | JGI IMG/M metagenome (GOLD analysis project Ga0137392, IMG submission 101394) | Vadose zone soil microbial communities from Angelo Coast Range Reserve, California, USA - 15con2h3.4A metaG | ecosystem: Environmental > Terrestrial > Soil > Vadose zone > Saprolite... | reverse complement strand
TGGATACGACCGCGGACCGAGTGGCGAGCACTACTGGATCGAACGATGGAACCAAAAGCAATTCCCGCACGGCCCGCGATGGCTGGCGAACTACATCAAGTCACTGGGGCTGCATCCCGGCCTGTGGCTCGTGCCCAATGCCTACGCGGGCGCCATCACGCAGCACCCGGACTGGTACCTGCGAGACAAGGCCGGCAGCATGGTACTCGATTACAACACGCCGGCTCTCGATTTCACCAATCCCGAGGTGCTCGATTTCCTGAAGCGGGAATTTCGCAGGCTGACCGACTGGGGGTTCGAGTACTACAAGTTCGACGGCGAGTACGCCATCACCAAATACCTGCCAAGCATCGATCGCGACCGGCTCCACGATCAATCGATCGATCCGCTCGTCGCCTATCGGAAACGGCTACAGGTGATCCGCGACGCGATCGGGCCTGGTCGGTTCATCGAAGGGTGTCCGGCCGGCACGCCGCTCGACGCCGTCGGCTATTTCAACTCGTATTTCAACGGGCAGGATCTCTATAACAGCTGGCAGGGCATGTACCCGCTGTTCAGTTCCATCAACGCGAATGCGTTCCTCAATCGGATGGTCGCCTATGTGATGCCCGGCGAAGGGATGGAATTGTCTCCGCCGAGGAAGGTGGAGGAAGCCACCGAACGGAGGGATCGTCGCGTCGCAGAGACCGTGCGACAGCGGGAAGACCCGATGATGGGTTTCGGCACGACGCTCGCCGAAGCACGAACGGTAGTCAGTTACGTCGCGCTCTCCGGCGTCGCCTATCCAATTGCCAGCGTGATGTTCGAGTTGCCGGAAGAGCGGGTCGAGCTCCTGCAGCGCACGCTGCCCACAATGCCCATTCTGCCGGTCGATTTGTATAGCCGTGGAACGGACATGCTGTGGGATACGTTCAAGCGCACTACGCCCGACACCTACATTCACAATTACCCGGAGATCCTGGACCTGAAAGTCAACGCCGCGTCCGGTGTCTATGATGTGGCGGCGCTGACGAATTGGCGGAGCGCACCGGTTACGCGGGAACTGTCGATCGCCGACACGTTTGGACTGTCGCCAGGTGTGCCCTACGTCGTATTCGATTTTTGGCGCCAGAAGCTGCTCGGAGTGTTCGTCGATCGCCTAACCGTCGAGATCGAGCCGCACGACACGCGCGTGCTCTTTATCCGTCCGGCGCTCGATCGGCCGCAGCTCGTCGGCATATCCCGCCACATCAGCGGCGCCTATTCGATCATTGATCTCGAGTGGGACCAGCCGCGAAACCAGCTACACGGTGCTTCCCAGGGTGTCGAGGGGAAAGCCTACACGCTCACCGTGCGCGTGCCTCCCGAAATGCAGGTCTCCCGTATGACGGCCACAGCGAAAGGGAACCGGACGCTCGAGGTGCGCCACGAAGTTCTCGGAGAGTCGGTGCAGGCCACATTTCAGGGGCAACGTGACGTCGTGGAGTGGACGATGACGTTCGTCCCCAAATCCGGAAGATGAACGCCGTCCCGAGATACTGTCTGTGTAGCGAGTGGCGGCCCTCCCCGGTTGCCGGCTAATTCATCGTGGCGCATTCTAATCAGGCCTCACGGAGCGAGAGACAATGGATAACGTCAAGCCAGATGCGCATTTCCCCGCGATCGACTCGATCTCGATAGGAACGAAGGCGACTCGGAAACTGTGCTTCCGAATTCTTCCTAAGCCAACGTGGAATCACACGATCGCCTGGTTCGCTTCGAATATAACGTCGACGATGTCGCGGGCGATGCCATTTATCTGTGGCTTGGCGATGCGACCGCCGCTTCGCGACTTGCCCGGATAATACTACCTAAACGGAGGACAAAGGATTTCCACCCACGGCTCGCGCAATGACAGGTCAGATTTGTAGCACGTACTCGACTACGTCGAGTAATGCTCCGTAACTATCTAATAGAGCGAGATTATTTCAAACTATCTATCACGCGCCTAAGAGATTAGAGCGCGGCGCGCTAATCCGTTGATTGTGTTCGAGGCCAATCACCAACTATCCGTGGTACCGACACACAGTTCATCACAATTCTGTCACCGCCGAGCCACCCTGTCACATTAGCTTAGTGCTCAACCGGGTTGAGTTCGATCTCTTTGTGCGGAGCGTGGAATATGCAAGTGTGTCGCAGTCTCGCCATCGGAATCCTAATATTTGCGGTGACGGTGTGCTCTGCAAGTCCGCCGAGGCCGCTGCATCTGATCATCGGAACGTGGCGGCTTTACGTGCCGGAGGCAAATTGCATCGAAACCTGGGAGTTTCGGGCTGACGGTACGTCCCACAATTACAGCGGTTCTGAGGAGTCCATTTCGCAATACAGGGTTTCCGACGAACCCACAGCTCTAACCGAATGCTTCACCATGGTTCGCGTAGCAAGACCGAACTCAGGAGCTAAAGTCGTCGAGACCACCCTCCCCGATCCTGACGCCGTGCTGACCGACACGGTGCCATGCCGGGTTGGAAGCAATCATCGTCGTCAAGACGACCGTTTACACACAAGAATCATTTGCGCCGAACTAACTTGTTCAGGGCGAAAGATCTGAAGGTATCTACGACGGCCGTTCGATTGTCTTTGCTTACTGCGATACCAATTTCGGACATCGGTATCGCATCCGCAATCTCGCAGGCGACTACGGACGCAACGCTATGTCTGACCGCCGAAGCCGGGAGAATGGAAAGACCCATTCCCGCGTCCACCAGCGAGATCAGCGTGGGCATTTCCCCCGCAGTCTGACTGACATGGGGGACAATTCCGGCATTGCGAAGCATACCGAAGACCAGGTCGTGGAATCCGGGGGCATGGGTTCGTTCATACATCACGAAGTCCTCGCTCGCCACTTCGCTCAAACGTACGCGCTTTCGTTTCGCGAGCTTATGGCGGGAGGGCACCACAAGAACAAATGATTCGCGATGCACCGTGACGACCTCTAGTTGCGAATGCCCACCGATCGGCAGACGCAGAAAGCCAATATCAAGCGACCCGGCTTCAAGCATTCGAATTTGATCCGCGGTGAGGATATTGCGCAAAGAGAACTGTACATCGGGATTCAGCTCTCTAAACAAACGAATGATATTGGGTACTAGTTCGCTGCCGGCCGTTGAAATGAAGCCGATTGACAATAGCCCCAGTTTGCCATCGGCGGCCAATGTGGCCCTGCGAATTGCTTGGTCCAACTGCAAGACCGCCGCTCCAGCGGCCTCGCGAAAGGCGACGCCAGCCGCGGTGAGCGTCGTCTTGCGCCGGTTCCGCTCGAAGAGCCGCACGCCGATCTCCTCCTCAAGGGCTCGTATCTGAAGGCTCAAGGCAGGTTGGCTGAGATGAACCAATTCCGCGGTTCGACCGAAGTGCAGTGTCTCTGCGATGGAGAGAAAGGATCGAATCTGACGAAGTTCCATTGATCCATTGTATTTGAATCTCTAATCACAGGATATAAAACAAACAATTTCACAAATGTTTGACGCGAGCGTGTAATCGAATCGTCAGCGAAGTTATGTTTTTGTTCATCCATTTTGTATAGGAGTGCTAATCAATGAAATATTTCAAGCCAGCGTTTGTACTCAGCCTCATCGCCGCGGGGGCAACGTGGTCCTGCGTGAGTTTCGCTGCGACCGAGACCTCGCCGTCGGTCGCGTCGTCTGTTAGCGACAAGGAGACTACCAGTCGTGTTCGAATGGTATTAGCCAATCATCCAGATCTGGGAGTCCAATACAGCGTTTCAACTCGACACGGTGTGGTGTACCTCGACGGCATCTTCGCGACCGGTCTAATGCAGAGAAGTGCTGAGGCACTCGCAATGGACGTCACGGGAGTTAAGCAAGTCATCGACTTGTCTGGTATTTCCAAATAATGACCTCGGGCATTTCACCTCACTTGTACCGCGCGTCGGTCTTTCTAATGAGAGGTCGACGTGCGGCCCTTAACCCGCGGAGCAATCAGGTGCACGCACCGCTCCATTGATCCATTGTATTTGAATCTCTTATCACAGGATATAAAACAAACAATTTCACAAATGTTTGACGCGAGCGTGTAATCGAATCGTCAGCGAAGTTATGTTTTCGTTCATCCATTTTGTATAGGAGTGGTAATCGATGAAATATTTGAAGCCGGCGTTTGTACTCAGCCTCATCGCCGCGGGGGCAACGTGGTCCTGCATGAGTTTCGCTGCGACCGAGAGTAGGCCTGTAAAGAACATCGTGCTGGTCCATGGAGCATGGGTCAACGGGTCGGGGTGGAAACCGGTGTTTGAAATTCTCGTAAAAGACGGGTACCACGTGTCGGTGGCGGAACATCCGTTGACCTCCTTCAACGACGACCTTACGGCGGTGAAAAGGGTGCTTGCGATGCAGGAAGGCCCGACGATTCTCGTTGGCCACAGCTACGGTGGCGCGATTATCACGGATGTCGGCAACGACCCCAAGGTGGTGGGTTTAGTTTATATCGCAGCGCATGCGCTGGACGAAGGTGAGACCGAAGTAGCCAACGGAAAGAAATTTCCGAACGCCACTAAGGCCGTAAAGAGAACGACGGATGATTTTCTCTACCTCGATCCCGCTTTTTACCCTGCCGACTTTGCGGCGGATCTACCTGAGGAACAGGCGAAGTTCGAGGCCCAGGCAGAGGAGCTGACGGCAGCATCCGTGTTTGGGACACCCGCCGGCATTCCCGCTTGGAAGACCAAGCCAAGTTGGTACATGGTCGCCAAAGCCGACCGGATTATCAATCCAGATCTTGAACGGATGTATGCAAAGCGCGCCCACAGCCACACGGTCGAAATCGCCGGCGCGAGCCATTCGGTCTACGAGTCACATCCTAAGGACGTGGCCGCGCTGATTGAGCAGGCGGCGCAGCATGCGCAAGACTGAGCGCAACATGAGGACCTGGCGAGAAGCGCGCGATGCGCGTGACGCGCGAATTGACGCCGGAAGAGCCTTAGCGAAACACAAGTTGGTGAAAGCGCGCGACGCCGTCGCCCTGCTGGAGGCCATCATCCGGCCGGGCGACCGGGTCTGTCTCGAAGGGGATAATCAGAAGCAGGCAGATTTCCTGGCACGATGTCTCGCGGCGGTGGATGTCCATAGAGTCCACAGCCTACACATGGTGCAGTCTGGCGTAGTGCTCCCTGAACATCTGGACCTATTCGAGAGTGGAGTCGCGAAGCGGCTTGACTACGCTTACTCCGGCCCGCAAGCGTCACGGATCGCCACCATGCTGTTCGGCGGCAAGATCGAACTAGGTGCCGTCCACACCTATCTCGAGTTGTTTGCGCGTTACTTTATCGATTTGACGCCGAACGTCGCGTTAATTGCCGCAGTGAGCGCGGATCGCGAGGGCAATCTGTACACCGGCCCCAACACGGAAGACACCCCCACCGTGGTCGAAGCCACGGCGTTCAAGGATGGCGTAGTCATTGCGCAGGTGAACGAAATCGTCGAACACGTGCCGCGCGTCGACATTCCGGGCGACTGCGTGCATTTCATCGTCAAGTCCGACAAGCCCTTCTATGTCGAACCGCTCTTCACCCGCGACCCCGCCGCCATCACCGAGTCTCAGATCCTCATGGCGATGTTGGCGATTGCAGGAATCTATGCGCCCTACCAGGTCAAGCGGCTGAACCATGGGATTGGCTTTAGTACCGCAGCGATCGAGCTACTGCTGCCGACGTACGGCGAACGCCTGGGACTCAAAGGCAAAGTGGCGAGCCATTGGGCAGTGAATCCCCATCCGACCCTGATTCCGGCGATCGAGTCCGGCTGGGTCGAGCAAATTCATAGCTTCGGGTCGGAAGTGGGTATGGATAATTACATCCGCGCCCGGCCAGACGTCTATTTCACCGGGTCCGACGGGTCGCTGCGATCCAATCGAGCGCTGTGCCAGACGGCCGGCCTCTACGCCTGCGACATGTTCATCGGCTCCACCCTGCAGATTGATCTTCAAGGTCACTCGTCCACGGTTACTGCATCGCGCATCGCCGGCTTCGGGGGTGCGCCCAACATGGGCTCCGACGCGCGAGGCCGTCGCCATTCGAGCGACCCCTGGCTACGAGCGGGCGAGGAAGCGGATCCCGGCACACCAGCTCCCCTGCGGCGCGGCCGCAAATTGGTCGTGCAGATCGGGGAAACCTTTGGTGACTCACACGCACCGCTCTTCGTCGAGAAACTGGATGCCATCAACTTGGCGGAGAAAATCGGCCTCGACCTTGCGCCGGTGATGGTCTATGCGGACGATGTGACACACATCGTGACCGAAGAGGGCATCGCCAATCTCCTGCTCTGTCGCGACAAAGACGAGCGGGAGCAGGCGATCCGAGGAATCGCGGGCTACACCGATGTCGGTCGCGGTCGCGATAAAAAGATGGTCCAGACGCTGCGCGAGCGCGGCGTCATTCGGCGTCCAGAGGATCTCGGAATCAATCCCTTGGATGCGGATCGGAGCCTGCTCGCCGCGCGTTCCATCAAGGATCTCGTCCGATGGTCCGGAGGGCTGTACGAGCCCCCCAGTCGATTCCGCAATTGGTGAAGGAAACATCAATGGAAACCTTGAGCTATCACCACAAAGTACCTCAGCGCGCCGCCGGCTCCAAGCGCATGGCGATCGTTGGCGTCGTCGCCTCCGGCAATTTAGAAGTTCTCGTGGAACGGGTCTTGCCGGACACCGACTGCGAGCTGGACATTAAAACCGCGGCCGAAGGGTTCGGCGCTGTGTGGGAGCGGGTTGTCGCCGATTTCGTCGAGCTGCGATCCCCCGGGGGCCTGAGACTGTCCGTGAATGACGGCGGCGCCCGCCCAGACACCGTGGCGCTGCGTCTTGCGCAAGCCGTCCGATTGATAGAGGAACTGGAACCATGAGCACGGCGCCTATTGCGAAGCGGGATGCCGGTGACCAGAGAAAAGCCGTCAGCTGGTACGAGGCGTCCGCGCGGGAACGAGTTCGTCTGTTCCTCGATGTTCACAGCTTCCAGGAGTTCATCGGCCCCGAGAAGCGCGAGATCAGCCCGCACCTGCGCACCTTCAATCTCCCGGAGCAATTTGACGACGGCATGATTGTGGGGCGAGGTCTATTGGAAGGCCGGAAAGTCTTTGTCGCCGCCCAGGAAGGACGCTTCATGGGTGGAGCGTTTGGCGAAGTTCACGGTGCAAAACTCACGGGACTGCTCCGCGCCGTCCGCGACGCCCAGTCGATCCCCCTGGTCATCTTACTTGATACCGGCGGCGTGAGGCTTCAAGAGGCCAACGCGGGCGAGCTGGCGATCGCCGAAATCATGCGCGCCTTGATCGAAGCGCGAACGGCCGGAGCCAAAGTGGTGGGGCTCATTGGCGGCCGCGCTGGATGCTATGGGGGTGGCGGACTGATTGCCGGCTGCTGCTCGGCGCTTGCTGTCTCTGAACAGGGCCGCATCAGTGTTTCAGGTCCTGAAGTGATCGAGACGAACCGCGGCGTGGAGGAATTCGACTCGAAGGACCGCGCCCTGGTCTGGCGCACGATGGGGGGCAAGCACCGGCGACTCTTGGGCGTCGCGGACATGTTCGTGGACGACACCATAGAGAGCTTCCGCCTCGCGGCGCTGCACTTGATTCGCCGCTCGTCACGGTTCGACACCGACGTATTGGAATCGGAGCAACTACGCTTGAGCCAGCGACTGCAACAGTTCGGCTTATGTACCGACGCCATAGACATATGGCGAGCGGCGGGGATTGGAGACGCTGAGGCGATACCTGGTATGGCGACCGATGATTTCATTGCACTAGCCAACACGATTCGGGAGCCGCGCTATGACGCTCGATGAAATTCTCTCCTCCCTCTTTCCGCACGGGCATGACGTCGGGAAGGATCACGGTTTGGTCCGAGGGTCGGGAGCCCTCGCAGGCGGAGGCCGAATCCAGGTGCTCGGCGTCGTGGATCGGACGCCCATCGGTGTGGACGAGGCTCTGCAACTCTCCGATTGGGTGCTCGACGTCATTGCGCAGGGGGGCAGCGATCCCATTCTGATATTGGTCGACAGCGACAGTCAGAGAATGAGTAAGCGAGAAGAGTTATTGGGACTCAATGAGTACCTCGCACACCTCGCCAAGGCGGTGATTCATGCTGATCTGCAAGGCCATGCGACTGTCGGGTTGCTGTTCGGCCACACCGCTGCCGGCGCTTTCATTGCCACCGCGCTCGCCGCCCGGACTTTGGTGGCGCTCCCCGGTGCGCAGCCGGAAGTCATGGATCTGCCCTCGATGGCGCGAGTGACCAAACTGTCGATCGAGACGCTCCAGGAAAAGGCGAAGTCCACCCCGATTTTCGCGCCGGGGCTCGAGAACCTAGCGCAGACCGGGGCGGTGTTCGCCACGTGGGACGAGAAGCGCCCGCTTGCCCAACAACTGCAAGGACTATTGGACGAGCGCCGCGCGCACCACGATCAGCGCGCTGCACTCGGCAAGGAGCGAGACGGTCGTCCGAAAGCTGCTGACATTCAGGAGCGCGTTCATGAGCTCGCACTCCAGGCGCAGTAGCGAGAGTCTGCGACGCCACGATCTTGTCTTCGTGAGCCCGACGGCGTGGCGCTCGTTTCTCGAGACACGCGACGAATTAGCCGACGACCCCTTGGTGGACGGGTGGATCAACCGGGGTTGGCCGCTCATCGCAAGGCGCTTGGCGGCCGATGAGGGCGACGGAGTGCCGCTCGGACTGCCCCTGCCCCCTTCGGCGGGCAAGCGCCGGATTGGTTTGCTCATGGATCCCGCCGGCATCAGGTCCATTGCGCGCCCTCCTCTGCTGAGCACTGCGTTCCGCGTCGCGCCGGCTGCCTGGAAACCGACCTTACGCACATTGGACCAATTGGCCACGCGATTGGGTGTGCAAGCGCGAGTGTTCGGCAGTCTCGCGTGGTGTCTGCTGACGGGATTGAACTACCTCACTGCCCGATCGGACCTTGATTTCATCCTGTCCTTGCCTCGTCCAGGCGACTTCGCAGAACTGATGACTGAACTTGGATCAATCGACAGTGCCGCGCCGATGCGATTGGACGGTGAAATCGTGCGTGGCGATGGCGCAGGCGTCCATTGGCGCGAACTGCACTCGGGTGCTCGCGAAGTGCTGGCCAAAACCGTCGGAAGACCAATTTTGTTGAATTCTGCCGAGTTCATTGGCGGGAGTATTCAATCGTGACCAATGCTTTGGTTCGCGCCCCGCATCGACCGCCCGTGTTGCTGCCTAAATCGCTCGCGAGCGTCAAGCCATACGCCCAGGGAATCGCTGCTCACGCCGTCGATTGTCTGCTGCTGGAGCTGGAGACCTACCCAAAACCAGGGTTGGTCAGCCACGTCGATGCTGGGAGTCACACGGATATGGATGCCGGCACATTGCGCCGCGCCGCAACGGCGCTCGGACCCCATCTGTGTGCCCTGACTGAAGCCGGCGCACAGGACTGCGGCATGGGCCGCCTGCGAGTGATCGGCATCGAAGCCGAAGCGGCGATGCTGGAGGCTACGGGAGGGGTCAATACTCATCGAGGCGCAATCTTCGGGTTGGGTCTGCTCTGTGCCGCAGCCGGCGCGCGATGGAGCGGCGCCGTCGAGACCGCTGCACTGCTCGGGTCGGTCGTGGCGCGACGGTGGGGAAAGGAAATCTTGAGCGGGCCGGTCACGCTGCGAAGTCATGGTCTCGAGGCACGCCGCCGCTATGGCGCCGCCGGTGCGCGGCGCGAGGCAGCGGAAGGCTTCCCGAGTGTCTACAACATTGGTCTACCTGCTCTCAAAATGGCGGCCCACATGGCCCCCGCGAACGCAGAGGCAGTTCGAGTCCAGGCCTGCTTTTCCTTGATCGCCGCCATTGAGGACACTAATTTGCTGCACCGGGGTGGAACCACGGGTCTTTGCTTCGCACAAAGCGCTGCCCGATCCTTTCTTGATCGGGGCGGCGTGAGCCAACCCGACTGGCGCGTCCGTGCTCGCACCGTGCATGAGGCATTCGTCCAGCGCCGGCTCAGCCCCGGGGGCTCGGCTGATCTTCTGGCCATGAGCCTTTTCGTGCAAGCGCTCGAGTCGGACCGATGCTGATGTCGCACGTCATCCTTCTCGCGCTCGCGCCCATCTTCTCGGTCATGGTATTGGGCTACGTCGCGGGACGATTTCATAGAATCGACAATCGTCATGTGGCAGGACTCAACTCGCTGGTCATGGAATTCTCATTGCCGGCTGCCTTATTTATGGCGACCGCGTCCACCCCCCGCGGCGAGATGATGGAACAGGGACCGTTCCTCGCCATTCTATGCGTCGCGATGCTGATTCCATATCTACTTTGGTTTTATTGTCGCAACCAGATACTTAGATTACCCCGCGGTGAAGCGGCGGTGGAAGCGCTCAGCGTATCGTTGCCGAATTACGCTGCCGTAGGATTGCCCCTCTTGGTCGCGATACTCGGCCCCAAGGAAGCGGTGCACGTGGCCGTCGCCATCGCCGCGGGTTCCATTTTGCCGTCGCCGATTACTCTGGTGCTTCTCGAGCTATCTGCCGCAAACCGACAAGCGAGCGCGGAGAGTACGCGCGCTCGTCTGTGGCGCGTCCTTCGGCGCGCCTTAGGGAAGCCAATCGTGCTCGCCCCCATAGCCGGACTGATACTGTCGATATCGGGATTGGAACCCGGCGACGTGGTTCGCGCCTCCTTTCGACTCATCGGGCAGACAGCGGGAGGCGTCGCGCTCTTTCTCACAGGACTTATTTTGTCTGCCCAGCCCTTTCGCTTGGATCGGAAAGTCGTCGTCGCCACGACCGTCGCCAACGTCATTCAACCCTTGTTTGTGGCCGCTATCGTGTACGTCTTTGCAGTTCCCTTGAACATCGCCAGGCCGGCGATTCTTCTTGCGGCCTTGCCGTCGGGCTTTTTTGGAATTCTGTTCGGGGTGAACTATGAAGTCGTCTCCGCAGAAGCAGGGTCAATCGTCATCGCGAGCACGGCAGCCAGCGTCGTCACGTTGGCGATCGCGATCGTCGTGCTGTTTCCCCAGTGAGTAGCCGCGGGTGACATTGGCCGTCTTGTGTTCAGGACAGGGTCTGCAGCATCCCCAGATGTTCTCCCTCACCGGTAATGCCGAGGCGGCGGCGTCGGCGTTTGCACACGCCACGAAGCTGCTTGGCGGACGCGACCCGCGTGAACTGGTTCGGACTGACCAGGCGTCGGTTCTGCATGGGAATCGCGTTGCCCAAATTCTCTGCGCGTCTCAAGCACTGAGCGCAGCGGCGGCGCTGCGCCACGTGTGGCCAAAACAGATTCTCTTGGCCGGCTACAGCGTGGGCGAGATATCGGCCTGGGGTGTTGCGGAGTTATTCGACAGTGCGACGACGCTCGATCTCGTGGCGCTGAGAGCGGAACTGATGGATGCAGCCAGTGCACCCGGGGATGGACTGCTATTCGTACGCGGCTTGAGCCGCACCTCTGTCGACAATCTGTGCAGGCGCTATGCGACTGCCGTTGCTATCGTCAATCCGAATGATTCCTTTGTGCTTGGCGGATCAGGCGAGGCGCTGGACACCCTTGCAGCCGATGCGATGGAAATGGGTGCCGCACGCGTGACACGCATTGCGGTCAATGTTGCCTCCCACACCGTGCGGTTCGCTGCCGCAAGCTCAGCATTTCAGGCTGCGCTGGAAAAAACGCCGACCAAAGGTAAAACAAGCAGTCGTGTACGATTGTTGAGCGGCATTGATGGGACGGCCGTGCTGGACACGGCGGCCGGCAAAAGCAAACTGGCCGAGCAGATCTCCCATACTGTGGAATGGGCCGATTGCCTGGAGAGTTGTCTTGAAGCGGGGGCAAGCGCCTTTCTCGAGCTCGGTCCCGGCGCGGCCCTGAGCAACATGTGCGCAAGCGCTTATCCCCATATCCCGTCTCGCAGCCTGGACGACTTCCGGACCATTCAAGGCGTCGCCTCCTGGGTGACGCGTTGGGTCTGACGTCACTTGTTGGCGAATCTGATCGTGCGATCAATGACATACATAAAGGTGAGGGAAACCAACGTCGTGCAAACCAGAACGTAGCCCAGAGTATCGAAATGCAACACATAGCCCCCTGGGGCCTGAACGACGATCAGGCCGGCGACCACGGCGGCGACGCCGCCGGATACTTGCTGCAACGAAGAACTGATGGACATGTATGCGCCCCGATCGGACGGCTTCGGCAAGGCAGACATGAGTGCGGAAGCCGAAATCATGCGCGAAAATATTCCGATCTGCAGCCCCACGATGACCGCGGTGAGCACCCACAAGGGACTGACGCGCAGATGTGTGTAGATCACCACCATCACGCTGGTCACCGCGCACCCGAAGGCGAACACCTTGAACTTACCCAAAGCATCGCTGGCGCGTCCTATGAGCGGCCCGGATACGATGGAGAACGCGCCCGTGATCACGTACACCAGCGGCAGCTTTTCGATCGGCAACCCGACGTTGTGCACCATGAATACGCTCATGAAGGGCATCAGCATGAAACCGCCGACGCTGAGTAATCCTGTCGTGGCAAATCCCTGCAGATAAAGGCGGTTCGACATGGTCTGGACCAGGTGATGCAGGGGGCTGCGGTCGGGATGATGCTTCAAGTGCTCATCGACCGGACGCATGAAAAACCGAATCAATCCGCCGACCAAGGCGCCAACGGCGACGATCATGAAGAAGGGTGTGTTCCATCCCCAGCGGGTGGACAACAACAAGGCTAGAGGCATACCCAACACGCTGCTGGCGGCGAATGCCGTCTGAATCACTCCCATCACGCGACCGCGCATCTCCAGCGCAAAGACATCCGTAACGATCGCCAAAGAGACTGACCCAACGACGCCCGCAAACAGACCCGTGACCATCCTGGCGAGCAGCAGCAAGTAATAGCTCGAGGCCAGCCCGCAAAGCAAAGTTCCCGCCACGAAGCCCGAGTAAAAAAGCAGCAGCAGTTTCTTTCGATCGAAGCGGTCGGCAAAGCCTGCCGTGAGAAATCCGGACAGACCGGCGCTGAAGGCGTAAGCGGAAACGACCAGTCCGAACTGGGACGGGGTGATTTGCAATTGTGGTATGACCAATGCGCCCAAAGGCGCCATCAGCATGAAATCGAGTACGATCGTGAACTGCAAGAAGGCCAGGACGGCCACCACGAACTTCTGGTAATGCGAGAAGACGCCGGGGGACTTTTTCGCCGTCTCGGTGGATTTCGTCGCCGTCACGTTACGCCGCCGTCTTAGCGAGGGTGATGGCTCGTTCCGGACATGCCGCCACGCAGAGGCCACACGAGCGGCAGGCATCCGCGTTCGGCGTATACGCGACCTTCATGCCATGTACGCGCAGCTTGAATTTCTGCAATGCGCCGAGCTGAGCGTAATCGGCATCATCGATGCGTCGCGCCTCGAAGACGTTCTCGGGGCAGACCCGTTCGCAATCGCCCTTGCCCTCGCAGCGCCTAAGGTTGACTACCGGCAGGACCGTCCCCGACTCCGGCTTGCAAGGGGATGGGAATGCGCCGCTCATGTACGCTCGCCCCTGCCCCTGCAACCGCTCAAACCCGTGGTTTGCTTGAATTGTTCGCGCTCTTCCGGCGTCATAGC
>Ga0137392_10001446_pt1 | contig 13603 bp, 19 predicted proteins | sample 15con2h34AmetaG_FD_101394 | JGI IMG/M metagenome (GOLD analysis project Ga0137392, IMG submission 101394) | Vadose zone soil microbial communities from Angelo Coast Range Reserve, California, USA - 15con2h3.4A metaG | ecosystem: Environmental > Terrestrial > Soil > Vadose zone > Saprolite... | reverse complement strand
GGCCTGCTGGACTACCATAAACATGAACAATGCGGCGCTGTGGACGATCGACGGCAACTTCATTTCGGCCGCTGCGCCGCCGGTGTTGTTGCACTTGACCGTGTTGGCCGCCATGTTGGCGAGGTTGGAATTGGCGATCGTATTGCTTGCGATTCCGCCGCCCGTGAGCGCCTGATAAGCAGGATCTGCCCCCGTCCCATTGCTCACCCATGGCAAGCCCGAAGTTCCGGGGGGAGCCGTCAGCCAACCACTTGCACCACGTACGAGAAGGCTGCCGCGCGTCGAGCCGATCGCGCCATCGATGCCAGCCGACAAGGTCGAGTCGGCGGCAAGGTTTGACGCGTTGCCGGTGTAAAAGTGGAACTGCGTCAAAGGCAGTGAAGGTACACTGCCAAAAACAACTCCACCATTGAACGTCTGCGGCGCCGTCCAGGTGTTGGTAAAAGCCATCGGGCTCTTGAACGTGCCGTTGCTGGACAGGAAGCTATCGTTCTGTGCGTGCGCGCCAGAGACGAAGGCCGCCACCAAGAGCAAAGGCGAGAAGAATGCCGCAAGAGAGGAAACTGGCCTGACCATCAGAGAGCCCCGAGGTTGCCAGACGGCTTGAGCCGCCTGGTGGTTCCACGGTTCCCCCGTGTGGTGTCCAGGGCCGATTAGCGTATTTAGCTGAGACGCGTTCGCTTAGCTGGGAGCTTATCCCGCCACCCGCAAACTTAAGCGTTGGCGGCCGTGATCGCGAGCAGCCGCTGGCAGCGGCCTGAACTTGCCAGCACAGCATCCCGCATCAGCGGTGCTTCGTGGACTTCCGTTGCTCCACCAGCACCTCGACCTGACGGACTGTCCTCAGTGGTTATCCTTCGGCCCCGTCCCTCGACCAGGGCTCGGGAGCAGCGGCTGCTCGTCGCCCAGCGCCAGCGCGATGCCTGATGCGCTGACCAACCTCAAGACCGACCGGGCTGCCGCTGCCGCCAAGGCTCATGCAGTCGAGGTCGAGGCAGCGCCGATCATGTACGTGGCTCAGCTTCTCGGCGGCACTACGGAGTAGGCAATCCGGTGCCTGATTTTGGCGATGGTGCTGTGGCTGTGATCCGCTTGCCATGGCGCTTACGGCGGTGGCTTCGACGCGAGGGTGAGGCGTGCGACAAAATGAATCATCGCAAGCCTGCTGATCGCTGTTCATGCGGCGCGGGGCGAAAGCCTGCCGCGGCCGGTATTGCTCCAATCAGACGAAAATCTCTCCCAGATCTAGTCCTGCGAACTCATGCACTTATGTTGATAGCGTCGCCGGACAGGGTCAACCGTAGGTCCGCGAGCGCCTTGCCGGCTTCGGTTTTGACTTTCTGGAGCCCACGTGACGCTGTTTGTAGGCGAGGCGGACGGCCTGAAGAGACAACAGGCGAGTCAAGCTTTTGGCTTTGCCGCGGTGACGATTGCCGCCACGGTGCTCATCGGTTGGTGGGCAGGTCTGCCGCTGCTGTCGAGCTGGGGCGCGGGCTTTCCCCCCATGAGACCGTCCGCAGCTCTGTGCCTTGGAGCGCTTGGTCTCGCGCTCGTGCACCCGGACAAGGACACGCGCTTCGCGTTCGCGGTCGGCCTCGCTGTGGTCGCCGTCGCTGCGGTCGGCCTAGGTCTGATGCTGCTCAACGTCGATCCTCGCATCGACCCGTGGCTGGCGCCGCGGGCAGCGGTGGACGAATCAGGGGCGATCTCATTCCGGATAGCAAAGGTGGCGACGCTGATACTTGGGCTCGCAGGCGGGTCGCTCGCGCTCGGTCGTTTCGAGCGTCATCGCCTCGCTGCGACCATCCTTGGCAGCATCGTCGGCGCCTTCTCGGTGTTCGCCCTGCTGGGCTACCTGACCGGCATCGACACGCTCTACGGCTCGGCGTCGGTCAACTCGCCCGCGCTGCCAGCTACCGTTGGCCTGCTCTGCGTCGCCAGCGGGATCATCTTGCGGATCGGTACGATGCCCGTGCTCCGCAAGTCCCGACCGTTGTGGCAGCTGCTGGTCATGCTCGGATGCGCGATCGTTGCGCCGCTCGTGCTGTATGGCGCATACGCGGGATTTCGCATCGCCGATGCGCAGCTCCGTGACGTTCGGGAAGACTTGGCGGTCGAAGCACGTACTTTGTCGGCGAACGTTGACCGTGAGATCATAGGTGAGATCGAGAGACTGCAGGCGTTGGCGGCCTCACCGTCGCTGCGCCAAGGGGATTTCGCCGAGTTCCAGCACCAAGCCCAGGCCTCACTGGCATTGCGTCGAAGCGGCAATATTGTGCTCATCGATCGCAACATGCAGCTGCTCGTCCATACAGCAGTGCCCTTCGGTAAGCCCTTGCCAGGGTCACCCGTCCCGAAGTTTGTAGAGAGGGTCTTCGCGACGGGTCAGCCGCAAGTAAGCGACCTGTTCGTGTCCCCCGTCACCAAACATCTCTTGGTCACCATCATCGTACCCGTAGAGATAGAGGGCGAGCGCCGCTACGCGCTCGGCAGGGCGCCAGAGCAGCGAACCTTCGCACGTCTGGTCGCTGCAAAAGAGCTGCCGACTGGTTGGCAGGCCGTGATCTCCGATGCTACTCATCGGATCATCGCGCACTCCGAGAATCAGTATGCGTTCATCGGGCAGGAGTTGCCGCCGGCGCTGTGGCACCGGGATGGATCTGGCAGCCTATTCGAGTTTATCGACTCGGAAGGGCGACCGTCGCTAGAGGCGCCTGCGACGTCGGAATTGACCGGCTGGCAAACCGCGGTGTGGGCACCTAAGGCTCTTCTCGAGGCTTCGGTTCGGGCGCAGTGGCGGACCCTCGGCGTTACGGCGTTGCTCGCAATTGCGCTGGTGGTTGGCTTGGCCTTATGGCTGGGCCGGATTATCGGGCACTCGGTCGGCCACGCGGCTCGCGCTGCTATCGCTTTGGGAGAGGGAGGCCCGATACCCCCGAGCGGAACCCACGTCGCCGAAGTCGATACGCTTATGGCGGAGCTTCACAAGGCCGCCGCCCGGCGACAGGCCGCAGAGGGTTTGCTGCGCCAGAGCAAAGATCGTCTCCAGCTTGCTCTCAACGCGGCCCAGCTTGGATGGTGGCAGTACGATCCGCTCACCCGGGTGGTCTCGGGAGATGCGCGCTGTCAGGAAATTTTCGGTTTTGTTAAGAATAAAGGGGTTATTGAAGACATATTGAAGCCGGTGCATCCGGACGACGCGGAAAGGCTTTGGGCGGCTATCGAGGCGTCGCTCGATCCCGTCGATCCGATGCGCTCCGCGACCGAATTCCGGCTCCGGCGGAGAAATGGCGAGGTCCGCTGGGTAGAGACTCTAGGGCTTGCTTATTTTGAGGGCGCCGGACGTGAGCGCCGGGCGGTAGGCATGGTCGGCACCGCTCAGGACATTACCGAACGCAAGGAGCGCGAGGAGAAAGAGCACCTCCTCATGCGCGAGATCAATCATCGTGCGAAGAATATGCTCAGTGTCGTCGACGCGATCGCTCACCAGACTGCCACCAGAAGTCCCGAAGATTTCATTGAGCGCTTCTCGGAGCGTATCCAGGCCCTTTCGGCCAATCAGGACCTGCTCGTCCGGAACGAGTGGAAGGGGGTGGAAATCAAGGACCTGGTTCACGCCCAGCTCGCGCATTTCGCCGACCTCATTGGTTCTCGTATCGCCGTCAATGGCCCGAAGCTGCGCTTGAAGGCGGCTTCCGCACAGGCCATCGGCCTCGCGCTCCACGAACTCGCAACCAACGCCGGCAAATACGGGGCGCTGTCGGCGGATAGAGGTCGTGTCGATGTCTGCTGGCGGATCGACGACCATACCCTCACCATGAGCTGGACCGAGAGTGATGGGCCATCCGTATCTGCGCCAAAGCGGCGAGGGTTCGGCACCATAGTCATGGAAGCGATGACGGAGCGCAGCGTGGATGGCACGGTCAACCTTGACTATGCGCCCTCAGGCCTGACTTGGCGCTTGACCTGCCCGGCAGCGAATGCACTGGAGCCAGGGGAGCGTGAGCAAATTTTAGAGGAAAGGGAGGATCGAAATGGCGGCGCGACCGGCAAACGTCGCGCGGATCGAGAGCGCACTCGGGCCTAAGCCGCGTCATTCGGGTAAACCCATCCGAGCCGGTCACGTGAGACACAAAACACGTCTCAACAGGGTTGGGTTGCTGTAAACGAGGCGCCGTTTAAGTGAGGGTGATCCTAGCGAGACACTAGCACCGGCCCCACGTGGCCATCAGCGTCAAACGACGGCTTGGGTGTCCTATCTTACGCCAATGCACGATCGACGGCGGCGATAGCGTGGATTGTGGTAGTATCGAACAGTGGCACGGTGCTGTCTTCGGACGAGACTAGCAGCATAATCTCGGTGCAGCCGAGGATGACCGCCTCGGCCCCTTGTGCGATCAGACGAGCGATAATCCCGCGATAGGTCATCCGCGATTTTGCAAGGACTTTGCCAGCGACCAATTCCTTGTAAATGATGTCGTGCACGACGCGCCGATCGTCGGTTTCCGGGACGATGACATCCAAGCCGAAAAGATCGTTGAGGCGCCCCTTATAGAAATCTTGCTCCATCGTGAATGCTGTCCCGAGCAGGCCTACTCTTTCGAAACCTGCTGCTTTGATTTTTGCCCCTGTCGGATCTGCGATGTGAAGCAATGGAATCTCGATCGCTTCGGCGACGGAGTCTGCCATCCGATGCATCGTGTTGGTGCACATCAAGACGAAGTCGGCGCCGCCGCGCTCCAGCCGGATTGCCGCGTCCTTCATCTGTTCCGTGAGCTTGTCCCAGTCGCCCTTATGCTGAAGGCGCTCGACCTCGCCAAAATCGACTGACCACATCAGGCTTCGCGCTGAGTGAACGCCGCCGAGCCGCTTCTGAACCTCGCGGTTGATAATGCGGTAGTATTCAGCAGAGCTTTCCCAACTCATGCCCCCAATGAGACCGATGACACCTTGCCGCTGCATATCCAGACCTCAGTATGCCTCGACAAATAATACGTCGAAAGAACCGCCCACTCCTAGGGGGCTGACCAGGACCGCATGGTGATTGTCTCTTCACGACCTGCCGGCAGTCGCTGCAACCACGGCCTTCGGTCGAAGCTGGTGTCTTAACGCTCGGCGTCGCGACCGTTTGACTCACGTGAGTTTCATCGCTTGCCGACTGTTCGGAGTTTGTGAGAAGTACGAACAGTTGCCTCGCGGGCAAGGGGATTTCATTGACAAATTCTGCACTCAAGCTGGCCGCGCCAACTGAAGTTTTCCGAACAGTTGCGCCGACGAGGCGACCTAACGCCGAGCTTCGCACCCGCGAGCACCTCACGCCCGGCGAGGTCGACGCCCTGATCGAGGCTGCGAAGGCCAACCGCTACGGTCACCGGGACGCCACCATGATCCTGGTGGCGTTCCGCCACGGGCTCCGGGCGGCCGAGGTCTGCGACCTGCGCTGTGACCAAGTCGACTTCAATGGCGCGGTGCTCCATGTGCGGCGGGTCAAGAACGGCACCCCAAGCACGCATCCGCTGCTTGGCGATGAGCTGCGAGCGCTGCGCCGCCTGCAGCGCGAAAGTTCGCCGTCGCCCTTTGTGTTCGTCAGCTAGCGCGGCACGCCGTTTACGACAGCCGGATTTGGCCGGATGATCGAGCGGGCAGCCCGCAGGGGTCTCGGCTTAGAGCTGAAAGCGCACCCGCATATGCTCCGCCACGCCTGCGGCTACGCGCTGGCCAACAGGGGGCATGATACCCGGGCGATTCAGGGGTGGTTGGGGCACCGATCGATCACGAGCACGGCGGTGTACACGGCCTTGGCGCCGAATCGGTTCAAGGATTTCTGGAGAGACTGAACCTCGGATGGATCGTTTCCCAGGGGCGCACGGAACAGCCTGCCTAAAGATTTGGGGTGGAGGAGGACGAAAGTCGCTGGCGCCGCTGTTGTTTACGCCCTGACTGGCGACGAACCAGCCCCCGATCAGTCCCAAAATGAGCCACGCGATGAGACACATACCGCCTCTCGCGACGGAAACTCTGCTTGATGCACATCGTTCCGGAAGCCGGAGTCGCAGCTTCCGAACTGAGGTTGGTCAAAGGTAGCCATCGCCAAGGTGCTCGGCATCGGCCGGGCGAGCGTCTACCGGGTGTTGGAGGCTGGCCATTGATTGGCCGGCGAACCCAAATCACGGCATTTACCAACTTCCGATCGATGGCTTGCCGGATTTCCGTGCAGGGACAAGTATGCCCCACGATGCGGACGCCCGAGGAGGCCGGAGATGTGTCATGTTTACCGGACTTCTCGCAGTGCTGATCGTGGGGACCCTAGCGGGCTCCGTTGAGGCTGATCGGGGCGATCGGCGTTATCGCACGCCGGATTACCCGAGATATTCTCGCGACTACTATGACGGTTACGGCAGTGGCTATGGCGCTTACGGCGGGTGCGGTGGCTACCGCGGCTACGCTGGCTGTGGTGGTTACGACGGATGCCGTGGCTATGGCCGGTGCGGCAGCTATGGCGACTACGGTGGCTATGGCTGGTCCGGCCGTTGATGGAGTCGTGGCTTGTCGAAATAGTCGTTGGCCCCGACGCGGGCGGTGCTGCCGGAGATGTGAGGATCCCCAGATAAGAAGGCCGCCAACTTTTATTGGCGGCCTAAGTGGGGGAGGAACGCCCCAGGGAGGGCGTCGTAGCACTTTTCAGAGCAATTTCTATGCCGAGTCCGCAGTCGCGCGGTGTTGCGAAGATCGCGCCCTGCCCCCCGGCAGTATGGCCTTGAGCACCGCGCGGTACTGCCGCACGCGGGCAACCGCATCGGAGCTGTTGAGTTTCGTATTCAAAGGCTGGGGTGCGTGTCCTGATAATGGAATGAGCACCATGATAGGCAAAATGATGATTGGATTGGCCGCGATAGCAATTGTCTCGGTCGCAACAACGATGAGCGTATCCGCTCAACAAAAAAAGATCACAGCAGCAATACCAAAGCAGGCGTGCGAGATGTTGACCGTGGACACTCAGAATTGGGGGCGGCAAACCGTGCAGCTGTGCGGACCTCTTGGTGGACCTCGCGGTCAAGCCACCATCAAACAACGCCAGATGACTCCAGGGAAGTAGCGAACGGGCGGTCGACGATCTGGCCGCTTGCCGCCCGCTGGAACAGCGTCGATGTGGCCGGCGTTGGATTCCAGCGTGAGGTTAGCGAGTGTGCTTCACGCGGCCCCGGTCCCTGCTCCGCTATTCTTCCCGAAGGGCCGGGGCCTCAACTCTGTTCCCTCGGGAACAGACCGACTTCCGGTCGTGGATAGAACGCTCGACGATGCCCATCTTGAGGGCAGCGGCTCGCTCCGCAATTAGCTCTATCCGTATTTCATTTTAAGAATGAAATTTCAGCAGGTCAGAGTGATCCCTCCGTGAGGTTGGATTGGGAGCGAGCCGCCCTTGACGCCGACCGATTTAAGGACTTGTGGCGGGAGGTGAACTGGACTCTACGACGCTGCGCTCGCAGAAGCCGAAGCAGCTAAGTCGCGCGGGCGACATATGGCGAATCCTGCCAACGCTACGATCCGTAAGCGAATCGGGTCAAGCTCACCTTGGCTTGCAGCCCCAATAACGAGCGTGGCGATGAGTTCGCGGACCACTTCAGGCTGGCTAGTGCAATGAAGCTCCTCGCAGGCAGCGTCGAAAGCTTCGCCCATCGCGGCAGTTGCTTCAGGCTCAAACGCGCCTCGTTCTGTGAAGGGATTAATTGGCATGGCCGTTTGCCTCAGCCGTTTCCACTCACGCCCATGCCACAAATTGGACATAGGCTAGGCGGTCAGTCAAATAGAATTACGATTATGCCTTGATTTGCAACGCCTGTCGCATTCATCAGGTCGGCCCGCAAATGCATTTGCACGCCTCTGAAGCGTCGCCAGTACCGTGCTTACTCGACGTTATGACTTGTCAGCGTCCGGATCGAACTGCCTTAGTTGCTGATCAAGCTGCCTTAGCAGCTCTGCCATCCTGTCGGGTAGCGGCTCCCTTAACACGTTGGAATGGAGCGAGCGTAGAGTAGTGCCTATGGCGGTACGCACCGCCTCGAAATCAGAACCCGCTCTAGGTCGGCGCCCCATGCCGACCAACGTCATCCCGCTTGCGGGGTTTCCGTCCCCCCGACAATTCATCGGCATCTCGCCCCACTTCCCCAATGCCGTCATGGGACAATGGAAAACTCGTGTCAACCATTTGTGGTCGTGTTGAACTCCTTATTTCCCGCCAAAATAGTCATTGACCCCAGCGCGGGAGGGGTATGGGGGATGCGCCGGGGCCAACGACTAGGCCGATCGCACCGGGGAATCAGCGTCAGCCACCTTGGGGGTAACAAAGCGACCGTGTGGGTCTGTTGTCGGTCGGTTTCTCGACACGTTCGATAAAGAAAATGTACGCATCCCATGGACAATCCGTAAAAACAGGATCATCCAATCATCGAGGAGGCGTCTCTTCGGAGGGATATCCGATGAGGGCCTTACAGTCGCAGTTACCGCGAGAACGTCATCTCCTCAGAGCGGACCAGCGCCATGCGCTAGAGTTGCTGGCCAGCATTCCGCGCGGCGCCACCGAGGACCTGCTTGTGCTCGCCCATGAATTCTCTCGTGACATGCTGGCAGGACTTGTGCTCGCCGGGCTCGCAACGGTGGTGACTGAAACCGTGAGAGCGGGCGGCCCGTCGCTCAAGGTGGAGCGCTACCGCATCACGGACGCCGGCCGGAAGGCGCTCGAAGGTTGACCGAGCGTAAACCAGCGCCCGTTCGCCATAAGTCGATGAGCGGCCTTTTTTGCCCAGGAACGCGCCGCCGTGCCCGGCGTTGGCTTGCTGCGTCCGGTAGCCAACAGCCTCACGCGGGTCCGGCCTTTGCTCAGGGGTCAGACCCAAGGGCCGGGGCTCCAGGATGTGATCCTGGGGATGGCCACAGTTATCGTGTTGTTCTGCGTCCGGCTGTGAGAGTCGGCTCGGCCGCACCCATGCGCCCGCCGAACCAACCGACCAAGCCGCCAAGGAGCAGGCTGATTGCGCCAAACAGTGCGGCGCGCGAGACTGTCTTAGCCGCTGCGTCGGCGGCTTGCGTCACTTGCTGCTTGGCGTGATCTGCTGCCTGCCGATACTGCTGCGCATATTGCTGAACCTGCGTGCGAGCATCCTCCACAGAGATGTTCTGCGCTCGTGCTATCACCTGGGCCGCACGGTCGCGCGCTTCTGCCGCCTGCTGCGGATCGCCGGTGACAACCGCACGCACAGCTGCGATAGCTGCATCTCGCAAGATAGCTGGATCGTTCCCAGGGATCGCACTTCGGATCGACTCCTCGATCGACGAGAACGGGTCGGCTATGCGCGTCACAGCGATCTGGGCAGCGGTCTCTGCGGTCGAGCCGATCGCACTGGAGACGTTGCCAAGCGCATTTGTCATGCCTCGATAGGCTCCTCCTAGAAGTCCACCAACAGTCGAACCCAGGAGATAAAAGATCACGAGCGTCGTAAGTGCCCAGGCTGTCAGACCATGCCAGCCTGCAGTCGACTCCCTCAGAATGCCGGCGAGCCTTCCAGCGGCATATCCGCCAGCAAGTGCAGACAAAATGGTTGACAGCGCGAACCAGATTCCAGCGCCGATGGATAACGACATCGCTGAGGGATTATCGCCCTCGACAGGGTTCAGCGTCGCCGCCCCAATGCCTATCCCGAGCATATTGAGCAGGAGTTGGGTGGCGAGAGCTACAACCACTCCCGCGAAAACCGCACCCCAAGATATCTTACTGAGCGTTATGGTGTGCACATCCTCAGTCGGGAGCGCAGGAATAGTGGGCGGGGCGTCACGAATGCGCGGCGTGTCGGATTGATATACGTTTGACATTGGAGCTCCGTTTGACACGCGATGAAACTGGAACAGGGAACTGGGTCATTGCTGTCCCTTAGAAAGAACCTGTTTGAACGGCGGCGGTTCCCGTCATCGCTGGACCGCAGCCTGGGGTCGTTGTGCGGCCGGAACGGGGCCGCCGCGGCCAGCGTTGGCTTACTGCGTGTGGTTGTCAGACATGGCCTCACGCGGCCCCGACCCGACTGATCCGCTCTTGCCTCCCCCAGAGGGCCGGGGCCTCAGATGTGATCCTGGTTAATGCGCAATCGGCGTGGCATGATACCGCCGTAGAAGGACGTACAGCAGGGAGGTTTCGCGATGAACCGCCCCCTCATCGTCGCTACGGCCGCTTTCTTGCTGCTCCTGCCGCGATTCAACAATGCCGACGCCGCAGGCCCATATGACGGCGAATGGTCGGGGACCGCGACATCAGCCGGCGAGCGATGCAAGCAAGCCGTTGTCAAGTTCACCGTTGAAGGCCAGGTTGTGTTAGGGCAAGCAAGGTTTGAGCGCGATGCGCCCAACATCAACGGAACTGTTGACGAAGACGGCGCGTTTGGCGGGACGATAGGCTTTCAGCCCCTCCGGGGACAATTCGTGCGGGACGAGTTCGAGGGGGCCTTCAAGAGCTTCAATTGCGAATGGAAGGCTCTTCTCAGGCGCACGAGGTAAGGCCCTTGCGATCGAAGACGCACTCGATCACGCCGGATGAGCGGCTTTTCGTGGTCGGAACTCGCCGCTACAGGCCAGCGTTGGCTTGCCATGCCCAAGCAGCCCAACAGCGCGCCCGGCAAGAAGCCGCCAGCGCCATCGGTCAAGGTCCCATGGGCCGGAAAGCTCTTCGGAGGCCGCGACACACTGATGAGGCTGAAACTGGTCGGCGCCCAAAACAGTTTCGGCGCGTCGCGGCCGGAGAGCACTTTCTTGCGCGGCGACTAACGGTAAAATCTAATTGTGATCTCCGAGGGCACTTTCTCGATGGCCTTCTGAATTTCGGTGGCAGCATTAGATAACCGGTCGGCGTCAATGCTGATCCCGACGTCACATCCTGGACAATGCATGTGCTTGCTCGATTTGATCTGCCCTATCGTTTGTTCGAGTTCGGCACCGCACTTCGGGCATTGGAATCTGACCACATGCGCATCAGCACTTGTCATCGAAGGATGTCCAAAGAAGAGGCGGCGCCAGATGGCTGGCCGGGGTTGGGGGTCGTAGGGGAGACCAAGCCACCGGGCGCCGCAGTCACGGTAGCAGGGGGGGCCCTTGCTGGGTCCCTGAAGTCATTAACCCGACAGAGCTACATTGGTTCCACTCGGGGAACCAATCGCGCCTCTTGATTTCGTTCCCTGTCCGTTCTTATCCTGGGGTATGACCCTCCTCCTCCGCAAATCGAGCGCCCAAGCCCGCATCGAAGGCTGGGACTCAGGCCATTGGCCTGACGATGACTATGCGGTGGTCGATGACACGATCGTAGGCCGCATCTATCGAGAAATGATCCTCGGGAAACCGAAGTGGAGGTGGTTCCTGCAGCAGATCCCTGAGGCAGGTCCGGGGAGGCCAATCCCGCCGCCCAATCAGGGAATGGCCGACACACTGGAGGAGGCGCAGGCAGCGTTCAAAAAGCGTTATGAAGAGGTGAGGCGGGGGAAGTGATGGGCCGGGGGCGCCTGTAGGAGTGCCGGGCAATGACGGGACCGCGCCTGACTGTCGAGCAACGGCGCGCGCTGGCGATGCTCGCAACCGCAGGCCGCAACGGTGCGCCGCAGGCGCTGCTAAGCGCGCATGGCTTCGACGCGAGCTTCATTGCGGAGTTGGTGAACCACGGGCTGGCGACCCTCTCGGCCGAAAAGGTTCGGGCCGGCGGAAAGCTGATCGCGGTCGCCAAGGCGCGGATCACGGACGCGGGGCGGGACGCTATCGCAGGCGAAGGTTGAAAGCCGGAGGGCCGTCCGAGCCGAACGGTTGAGTCAAGCGTAGACAACACCTTGGAGGTCAGAAATAGTGCAGCGAATCGGCGATAGGATTCCCTGATGACTTCCGAAGTATGCATCATAAACCGGCTGGCCGTTGTATTGGCCGCCGACAGCGCGTCAACAGTAACCTACTGGAGCGAAAAAGGAAAAGAAGACCGGTACTTTAAGGGTACCAACAAAATCTTTCAGCTTTCGACGCATCATCCGGTTGGCTTGATGATTTTCGATTCGGCTGACATCCTCAAGGTACCATGGGAGATTGTCGTCAAAGAGTTCAGAGCTGGTCTCGGCAGCAAAGCCTTCAACTCGCTTGATGATTATGCAAACGAATTTTTTTCGTTTCTGAACAGCAACGTTCGACTGTTTCCAGCCTCGGTACAGAAGGACATCTTCTTGCAGGCGGCACGTTTCCGCTTCACTTAGAACATTGTTTCGAATCGGCAAAGCGAACGAGGGGGATGAAGAACAGCGACGCGCCTCCGCGGACTCGGCGATCATCGCTCGACGCGCTGAAGTTGATGCAATGCCGTTCGCGCCCGGCATCGATCCCGCTGCTCTAAGTGAAACGATCGCCAAATGGCGCGACGATCTGATCAAATTGATCGAAGATTGGCGCGGAGCCTTGGGGGTCATCTATCCAGCCGATCTTGAGGCTTTTGCGGAACTCGGAATTTTGGAGGTTTTTAAGGGGCCACAGGAATTCTTGGGTACAACCGGCCTCGTCTTTGCTGGCTTTGGGGATCATGATGTGTTTCCTGCCATGGTCGCACATGACTCCCACGGCATCGTTGCGGGTCGGCACGTTTCTGTCGAAAAATCACGAGTGGCGATCAGCCATGATCTGACAGCTTGGCTATCAGCTTTTGCTCAAACGTCGATGAGCGACACTTTTAATCTCGGGCTCAGTGAGGATATCTACGCCTCCATGATGCAGGCGCTAAGCCATGGTTTGAGAGATTTTGCCTCAACAATTGCTGAGGCTGGCGGGACGGACGCAGCGCAAATTGCGGATTTAGATGGATTGATCTAGAAGGCGAAAAGCGCGATCACCCACTCGGTACTTGAAAAGGCGCGAGAACAACACTCTTATCCGCTGCGCCGCGTCCTCGGGGCTTTGCCCGTTGACGAAATGGCGGGGCTGGCCGAAACTCTCATAAGCTTGCAATCGTTGAAGGAAAAGCTGACTAAGCCTTCAGAGACGGTGGGCGGCCCTATCGACGTTGCCGTTATCACGAGGAATGAAGGTTTGGTATGGATCAAAAGAAAGCATTTTTTCGATCCGAAGCTGAACTCACGGTATATTGCGAATCGGAACGGCTTGCGAACTATCGTTGGCTGACACCAATTCTCCCGCCAGCACATGAACACGGAGGGATGCCGATGACAATATCCGAGTTGTCCAGAAGCCGCCCGGCCGCCGAGCGATCGAATAAGCTTCGTCTTCCCGCAACCATACGGAATCTGATCACGAGGATACGGTTGTGGCTCGGCAAGCTGTTCTCATTTGCCTTCGCTCGCGTCTTGATGATTTTTTTGGTTGGTTTTGCGGCCGGCATAGCTTGGCAGTCCTACGGCGGCGCGGCGAGAAAGACGATCGCTAGCTGGTCCCCACACCTTGCCTGGTTGACACCACCGACCGTGCCCTCTGGCGGTTCTGCCGAGCGATTCAAAGCGGTGTCGCTCGCCCTCACATCGGCGCGGCAAAGCCTCGACAAGCTCTCTACCGAGATTAACAGGCTGGAGGTGCAGGGCGGGGAAGC
>Ga0137392_10001442_pt1 | contig 13614 bp, 9 predicted proteins | sample 15con2h34AmetaG_FD_101394 | JGI IMG/M metagenome (GOLD analysis project Ga0137392, IMG submission 101394) | Vadose zone soil microbial communities from Angelo Coast Range Reserve, California, USA - 15con2h3.4A metaG | ecosystem: Environmental > Terrestrial > Soil > Vadose zone > Saprolite... | reverse complement strand
CCCGTTTAGTGACGGAGCGACAGCGCGCAGTTCTAGGTGGTGGTCCGGGGAACGGTATTCACGGCCTTCACCGTGTGGCCCCTGAAGACAGGGTTGCGGAAAGTGAAAGACGAGGTTCTGGGTGGGTTGTCGGCCACTCGGAAACTATCTGCCGTGGCCTCCTCAGTTTCTCCGAACCACGCATGGACAAAACACGGCCGTTCACGACTGGCGCACTGCCCGGCAGACTGAAATCGGCAAACGCTACAGCACCTGCTGCACGTCGGGAGGCAGGCTGGTAATCTGGCCGGATACCACCCGCCAGCCGCTGGGGGTATTGATATAAATATGCGTGGCGCGGAGCTGGTTGCCGATATGCTGGCCATTGCGAAGAAAACGCGACGACCAAAGGCACGTGGCAATCGCGATGTTTTGAAACACGCGGACTTTGATGTCCGTAGCGTTGAACGACTCACGCTGCACCGTGGGAGATTGGATCGTGGTAATCCACCGGTCTTTGTTTATCTGCTGGCCGTGCGAAAGCGTGCCGGCAAAATCGTCGCTGTAGACCCGCTGAAAGAAAGTCCCGTTGCCCTGTTGGATGGCGCGCGCGGCTTCTCTTTCGAGGCTGATGATCTCCTGCGTCTCCATTTCGGGATCCCGGGGCCCCTGCTGAGACACGCACTTCTGGATGCATTCCGCTCGCCAGTTCTGTTGCGCTGGCCAGGAGGGGACAAGAACCAACCCAATTGCCAGTACCACCGCGCCCTTAATCTTGATCATGCCGGTGCGCCTCCTTCAAGGAGTGACGGAATTCCGTCGCAGCGGGTCCGAAAAGAATCGCCGCTGACATACTCTATGATACGGAAGGGAGATTGCCTCTATCCAATACATGCAGGTTGCGCGTGCCGTCAACGACAAGCCTTCCTTCAGGCGCGCTCGCTCAGGAACAGGCTGGGGAGGTGGTTGCGTCCCATGCGGCCGCGTTGCGGCATGGTTTCATGTAATTTGCAAAAAAAATGCGAGACGCACGGTTTTTTTCCTGTAACCTATCCTCAAGGGCAGTTATCTTATGGGGGCTTTCGTTTTTGGGGGATCCATGAATAACAATCTCGGCCTGGGCCACGAAGCGGACCTTTCCCGCACCTTTTCCCGGCGGAACTTTCTCATCAAGACATCGTGCTTCGGCGGTTTTTACGCGTTAGCGAAGCTAATTCCCTTGCCGGCGCTGGCCGCGCAGATGGCCAGCGACTCGCGCGTTTCGCAAACGCCGATTGTGGACAAAGGGTTCGCCTCGGTTCGCAAAGTGGGGAACGGCCTCTACGCCACAATTTCCGACCCCTCGAAAGGCTTCACCACGATCTGCAACGGCGGCTTTCTCGCCGGGAAAGACGCTGCTTTGTTGATCGAAGGATACGGTACGCCGGGAGGCGCCTCCTTCCAGATGGACGCCTTGCGCATGGTAAGCCAGGTGCCGGTGAAGGGTGCGCTGGATACCCACTATCATTTCGACCACTCGATGGGAAATTCGTTTTACGGCGTGAATGGCGTGCCACTCTGGGCCCACGCCACAACGGCCAAGCGCATCGTCGATAATTACGCGCCACTGCAAGGCGCGGACAAAGCGGCGGCGCTGGGGCCACTCGAAAAGCGCGTCAAGGACGCCAAGTCGGATGCGGAACGGGCGCACGCGCAGAGCGATCTGAACGCCGCGACCGGACTCTTCCAAATCGCCAATGCCACCGTGATTGGCCTGCCCAATCGTCCGATTGATCCCGCGAAGCTCCCCATGTCGATTGACCTCGGAGGCCTCACTGCGGTGCTGGAGTCCTACCCCGGGCATTCCGGAACGGACATTATCGTGCGCGTTCCGGAACAGAATGTTGTCTATGCCGGCGACCTGTTATTCAGCGGCTGGTATCCCGTTTGCCTCGACGAAAAAGCTGCCATTTCCGGCTGGCGCGACACCTTGAAAAAATTTGCCGCCTATGGCAAGGACACTCTGTTCGTCCCGGGACACGGCCAGATTTGCGGCCAGGAAGGCGTCGCTACGCTCCGCGAAGTGTTCGACGACATCGCCGGGCAAGCCGAAAAAATGTACCACGCGGGAGTTCCGGCGGAAGAAGCGCAGCATCGCTACACGGTGCCGGAGAAGTTCAAGAACTTCCCCATCTACGCCTGGGGCTTCACCATCGGTCCGACCATCACCAAGCTCTACGCCGAGTGGCAGGGAAAATGATCCGTGACGGAAGTCGGTAATCGGGAAAATCTGCCCAACTAGCGCTTTGCTTGCTTGGCGAGGTCCCAGCCCTCCACCACCACCGCCTGGTAAGCCCTGTCGGTGCGGACCGCGTCTTGTACCAGATCCTGAATTCTCTTCATCATTTGTTGCGCCCGCGGATCATCGGGGCTCAATTTTCCGCCTGCACCCTGTGAAGATCGCAGGGACTCTACTTCCTTCAAAATCTGCCTCATCTCCTGAAAAAGTTCCCGCCCATGCGATACGTAAACCTCTTTCGCGGAAAAAAGTTTGTCTTCCCAATTGCGGCGGTTGGGAAAGTCCACGTCATTATCAAGAAGAGCGGCTTTTGCGAGGGTAGCGCGGTCCAGTGGCGCCAATTTCTCCAGCGCGGCTTCGGCCTGTTCTAGTTTGGCCAGGCCGCGAGTGGTCGCGCTTCCACCGTCGGAGCTTTGAGCGCTGCCGAGGTCGCCGAGCCCCGCTCCGCTCAGGCCCTTGCTCGATGGGAGCGTATCGTCGGTGATCACTTTCTTCGACGTCGCGCTGTTCTTTTCTTTGTCCTTGCGCGCTTGCCGCGCCACGTCGGCCAGCGACGGTTGATCTTGGGCCGGTTGATCTTGCGCGCACGCGGGCGTCGCAGCAATCAGCAGCGATAGAAAACCTGCCAGGAAAGTCATTTTTCGCAACACGATGGCCTCCGTGTGGATATGCCATTTTATTCGGGAAGGCGCGATTCCCCCTCATAATGCTCTCTCGCTAGCCAAGATCGAACCATAGATCTAAGGTACCGGTTTGGCTAAAGCGCCAACATTCGCGACCGTCTGCAATTCTCAAACTCGCTGGCAGGGCGAAGGGTTTCTTTATGGCCGAGTTGGCCCCTGGGGGCGGCGGGAGATTTCTAGCGCAAGGGCGCGCATCTCTTCGTGGATGAGGCCGTTGGTGGCGAGAATGACCGGGCCGCCGAGTTGGTATGGATTTCCGGCAAAATCGCTGACTTTTCCGCCGGCTTCTTCAATCAGCAGGACGCCCGCCGCGGTGTCCCATTTCTGCAGGCCAAATTCCCAGAAGCCATCGAAGCGGCCAGCGGCGACGCTGGCGAGATCCAGCGCGGCGGAGCCGTCGCGGCGCACGCCGTGAGAATGCTGGGTAAAGTCGCCGTAGTATTGAAGATTCGGGCTGGCCTTGCGGTTGCGCACGGGAAACCCAGTGCAGAGCAGGCTGGTGGAAAGTGTGGCGACTTTGGAAACGTAGATTTTTTTGCCGTTGAAGGCGGCGCCTTGGCCGCGCGCGGCGGTGAAGAGTTCGTTGGAGAACGGGTTGAACACCGCGGCGGCGAGAAGCGTATCGCCCTGGGCGAGCGCGATCGACACGCAGAAGCACGGATATCCGTGCGCGAAATTCGTGGTGCCATCCAGCGGATCGACATGCCAGCGAAATTCCGAAGCTGAAGCGCTTTCATGCCCGCTTCCCTCTTCGGCGGCGATGGCGTGCTCCGGAAAGTACTTGGTCAGCCGCTCGACGATGAACCGTTCGGAGCGCTTGTCCGCTTGGGTGACGAGATCCACCTCATCGCCTTTGTAAGCGATGTCCAGAGGGCGCGACAGTTCTTCGACCAGGATTTTGCCGGCTGCCTGGGTGATTTCGACGGCGGCTTCGAGATAGTTCTTCTGCACGGGGCAGGCCCTCGTGTGGTTAGCATCACGCCAAGCTGGGGCGCAGCATGCTGCGTCCCTACAAGAATTGCTGGTCGCAGCGGCGTCTTCCACTTTACCACCAGCCGTCCCTTCCTTCCGTTAACGTTCAAACGTTCCAACCGGCGCGCTCACCTGGAACGCCAACAGTAGCCTGCAAAAGCTCGTTATTACCGATCCGTTCAACAACGCCGACAACCAGACCTGCAACTACGCCCATGACGATTTGTCACATATAGCCAGCGCCAATTGCGGCACTGCTGCCTCGCAAACTTTTTCTTACGATCCCTTCGGCAATATCAGCAAATCGGGCAGTCCCTATAGCTTCCAGCCCACGTATAACTCGGCCACCAACCGCTTCGCGACCCTTCCCAGGGGCCACGCCAACTTACGATTCCAATGGGAACGTCACCTATGATGGCAGGCGGGTAGCGCACCCTTAAAACAGTGAGACAATTTCGTGGGGGGACTGATTAGATGACGGCGTCGGCTCCTTTTCCCGAGCCTCGGTCGTTAGCGCACCCAAGTCTAGTCGGAGGAAGGAGCCGACGCCGTCATCTCATCAGCCCAGCAGGAGTGTGAACATCACTCGTCACTGGACGTCCTTCGGCGAGCTCAGGGTAAACCGAGGGCTTGGCGCCAGGCGGAGACGGCCTGGTAGAGGTCCAAGCGGCCGTTGCCAACGTCGGCGGAGATGGGGGCGGCGTGGGCGACGGATTGTTCGGCGCAAGATTCGTTGCAACGGGAGTTGACGCCCAGGAGTAGCGCGGCCGCACCAGAAACCATGGGCGCGCTGAAGGAAGTCCCCCAACCGGCGGCGTAGGTGCCGAAAGGATAGGTGGTGATGATACCTTCGCCGGGAGCAGCCAACCAAACAAGGTCCTGGCCGTAGTTGGAAAACGACGAGAGCATGTCATTGTTCGTCGTGGAGGCCACGCCCATCACGTTATCGATAGCGGCAGGATAGACAGATTCATCCTTGCCGTCATTTCCGGCCGAAGCGACGCAAATCACTTGGTGGCGGGAAGCGAACTTGATGGCGCTGGCCATTTCCTGGGAGTAAGTTGCGACACTGAAGCTCATGTTGATGACGTTGGCGCCGTTTTGCGTGGCGAAGTATATGGCGCGGAGGACATCGGACAAATAGCCGCTGCCGTCGGCGCGAAACGCTTTCAGAGGCATGATTTGGGCCGCAGGCGCGACGAGATGGATGATGCCGGCAACCATGGTGCCATGGCCGAACGCAGCGTATCGCGGCTGCGAGAGGTTGGTGCCGGACAATTGGTCGAGGACGGCGACAGAGGATTGGTTCACCATCAGGGGCGAGGCGTTGGGCCCGATGGAGGATTGGTTGACGTCGGCAAGCTCGGAACCCGGGCCCGAAATGTTGCGTGTGAAATCGTTGCCGGTGACAAGAACGCCTTGGAGGACAGGATGGGTGGGATCGACGCCGGTGTCAATGACGGCGACGATGCCTGCGCCGGAAACGCTGAAAGCGGATTGCATGTCCGGCAAACGGATAATCGTACTAGCGGGCTGGGCGACGTAGCCGTGCATGACGGAAACGCCGAAGTAGTTCACGGGGGTTGTGTCGGAGAGGCCGCTGGGAGGCGCTGTGGCTGTCGCCTGTAGGACTTTCAGCAGGGCGTCGAGTTCGGCGTTGGTAATTCCCGTCTGGGCACGAAGGATTTGCAGAAAGCTGTTCGGATCGACCAAAGCAGGCGCGGTGACGAGGAAAAGCTTGCCGACGCCGCCATCCAGGCCTCCTGACACACCGCAACCGAGCGTGAAACAGAGTTGTTGAAGAGAACTGAGGCCGGAGGGATTACGGACGATGAATCTCGTGTCGGCTGCCGCCGGGGCTGCCCAAGCAGCGAAGACGAGGAAAAAGATAACCAACATCTTGTATCTCATGGGCTGTACTCCTTTTTGCTTCCAAAGGGGACCTGCGCGGTGGTCGAATGTTCTCCTTGTGCGGGGAATTTACGAACCCGCAAAAGCTGCTCGCTGGGCCCATTCCAGGGACGGCAAGGCGACCGAGACCCAGTGATTGCCGCGAACTTCGATTTCCAGAGTGACTCTAGGCTCGAAATCGAAGTTAAAGTGAAATTCCCCGAACTTGTTGGTCGTCGCAAGAGCCAAGGGGCCCTTGCGGCCATGCAGTACCACAGGAATCGAATCGAACTGGCGGTCGGGCCTGTCGGAATCCACGATTTGGCCTACGACAGCAAAGTTGCGGAAATCATTTTGCGGCTCGATCCGGAGATCCGCCATGAGACTTCCGGATTGATAGACTAACTGCCGGGCAGGAACCTGAGAGACGCCACGGACGCCTGCGGGCATGGGTTGAACAAAGCTGTCGAAGACGAGGCGCGCGGCGTTTATCACCCGGCGAAGGACTTCTTTTGGCCGGAATAAAGATTCCAAGTTGCCCCAAAGCTCTTGAAGGAGGCGGTCCCGAGGTACACTGGGAAGAGAGTAACGCTCAAGCAACTCCTTGACTTCCTGCTCCCTCTCTTGCTCGGTGAGGACAACTACACGGCCGCCCAGCCTGGCATGAATTTTGTCAAGTCCTGAGATTACCGCAGCGGCCGAAATGCCGGAGCTTCGCGGGTCCACAATGGCGGCGTCCGGGTTTTCTTGCTCCAAAACGGCAATGGCCTGCTGGACGCTCGACGCGACGACGCACTGACACCCCATACTACCCAACAAGACGCGCATGGTGTCGCGCGCCGAAGGTTCCTCGCAGATTATCAATACCTTATACAACTGTCGCCCTATTTCCACATTGACCTACTGGGGCTCACAGGCTTCCACTCAAGGAATTACGACCAACGGTCGCCGACAGAATACGGAGTTGGGCTCAGAAGGGAATACAGGAAAGACCTGAATTTTGGCAGGGAAAGGCCTTAGGAACAACCGGATCGGGGAGCAGCACCGCGCGATTGAGGGACCGAAGGGAGAACTCTGCGCCATCGCTGCGGCTAGCGATGAAATCTCTCTTCGCTTTCCTCCCCTCAGCTTTCTAGTTTCAACTTTCTAGTTTCTAGTTTTCTTTCCTTCCCCCCGCCACTTCTCCAAATAGTGGTTGACTCCCTCGTTCTTACCATATATAAAGTCGCCCATCCTGCCAATCGACCCATCCCAACCGGGTCGGAACCGGCCGGACCATCTCTCCGCGTCCCGCCGTCCTCTCCCAAACGGCCCGCGGACACGGATACCGGAGGCCCTATGCGAGTCGGCGCACTTCCTTTCTTCACAGCCTTCATTCTGCTCATCTCCTCACCTGCCCTTGCGCAGGACCAACCAACCGCAGGCCTGATTCCAGGTTTTTCGGGAGTCGAAGTCCACGAGTACGACAGCATTAACTTGGCAACGCTTGGAATTAAGCTCAACGTTCCCGTGCGCTCGAAAGCTGGACATATCCTGTTCTCGTACGTGCTGACCGGAGACGTCGAAGTAACGAAACACGTCTCGTTTCCCACACCCAACCACATGCAGGTCCTCTTCTACTCCCTGCCGTCGCTTGTTGGCATGGAAACCCATCTCGGGTCTAGTGCTTCGAAGGCAACCTCGTCGTCCCGGACTTCCAATTTTTACTGTGGCTCGGTCCAGTACTTTAACTACCAAAATTGGGTGTATACCGACGCGAGCGGAGCTACCCATCCGACGGCCATTCCACCACTTTTGGACGGAAACAATAGCTCTTGCGGCACAATCAGCGCTGGAGCGTACACAATAGATGGTTCGGGACTTTACGTATACGATGCTGGTTTTTCGAGCTTCAGTGGTTACGCTTTAGATATGAATGGCAACAAGAGTCTTTTCGGAGGTGCTGGATTCACGGACTCAAACGGGAATTCCATGTCGGTTTCCGGCGGCGCCACGGGGACGTTCACCGACACGCTGGGACAGACAGCGCTGACGGTGACTACATCCAGCAGCGCACCTCAAGAGACAGATACCTGGACGGATGCTTTGGGTAACAATCAGTCTGTCCAGTACTATGCGACACCGCTGACAGCCAATACGACGTTTGGCTGTAGTTGGAACCCGAATACTCCTGTGACTTGGAACTTTCCGGGGTCGGTCAGTCTCCCGGACGGTTCTTCCGTCCGTTACGCATGGGAGCAGACGTATAACAACGGCTCGCAATACACAGGCAGACTTTCGTCAATCACTCTTCCGACCGGCGGCACAATCACGTACGCATATTCCGGCGGTACGAACGGCGTAAACTGTGCTGACGGCACACCGGCGACAGTGAGACGCACCACACCTGACGGGACATGGACCTATACCCACGTTCCCGCTCCTAATGTCAGCTACGCGGGGCCCGGTACGACAACGGTTACCGATCCGCAAGACAACAGCGTCGTCTACACTTTTATCGGTGCAGCGATTCACGGAATGATTTACACCCTCGACCCGTTGGAGTCTGAAAGGCAGGTGTACGATTCTCAAGGCCATCTGCTCCAAACTATAATCACTTGCTACAACAATACAAGCTCCAGTCCGACGAACTGCAATCCCTCCTCGGTCGCCCTTCCGATCACTGAAAAGGATGTGTACACGACCTACCCCGGCGTGGCAGGGTACTCCGCAGTTAAGACCGCGTACGACGCCTACGGACGGACGACCGATGTCAAGACGTTTGATTTTAACGCGACGAATCCAACAAATGAGAAGCAGATCACGTACGGTAGCGGAAATCCCTCCACACAGACGTGTTCGGCAATCAGCACCTACATAATCGGCAAGCCATGCAGCGTCACCCTGCTCGATTCTCAGCACAGTAACGCCATACTCAGCCAGACCTGGAATGCTTACGACTCCAACGGGAATCTTACCCAAACCTGGAGCCTCGTGTCGGGAAGCGGTTCCAGCGGGACTTACCTCTCGAAACAGTACACCTACGCGAATGGCGTCGCGCAGACCGCGACCGACGTGAACGGCCAAGTGACGAACTACACCACGACCTCCTGCAACAACATGTTTACTACCAGCCAGTACCCTACTGGTTTCAGCAACCTCCAGACTTCGCAAGCTTGGGACTGCAACGGCGGCGTGGTGACCTCAGCCACGGATGCGAACGGTCAAACGACGCATAGGCTGTTCAGCGTAAACACTACCAGCGATCCCTTCTATCGCCCTTTGCAGAGTGTGGATCAACTCGGGAACATCACAAGTTTTTCGTACACGCCAACCACGGTCGAGAGCGTTTTTGCGTTCAACGGCGGGTCGTCTGTAATTGACTCACTTTCAACGACGGATTCCATCGCACGCCCGGTAGTTTCACAGCTTAGACAAGCGCCCGGGAGCACGAACTGGAATGCGAAGTCTCGGACGTTTGATGGCTCCGGCAGACCCTACCAAACGACTCTTCCTTGTGTGACCACCGCTGGCGCTGCCTGCTCCACGCAAGCGGAAACTGAGACCTATGATGGGCTAAATCGTCCCCTGGTTCACACCGCAGCCGGAGGAGAAGCCGTCACTAAAACGTACGTCGCAAACGATGTCCGCACGACCTTGACCCCGGCTCCTGCAAATGAGAATGCCAAAGCGACGCAGAGGGAGTTTGACGGCCTCGGCAGACTCCAGTCCGTTTGCCTCATTAGCAGTGCAAGCGGAAGTGGCCCTTGCAGCCAAGCGAACGGCGGTACAGGCTTCCTGACGAAGTACACCTATGATGCCGCCGGCCGCCTGCTCAACACTGTTGAAAATGCCCAAGTTTCATCTCCACAGCAGACACGAAGTTACACATATGATTTGCTGGGGCGGGTGCTCACTGAAACCAATCCCGAGTCCGGGACGACCCACGATACCTACGACTCGGTGACGGGAACCAATTGCACTAGCACATCTGCTGGCGACCTCGTGCAAAAAATTGACGCAAACGGAAACACAACCTGCTACTTCTATGATGGGTTGCACCGCAACACGAAAATCACTTACGCCGGGCCAAACAGCAATGGAGTGAGCAAGTTCTTCGTATATGACGCCGCGACTGTCAACGGCACCACCATGAGCTACGCGGAAGGGCATTTGGCCGAAGCCTATACCTGTTCCGGGTCCTGCACCTCCAAGATTACTGATGAAGGTTTTAGCTACGACCAGCGCGGGGCGATGGCGGACTACTATCAATCTTCTCCGAACTCCGGCGGCTACTACCATCTTTCCGGAACCTATTGGGAACACGGGGGAATAAAGACCGTCTCCGGCGTGGGCTTACCAACAATCACCTATGGAGGTCTGGACGGAGTTGGCCGAGTCACCACGGTTACTGCAAGCACCGGCACCAATCCCGTGAGCAGCGTTACCTACAACAATGGAACGTACAGCAACGAACCCATCGGCGCCCTGCTTACGGTGACCCTTGGAACGGGAGACGCACAGAACTTCACTTACGATCCGAACACCGGGCGCATGGCTAGCTACTCTGCCTCCGTCGGCGCGTCTCCCCAGGTTATTTCGGGCGCGCTCACCTGGAATCAGAACGGTACCTTGCTGCAAAACAACATTTCAGATGCTTATAACGCGGGAAATACCCAAAATTGTGCGTATCTATACGATGATCTAATGCGGGCCGCGACCGTAAACTGCCTTAACGGATCGGCGAACATTTGGAATCAAACTTTTACGTACGGCTCGGACTCCTTCGGCAACATCACCAAGAGCGGCACTGGATCATTTCAGCCCATTTACTCCGCCGCGACCAACCAGATCACCCTATTGCCTGGAAATTTCGTGCCGACGTACGACGCAGACGGCGACTTAACAAATGACAGCTACCACGCCTACACCTGGCTGGCTGACGGCCACGTGGCGACTATAGACACAAGTATAATCACGTATGACGCCATGGGAAATAAAGTGGAAGAAAACGTGGGCGGGACAATCCACCAGTACGCCTCTGCGTTCGGTGTGTCCGCACAGATGACCGGGCAGTCCGAAAATGCTACAACCGTCGCCCTTCCCGGTGGTGTGCAAGCACTGTATTCCGGAGGCACGCTCCAGCGTTTCCGCTTCCCGGACTGGCAAGGCACCATTCGCGCCGAGTCCAGCACCGCAAGAGTGTTTACGGAGTCCCTAGCGTTCGCCCCCTTCGGTGAGCGATATGCCGTTAAGGGAGCACCCTACAACGTCGACAGCTTCACAGGCAGCCCGGATCAAATCGTGCCCGACGAGTACGATTTTTCTGCCCGCGAACTCCATAATGGCCAGGGGCGCTGGATCAGTCCCGACCCGATGCCCGGACCGGGCAATAAGTACGCATACGTCGACAACGATCCGTTGAGCCACGTGGACTATTACGGGCTCCTTTCTGTTGAGATAAACGGCCTAGAGGTTGGGACTATCGACGACACCAACCAACTCATGATTACGGGCAAATCCGAATCGTATCAGGCCACTTCAGCGCAAGCGGCAGCGCAAATAAACTTCCTGTGCAGTTCTCTGGACTGTACGGCACCAGGCACAGACCGGATGTTGCAAGGGATGGGCTTGATCGCTCCGCCACCCGCCACCCAGACCGCAAGCAATCAACAGCAAGCGCAAGCGGCCCAGAGCCAGCAGCAGGGCCAGCCCGCGCAGGCGCAAAATCCGTTCAACCCCACCATCACGTATGACAAGAACCTCAGCGCGAAAGACTTGGCGGCGGACCAGAGCAAGGTGGGAGCAGCCGTTGGCGTCATAAACTCAAACTGGTCCAAACTGTCCGACCAAGAAAAAGCAACCATCCAGAACATCAAAGCCATTGATGTGAGCGGAACGGCAAATCGCTCTTATTTGACGGAAAGTACGGGAAAGCTCACGTTGACGCAGAGCGATGTGACGAAGTCCAGCACGCCGTATCTCGCCTCGTCAGTAGCCCACGACGGGGAACACGTTGCTCTCTACAACTCGGGAGGTATCGGAAATAGCCGAGGCCTGCCCGCAGAAGTGAAGGCAATGCAGTTTCAAGTCCAAGTAGGCACCAAGCTTGGTCTGAGCGCAGGTGAGGTCAAATACCTCAATGGACTGATTCAGAATCCAGCCCAACTTGAGAAATACATCAACACGCCTCCGTAGACAGCGGATGTACGCGGCACCTTGAAATCGTGATTCGGACCCAGGAGGACAGGCAATGAAATGGTCAGTGTTTCTCTCAAAAATGATGCTCGCTGCAATCGCCTTTACTCTATTTTTCGCTGCGCGCGACTCGGATGCTGCACAACAGGCCAAGAGCGAGGAGCCGATGATTACTGTGACGTTGAACTCCGATAAACAAGAATACTCTCTCGGCGAGGATATTCATTTTGATGTCCGCATCGCGAACGCGGGCCGGTCCGAAGTGACGGTTTTCGGGCAGCTCCTCTGGGGATACGCAGGTGGACTCGTACTCCATGTTTACGACACGTCGAATAAGGAGATTCCCGCGAAGAGCCTTGACGATGACATGGTCGTGCCATCGACATTGGAAGATTGCCATTCATTTGCGGTTCTGAATCGTAACCATTACCTGGGTACGACCAGGGCTGACCATTTGGCTGATCTGATCGAAAGGCCTGGGAAGTACTTTATTCAAGTTCAATACCTAAGCCCGGTGCCAAAGGAGTTTGGACAGGGGCCAAATTTCTGGAGTCGAGAGAAGGGGGTCGTGTGGTCAAACAAGATTCAGGTGGAGGTTTCGAAGAAATAGTTGGCGGGCGGGTGGCCCGGACGTTAGATTCTGAAACGTATTTTGATTGGATGAAAGCGTCGGCTCCTTCAACCGAGTAGACTCGGCGGCTGTTCAACGACCAGGGCTCGGAAGAAAGGAGCCGAGCGATGATCATTATAGGTTGCGATTTTCATACACGCTATCAGCCACTCGTCGCTCCGGTCTGCTCCCCCGGGAACCATTCACCCGCCCTAATAACCATTCAACCGTCATTTTCGACCATTCCCTGCAAAACACTTAACATCCTCATTAAGGTGTGCTATTCTCTTCCGTGTTTATCGAACGCCATCCTCGCCGATCTCGCGCCTCTTTTCATGGCCTAACCTCTATTCCCTGTCCCCTTTCCCCTAAATCCTTACCCCTCAATCTTTTTGCCGGCCCCCACCCCCTAAACCTTGTCACCTCAATCTTTTACAAAAACAGTGGGGGGAGGGCCTATCCCGAATTGCACTCCCCCGCCTGCCCCGATCTGATCGGGGATCCTGTCGGGATCACCGCCCGCCCTCGCCTTAAGTCCTTTAACTGCAACACTTATGAACCACCCCACAAGTGTTGCAAACAAAAGACTTACGCCATCGCTAAACCCTTTAGATGCAACACTTACAAAAAACCGGGGGGTACATCCTCCAAGCCAAATAACTTTCTCTCACCTCTCGTTTCCCGACGTTCCAACGTTCGCACGTCCAGACCTGTCCCTTCCAATTCTCCGTACACTCTTCCAAGTTTCGTATCCTGTAAGTCCAGCATTTGCCACTCTTACGCAAACACCGGGGGTGTGGGGGTATTCTTCCCACTTTGGAACTCCTCTCGCGGCGTCGGAGCCAGCACGCATCTCCGTGCTATCATCGGGCTTCCTGCCTCTCCTTCGGCGGAAAAAACGAGCCACGAATGACCGCACGCATTCTCGACGGCGCCAAGATTCGCGACCAGATCTTCACCGAGCTGAAGGATGAAGTCCGCCTCCTCACCGCCGCCCGCGTTCGCCCCGGACTCGCCGCCGTCCT
>Ga0137392_10001437_pt1 | contig 13628 bp, 12 predicted proteins | sample 15con2h34AmetaG_FD_101394 | JGI IMG/M metagenome (GOLD analysis project Ga0137392, IMG submission 101394) | Vadose zone soil microbial communities from Angelo Coast Range Reserve, California, USA - 15con2h3.4A metaG | ecosystem: Environmental > Terrestrial > Soil > Vadose zone > Saprolite... | reverse complement strand
TTAACGCTATTGAAAAACCAAGATTCCTCACCGCCTAACGGCGGTTCGGAATGACAGCAATAAACTTGATTAGAGCCCTAACTTATACACGTCATTAATTGGCGGAAAAATTGACACATCGCGCCAATACCAAGCGAAAGACACTAAATCTAGAGACCAAATGCCAAAAAAAAATTCCGGAAGAAGATCGTGGACTACCACGACTGAGGTGAAACGATGAAAAATGGTTTGCCCCCCATCCATCCGGGCGAGATCCTGCGGGAGGATGTGCTGCCGGCCTTGGGCTTGAGTGTCACCGAGGCGGCGCGGCAGCTCCGCGTGAGCCGCCAGACCTTGCATCGTATTCTATCCGGCACCATGGCGGTTTCCCCGGAGATGGCCGTGCGGCTTGGGAAGTTCTGCGGCAACGGGCCGGGGCTTTGGCTGCGCCTGCAGGCTGCCTACGACCTGTGGCATGCGGAAAAGCGCATGCGGGGGGAAATCAGGCGGATTCCCACGCGCCGCGCGGCCTAGTTCCGCTCGAGCGCCGGTTGGACTCTTGCGTGAGCCGTTTTATCTAAGGTTTTGACTCCGGAATCGGCGCTGGCACTTCATCGATGATGCCCTTCGCGACATAAATGGGGCGTGCTTCTCTCCTGATTTTTGGCAGTTGGACGGAAAGCCACAAGGCGGCCAGCAAACAGAGAACACCGGAAAGCAAGAGTGTCGTTGGCACGCCGATCTTTTCGCCCAGGCTGCCGGCGAGGAGGCTGCCAAACGGAGCGAGGCCCAAGAACGCCATGGTAAAGAGGCTCATGACGCGGCCGCGCTTGTCCTCGTCCACAATCGTTTGCAGGATGATATTGGTTGCGCCCAGTTGGATCATCATGCCAAAGCCGACAAAGGCGATGATGACTAAAGAAAGCGGGAGCGAGCGGGAAAAAGAAAAAGCGATAAGCCCAAGACCGAAGATGCCGGAGGCAGTCAGGATCCATTGCCCAAGGCCCAGCACCCGCTTGCGCCGGGCGAGCAACAACGCGGCGACTAAGGCGCCGAACCCGGCAGCGCCCATTAACCAGCCTAGGGTCTGGGCATCGCCATGCAGGATATTCTTGGCGAACACCGGCATCAGCACGACATAAGGCATGCCCACCAGACTAACTGCGCCTATGTAGAGGATCAAGGCGCGGATCGGGGAAAATCCAAACGCGTAACGAAAGCCTTCCTGCATGTGCGCCAGCAATGGTGCCTTATGCGCCGCGCGCGGCCGGGGAGATACTCGCATCATAAACAGCGCGATAATCACGGCGATATAGCTGACGGCGTTCACCAGAAAGCACATTCCTTCACCGAACAAGGCGATCGCGGCGCCGGCAAGCGCCGGGCCGACCAGCCGCGCGGCGTTCATCACGGAAGAGTGCAGGGCGATGGCGTTGCTGAGGTTCTCCGGTTTCTCCACCATTTCGAGGAGGAATGCCTGGCGGGTGGGCATATCCAAGGCATTGATCACCCCCAGCAGGATTCCCAGTAGAATGATGTCGACTACGTCGATAGCGCCAGATAGCGTCAGACCGGCCAGGAGAAACGCCTGAATCATGGCCAGCACCTGGGCCACGATCAGTAATTTGTGGCGATTCATACGGTCAGCGAGGGCGCCGGCAAGGGGGGTTACGATCAAAGAAGGGATTTGACTGGCAAACGCCGTGAGGCCCAGGAGAAATTCCGAATTGGTCAGCCGGTAGATGAGCCAACTGAGCGCCACTTGCTGCATCCAGGTGCCGATCAACGAGACGCCTTGGCCAAAAAAATACAGGCGATAGTTGCGTGTTTGTAATGCTCGGAACATACCTTGGTTCTTGTTTGATTTCTTGACGGTCAGAAAAGCATCCTTTGTCCCACTCTGCTGCGCGCGCGTTTACTCAACTATTAGATCACCAATATTAGATCACCAGAACAAGGTGGGTCTATTGTAACCAAAGACCGTCGCGTGCCGCGATCTCGTCGCTTCTTTAAACTAAGTCGTAACCGTGAATTATGAGACAATGACCGACTATGCCTGCGCGACAACAACAGTGAAACAAACCGCGTGAGTTTCGAAATCATCACCAACCCGTGGTTCTGGGTGGTCGCCATCCCCGCGGTGGTGCTCCACGGGATTTCCAAGGGCGGGATGGGCGGCGGCGCGGCCGGCATCGCCGTCCCTTTGATGGCGATCATGATATCGCCAGTGCAGGCGGCGGCGGTCATGCTGCCGATTCTCTGCATGATGGACCTCGCCGGCCTGCAGGCTTACCTCGGTCGGTGGGACCGGCGCATCATGCGCGTCATCCTCCCGGCAGGCCTCATCGGCTGCGTGATTGGCACCTTTACCTTCCGCCACTTGAACGATAACTGGATCCGGTTGCTGCTCGGGGTGATTGCGCTCGGCTTCCTGGCCTACAACTTCATGCCGCGCGCGGCGCCGCAGCGCAAGCCATCGGACCGGCAGGGTTATTTTTGGTCGACGCTGGCGGGCTTCACCAGCTTTGTCAGCCACTCCGGGGGACCTCCACTGATGGTGTATCTCCTGCCGCAAAAGCTCGACAAGGCGGTGTTCGTTGCGACCTCGGTGATCTTCTTCGGGACGATGAACTACGCCAAGATCGTGCCGTATCTGTGGCTCGGATTATTCGACGCCCGCAATCTCGCCACGTCGATTCTGTTAATCCCGGTCGGCATCGCCGGCACCTATCTCGGTGTGTTGCTGCAGACGCGCATCAACACGCGCTGGTTTTACCGCATTGTTTACGCGCTGTTCTTCTTGACCGGGATCAAACTGCTTTACGACGGCCTGACCGGGCTTTAACGCTATGTCTTCAGCCGCGGCATCAACCTGAGGGCGTTGTCGCGTTCGATGGCCCGAAGTTCCTTCGCTTTGAACCGGTATGCGGTCAGCCCTTCGACGACTTCCGCGGCGGGGCGCAGCGGAAAGTCGGTGCCGAACAACACCTGCGACGCCGCCACGAGCTGCATCAGCGCCGCCAGCGCCCCCGGATGGTTCGCCTGCGCCGTATCGTAGTAGAACTTCTTCAGCTCGTACATCACGCCCTTGGGCAATCGCTGCTCCCGATTCTTCATGATGGTCTCCAAATGGGTGAAGCGGCTGATCAGGAACGGCGTCGTGCCGCCGGCGTGGGAAAAGATCCAGCGGATGTCCGGGAAGCGCGCGGCGGTGCCGGTGACCAGCAGGCTCGCGATGGTGCGGGTGGTATCGGTCGCGTATTCGATCGTCGGCGGCGGCACCTCGGGCACGAGATTCTTGCAGCACTCGGGCACCAGGGGATGGGTATATACCACCGCCTTGCGCCGGTTAAGCTCCTCCCATACCGGCGCGAACGCCGGATCGCCAAGGTATTTGTCGCCGTAACTCGTCATCACGCCGATGCCGTCGGCCTTGAGCGTGTCCAGGGCATATTCGATCTCGCGCAGGCTGCCCTCGGTGTCCGGCAGCGGCGGCACGGCGAACATGCCGAAGCGGCGCGGGTAATCCATGACCATCCGCGCCGCGTACTCGTTCACCTCGCGCGCAAGGCGGCGCCCCTGGGCGACGTCCCCGAACCATACGCCCGGCTGGATGAGCGATACGACGGAGGTCGCGATGCCGTTCTTGTCCATCTCCTCGATCGACTTCGCGGGCGTCCACGCGGGCGTGGGGGTAACCCGCCGGGAGATTATTTCCGCGATATAACTCGGCGGCAGGAGATGGTGATGAATATCGATCCGGTGGGGCTTCCCGCGAACGACGGCGGCACGGGTCTTGCCTTTGGCATTAGCGAGTTTCATGTGGCTTCTTTAGCGCGCCAACGATCAGCAGGTAAATCCTGGCGGTGCTCATGGTTGTTTTGGCCGGCGCCTCCCACATCGCCGCGCCGCGCAGCTTACCCCGAATTAGCGCGAATGTGAATGTCCTGCGGCACCGCGGACGATAACATGACCGCGACTGTATCGATCGCTCTCCGGCTTGCTATGCCAGCCCTCCTGTTTGCCTGATCGGGCTGTAGGTTGCGACGCTTTCAGCCGCCGCCGCCGAGTCGGTGGGGGGGGGTTTTGCCCCTTTCTATAGGCCGAAAATAGTAGTGGTTTTTGGCAAAAATTTGTGTATAGTTATCTTGTTGCAGTGCACTTCTTGTGGTCAGTTCGGAAGCCTCCAGTATCTTCGGTAGTTACTCCCGCAATTTTGTTTCCAGGAATGAACTGCACATTATCGCAATTCAACCAAACAGAGGTATTTTCGTGATTACAGGAACAGTAAAGTGGTTTAACGATGCTAAGGGTTTTGGCTTCATTTCCCCGCAGGACGGCAGCAAAGATGTATTCGTGCATCACTCCGCCATTGCGGGTAGCGGCTTCAAAAGTCTGGCCGAGGGCCAGCAGGTGAAGTTTGATCTGGAGCAGGGCCCCAAGGGTCCGTCGGCAACAAACGTTCAGCCGGCCTAAAGCGTCAAGCACTGCGCAAGCAGGTTTTAAACAGGACCCCGCCACCCGGCGGGGTCTTTTTTTTTGTGCAGTGCCTAGGCAGTGGCTCCAGTAGAGACTGCCCCATAAACCTGCAGGCGTTTAACTGTTCCGTGTACTGAGTGGTTGCGAGCACGTGCTCGCACGAACCACGCCACTATCCGGCGTGGCGGTGGCGATGCAGTTGTTGTATTGTTGTAGCGGGTTAGCTCGGGTAGAGATAGGGCGACAGATGCGGGATCTGGGGTAGCGGCAGTAAGTCGGAGAGAAACAGGCTTAGGCGGAAAATCTGACATGATGACAATAAGCAGGAGGGGACCGATGAAATCGATTTTGCTTTCAACTGTTTTACTCGTATGTATGGCAATGACCGGCGCGTTCGCAGCGGAAATCAAGTTGCTCAGCGCAGGCGCGGTCGAGCCTGGTGTGGTGAAACTGATCGATGCATTCCAGCGGGAAACCGGTCACAGCGTAAAGGCCACCTTCGCCACGGCACCGGCGATCCGCAAACGCATCGGCGAGGGTGAGACGGTGGATGTGGTGATTGCGCCACCCGCTGTGCTCGACGATCTGGTTAAGGCCGGGAAAGCGGCGGCAGCGAACCGCGTCATCGTCGGCCGCGTCGGTGTGGGCATTACCGTTCGTGATGGCGCGCCGAGGCCTGGCATCGCCACCGTGGACGAGTTCAAGCAATCCATGCTAGACGCCGAATCACTGGTTTACAACCAGGCCTCGACCGGCATCTATGTTGCGGGCCTGTTCGATCGGCTCGGAATCGCGGAGCAGCTGAAAGCCAAGACCACGCGCTACCCGGATGGCCCGGCGGTGCTCAATCACGTCATCAAGGGCAAGGGCAACGAAATCGGCTTCGGTGCGACTACCGAGATCAATGAGTACAGCAAGAAAGGGTTGAAGCTCGTTGGCCCGCTGCCGGCGGAGATCCAGAACTATACGGCTTATGCCGCGACCGCCATGGCGGACGGCGCTGCTGTGGATGTGGCGCAGGCGTTCGTCCGCTACCTCACGACACCGGCGGCAAAAGCGGCATTCGCGGTAACTGGGGTCGAGTAAGTTTATTCCGGTTCTCGCCCTGCCAGACGTGCTGCTGGAAATCCAGGAGGGGCTTTAAAGGTGGTCCGCCGACGTGTTATATATGCTCAGGTATATGAACAAATGACAATATCGGTGGAGGAATAGCATGGCACACGATAATGACAGTCTTCGCATCGCCGCTATCGGCAACCACCACGGGCACGACTGCCGATCGGGCGCGTGCGGTGTTTCCAGACGGCGGTTTCTAACCACACTCGCCGCGCTCGGGGCGAGCGCAATCCTGCCGGCCGGGGTGTTGCGTGCGCAGACGCCCGCTGCCGGCGCCAAGCCGCGCCTGATCGACGTGCACCACCACATCATGCCGCCGGTTTACATGGCCGAAGCGCGGGAGCGGGTTCTCGCCCAGGTACAGGGCATATTACCTCCCGCGGTGGCGGAGTGGACGCCGCAAAAGGCGCTCGCCGAGATGGATAAGAATGGGATTGCGACCGCCATCGTCTCGATTACAAGCCCGGGCATCTGGTTCGGAGACGTACAGGCGGCGCGCAGTCTGGCGCGCAAATGCAACGACTATGCAGCGCAGCTGATCAAAGACTATCCGGGCCGCTTCGGCTTGTTCGCCTCGGTGCCGCTGCCCGACACAGAAGGCAGTCTGCGGGAGATCGAATACGCGCTGGAGGTGCTTAAGGCGGACGGGATCGGTCTGATGACCAGTTACGGCGATAAGTGGCCCGGCGATCCCGCTTTTGCGCCGGTGTTCGACGAGCTTAATCGCCGCAAGGCGGTTGTGTATTTCCATCCGACCGCGCCGATTTGCTGCCAGAATCTCATGGCCTACGTCCCGCAGACATTGACCGAGTTTCCCCACGACACGACGCGGGCGGTGACCAGTCTGCTTTTCTCCGGGTCTTTGGCGCGCCTGCGGGACATACGCTTCATTTTTTCCCATGCCGGCGGAACGGTGCCGATGCTGGCCGGCCGCATCGCCCGTTTGAGCGGCACTCGCAAGGACCTTGCCGAAAAAGTGCCGAACGGCGTCGAAAACGAGTTGAAGCGGCTGCATTACGAAATCGCCAACTCGGCCAATCCGTCCGCCATCGCGGCATTGACGAAGCTCGTCCCCACGTCGCAGATCATGTTCGGCAGCGACTACCCGTTCGTGCCCATCGGCGCGACCGCCGTCGGCATGACCAAGCTCGGGCTTTCGGCTGCCGACCTGCAAGCGATCGAGCGCGATAACGCGATCGCGTTGCTTCCGCGCTTGAAGGCGTAGGGGCAAGCCATCCTGGCTAGGATTCGTTGCTGAGTCGATCCAGCGTTTATTTCGAAGAAACGGACAACTTGACCGAGCTTCTGGTCGCGTCAAGAGCAGGTTGGAGCCCCTTGATCTGCAGTTCGAGCAGGTCCCGCGAGTCGGCCAAGCCGGCGAGAGGCTTTGGATGCGGAGTGACGATCCACCAGCGAATATGTGCAGAGAACACGAAAAAGATGTGACGGGCGATGATCGCCGCATCTTCCGTGCTCGAAATTCGATGCTCCTGTTGGGCAGCCTGGATGAGCTTCTCTAACCCGGAGATGCTACAAGAAACGTTACTCGCAGGATCCTTTGGTACAATGGAGAGCCATGACTCAGAACAAAAAAGTCGCGTTGGTCACCGGCGCGGCCACCGGCATCGGCCGCGCGGCGGCGGTGGCGCTGGCCGATGCCGGTTTTGACGTCGTCATCAACTACAGCCGGAGCGAACAGGCGGCCCGGGAAACGGCGGGACTCGCGCAGGCAAAAGGCGCGAACACGCTGCTGTTTCAGTGTGACGTCAGCGATGACCCGTCGGTGCGCAAGATGCTCACCGCCGTCGAGCGGGAGTTTGGCCGCCTCGATGCACTGGTGAATAACGCCGGCACGACAACGGAGGTTGGACCTAAGGATTTCGAGGCGATGACCGCCGAGGAATGGGACCGTGTATTCGCAGTGAACGTCCGCGGCATGTTTCAAGTCACGCGTGCCGCTGTCCCGCTTCTGAAGAAAGCCGGCGGCAGCATCGTCAATACCGCCAGCATCGTCGGGCTGCGCCCAGGTCCGCAGCCGTTGCCCTACGCCGCGAGCAAGGCCGCCGTGGTGAGCCTCACCAAGCTCCTCGCCTACAATCTTGCCCCGGAAATTCGCGTTAACGCGGTGGCGCCCGGGTGGATGGAGGGCGATTGGATGGTGCGGATGCTGAAAGACAAGTACCAGGAACTGATGGCGCGTCGCGCCAAGGGCACGCCGCTGCGGCGCTGCGCGACGCCCGAGGACGTGGCCGAGGTGATGGTTAATCTTTTGACCAGCAACCGGTTCGTGAACGGCGAGGTCGTCGTTATCGACGGCGGCTACGCGGCCACAACCTAAGCGGAGGGAAAAGCGATGCTGGAAGGAGTTGTTCCATTTCCACCCGAGTTTGCCCGGCGCTACCGCGAGCGCGGTTACTGGGCCGATAAGTCACTGGCGCAAGAATTCAAGGTCGTGTTCGAACGTTACGCTGACCGCGTCGCGTTGATCGACCGCGACCGGTCAATGACGTACGCCGAACTCGACCATCTATCCGACACCTTGGCACTAAACCTGTTGAGCATCGGCCTCAAGTCCCTGGACCGGGTGGTGGTACAACTCCCGAACGTGGCCGAGTTTGTGATTCTGTACTTTGCGCTTCAGAAAATGGGTGGCATCCCGATTGCGGCCCTGACCACCCACCGGTATGCGGAAATGAGCCAGTTCGTGGCGCTTTCCGGCGCCACCGCCTGCGTTATTCCAGACCGCCAATGCGAGTTCGACTATGCCGACATGGTCGATCGTATCCGCAAGGAGAGCCCGACATTGAAGCATGGCATTATTCTGGGCGCTGCACCCGAGGGGTTCATGTCGCTCGCGGAAATGATCGCGACGCCTCCCCGGCCACCCGCCTCGGCGCTTTCCAAAATACATATTGACCCGACCGACCCGGCGATCTTTCAGCTTTCCGGCGGAACCACCGGCATTCCCAAGCTTATTCCGCGCACCCATAACGATTACGCCTACAACTCCAAGCTTGCCGCGGGCGTCTGCGAGGTCAAGGAAGAGTCGGTCTTGCTGATCGTGCTGCCGATCGCGCACAACCTGCCGCTTGCCTGTCCCGGCATTCAGGGCTTTATGTTTCATGGTGCGAAGGTGGTGATCAGCGCCAGCACCAAGCCGGATGACATGTGTGCGCTGATCCGGAAGCATCGGATCACGTATCTAAAGGTGGTTCCTGCGCTCCTCATTCGGTTGCTGAATGACCCGGCGGTAACGCGTTGCGACCTGTCTTCGCTGCAAGTCATTCAAAGCGGCGGCCAGCGGCTGCAGCCCGAAGTTCGGCTGCTTGCCAAGAAGCTCATTCCGAGTGCGTTCATCCAGGAGAACTTCGGCATGAGCGAGGGACTCTTGATGTTTGTCCGGCGTGACGACCCGGAAGACGTGCGCCTGGAGACGGTGGGGCGTCCGGTGTCCCCGGATGATGAGGTGCGGCTGCTCGATGACGACGGCAATGAAGTGCCCTTCGGTGAAGCAGGCGAACTGTGCTGCCGGGGCCCGTACACCCTGCGCGGCTACTTCGGCGTGCCGGAGTACAATGCCCGCGTGTTTACCTCTGACGGCTTCTACCGATCGGGGGACCTGATGCGCCAGCATGTCTCCGGCAACTACATTGTCGAGGGACGAAAGAAGGACCTGATCAACCGCGGCGGAGAAAAAATCAGCGCCGAAGAGGTCGAGAATCTCATTCTGTCGCATCCCGCGGTCAAAAACGTCGCCTGCATTCCCGTCCCCGATCCCGATCTGGGCGAGCGCATGTGTGCCTGCACCTTGTTGCGCGAGGGTGCGAGCCTGAGCTTCGACGAGCTGAAGAACTTCCTGCTCGGCAAGGAAATCGCCAAGTATAAGCTCCCCGAGCGTCTGGAAATTCTGCCGGATTTTCCGCTGTCGACGTTCGGTAAGGTGTCCAAGAAGAAGCTTGTGGAGATGATTTCGGCAAAAATCGCGTCAGAGCCAAGCGGCAAGAGAGCATCCGGCTGACGGCTCTACCATTTATGCGAATCCGATGAGAATCATTGATCTTCATTGTTACCCAAACTCCAAGGAGTGGATTGCCTGCCAGCAGCCTTATGTCGATGCGCTCGCCAAATATTGGAATCGGTCCTGGGCCGCCAAGAGCGAGGACGAGGTCATCAAGGATTTCACGGAGGCGGGCGTCGAGGCGGTGCTGGTGGCGCTCGACCTGGAGACGACAGTCGCTACACCTCCCTGTTCGAACGACTTCGTGTCGGCAATGCAAAAGCGCCACCCGCACCGGATCATTCAATCCTGGGGCGCCGTCGATCCTTTCAAGGGCGAGATCGCCATTCGCGAGGCCCAGCATGCCATCCAGGAATTGGGTATGCTCGGGTTTCACTTCCATCCCATCATGGGGCATTTTGCGGTCAATGACCGGCGCCTCTACCCGCTGTTTGAAGTCATCGACGAATTAAAAGTGCCGGTGATGATCGACGTGGGCACGACCGGGATGGGCGCGGGCATGCCCGGCGGGATGGGCGCCAAGATCCGGCACGCGCATCCCGCGGCAATTGACGAGCTGGCAGCCGACTTTCCGAACCTGACGATCATCGCCGCGCATCCGGGTTGGCCTTGGGTCGACGAGATGACCGCGGTGGTTATGCACAAGGGCAACGTCTTCTGGGAACTATCGGGCTGGGCGCCAAAATATTTTTCCCCCCAGTTGAAAGTCGACATTCGGAGCAGATTAAAGGATAAGATTATGTTCGGCAGCGATTATCCCAGCATCCCTTATGATCGCCTGCTGCGCGAATGGGGCGAACTCGGCTATAAGGACGACATTATGGAACGGGTGTTCCACGGAAACGCCGAGCGCGTGCTCGGTCTTTAGAACGCGGCCAATTCGCCACTCTTAACTCGAGCAAGAGATTACTGAGATGTCCACTGCCTATATTTGCGAAGATGTTCGCACTCCCATCGGCGTTACGCTGATACCGGCTGTGAATAGGGAAGGCCCCCGGCTGATGTCCACATAATGCGTTCAAACATCCACGAAGTCGTTGTTGAATTTGGCCACTGCGATCCGGCAGGGATCGTCTTCTACCCCAACTACTACCGGTGGTTCGACGCCGGTACGTGCCATCTGTTTGATGTCGCGGGTCAAAGTTGGAAACAGCTGAAAGCGAGGTACGGTATCATCGGCGTTCCGCTCCTCGAGGCGCATGCAAAATTCCTGATGTCTGCGACCTTCGGGGAAACCCTGCAAATCGAATCCACGATCGTTGAGTGGGGCCGCAAGACTTTCGTGGTCAAGCACACGGTGCGACGAGGGGCGAGTGTCTTGGCCGAAGGTAGCGAAACGCGCGTATTTGTTGCGACGTATCCGGAAGATGAAACGCGTATTAAGGCGGTAGCAGTCCCCGAAGCAGTGAAGGCAGCATTTGCCGGTTGACTATGTAGGTTGTTGAAAAAGTCCATCCGTGGCCTTTTCAACACGCAAAGCAAAAAGCGGCCGCTCCTGCGCCTCCCTGCGCTCGCGACGCACAGGGAGGTGCAAGTGTCGCGGGAGGCAGGATGCCGAGAGCGACCGGCATTCGTGCATCCTGCACAGCATGGCCCTGTAATATAACGCTATTATATACTTGACATACCATAAGAACTAGCCCATACTTTAGCCATACAGAGGATAATTATATGGCTAAGTCTAATCTTTCCGCTCCACATTTTCACGATCCCGATAAGGCCCGCGAATACCTAGAATCTCAGGTATGGCCCGATGGCCCTATCTGCCCACATTGCGGAAGCCTTGGCGATCATTACGTATTGAACGGCAAAACGACACGTCCTGGCCTATACAAGTGCAAGGACTGCCTTGAACCGTTTACCGTGACAGTAGGCTCACTTTTTGAACGCTCCAAGATTCCACTTAACAAGTGGTTGATGGCGGTTTATCTGATGTGCTCATCCAAGAAAGGAATAAGCAGCCATCAATTACATAGAACGCTTGGCATAACTTATAAAAGTGCTTGGTTCCTAAGCCACCGTATCCGCGAAGCGATGACCAACAATCCGTCCGGCATGCTCGGCGGTAACGGCGGCATCGTGGAAGCAGACGAAACTTTCTGGGGCAATAAGAAAAAAATCAAACGCACAAAAGGCCGTGGCTATCAGCACAAGATGAAGATTGTTTCTCTTGTCGAGCGTGGCGGCAATGTTCGCAGTTTTCACGTCAAGCGCGTGGACGGCAAAACGCTCAAGCCGATTCTTCGCGCCCATATCGCCAAGGATGCCCACTTGATGACTGATGAACATGGCGCGTACCATGGACTCAGCAAAGAGTTTGCGAGCCATAAAGTCGTAAACCATAGCGCGGGCGAGTACGTGCGCGGCAACGCTAACACAAACACGATTGAAGGCTATTTCAGTTTGTTCAAACGCGGCCTGATCGGGACGTTTCATCATATCAGTGAGCAGCATATCGAGCGTTACGCACATGAGTTTGATTTCAAGTGGAATCATCGCCAAGTAACCGATTCCGAGCGTGCAGATAATGCGCTTAAGGGAATCAGCGGGAAACGTTTAACCTATCGGCGGATTAACCAAACCGCTTAAGGATGGAAAATGACCGAACAAGAGTTAGAAATTTTCCGATTAAAGACTCAGATTCAGGCTTTGCAGGTTCTTGTGGCAATGCTCTATAGCGGGCTGGCAAACAGTTCACCAAGCGCTGCTCAAGCCCTTCGGGAGAAATTATCATCCCTTCGACAAGAACACTCGAAAATTGTTCTAAAAGACATTCCTGCTGAATATTCCGATATGCTTTCTGCTGAGTATCAGGAATCACTGGACGATCTCCTAAGTTTCATTGAGAACAGAATAAAGAAATAAAAACCGGCTATTTGCCGGTTTTCTTTTTTGATTTCTTCTTAACCTATCGGGGGATTAATTGCCAAAAAATTGAAATGGGTGCAAATTAAGCAGATATGCAGCTAAGGGCGCCGGGACCCTACAGGACCGACTACCCGAAGGCTGCATTAAGGGGTCGTGGGACCCCTTGTGTCGGCCCCCACGGCTGGCTAATGGCGAACCTTAAATCGTCGAATTTTCCCTCCGTGGCGAGTCACGTTAAAAGCGAAAAACAGGGAATATTTGATCGGCTTAAGACTACTCGTCGAAAATCAATTCCTGCTTGATCTACAGGATGAGATAGAGCCCGGTCAAGGCTCGATAAATATGCCATCCGGCCACAGTTACAACTGCGGCTGATGGGGCCCCGTCAACCGCGCCATCCTGGAATATCACTATGGCAAAGTTAACGGTAAAGTTAGAACTAGATGAGAAGGCGATTGTTAGCGCAATCATTCTTATCATCTTACTTCTAGCGTAGCATTACCCCGGAGGGCCGCAAGGTCCTCCGGGTCTTCATAACAATTATTTGTCAGCTTTCCTTTTTGATTTCTTTTTACTTATTTTCGGCTGAGGCGGCGATTTCCATAGACGCTTAACGGCCTCATCAAATGGTACACTGGGAATTTCCGACTTCTCTTTCTTAGTAGTCTTTTTCATGGCTAAAGATATAAACAAAATAATGTCGCAAACTGTCCTTACCACAGAGCAACTCGCCGCAATTGGATCTATAGCCGTAGAGTCTGCCTATTTAGAAGATATTGTCGAAACGCTTATTTACAAACTTTCCGGCCTTACAAGGAAAAAAGGCGAAATATTCTTAGAGAAATTTATGCTTGATTCAAAGCTTAATCTGTTAAAAGAGCTAGGCATGATTAAACTCAAATCTAAAAAAAGAAAACTAGTTTTATCAGAACTCATTGGAGAAATAAAGCAAGCCAATAGCGATAGGACTCTTGCAATTCATGGCTTCTGGATACCCGGCAAAATCACGTTGGCTTCAATAGCCAAAGGAGAACTAGAGCAGGACGCAAAAGCAGTGCGGTCTAATTCACGCCGCCAAGGTTCTTTGAGTGAGCATAAATTGGCGGATATTGCAAAAAGAGTTAGTGATGGCCGCTATAAGCTTTTCGTGTTTTTTCAGAAATTCTTG
>Ga0137392_10001432_pt1 | contig 13654 bp, 14 predicted proteins | sample 15con2h34AmetaG_FD_101394 | JGI IMG/M metagenome (GOLD analysis project Ga0137392, IMG submission 101394) | Vadose zone soil microbial communities from Angelo Coast Range Reserve, California, USA - 15con2h3.4A metaG | ecosystem: Environmental > Terrestrial > Soil > Vadose zone > Saprolite... | reverse complement strand
CGCGCTGCTAGGCGAACACAGGAGTCATGTAGGTGTCATGCGAATAGTGATGAATGGCGGCAAATGGTAATGAAAACTGAAAAGAGAAGGTGAATCTGAATTAGCCGCATTTGATCAGAACTTGCTGATTCCCCTCGATTTGTCTCGGCTCCGGCAAATTGTGATTAAGTTGGTCTCAAGGCTGTTAACCGAGATGTTGGAGGTTCAAATCCTCCCTGGGAGCCAAAATTCTTTGTATCAATCAATTACATAGTTTGGGTAGAGCATGCGGCTATCGACCGAATGCTTAGCGGGTAGAGTCCCAAAGACGCTCCTCTCAGTTGCCGGAGCCGAGCGTTGGCGCAATTATGCCGCGAGCGCCGGGGCGTCGAGCGGGACGGATCTGTTGTTGTTTGAAGTGATCGAGTGAAGCACGGCGGTATTCGAGCCGATTACCAATCTTCCGACATTCGATGCGCTCCTCTCCCGCGTAACGGTACAGGTTTGGCGATGGCGGAGATAAGGGCTTGACATATGCCCATATAGGAATGTATTATTCCTTTATGGCAAGAGCCGCTACAACGTCTGACGCTTTTAACGCGGTGGCAGAGCCGCGGAGGCGGGACATCTTGAATTATTTGGCGCTGCAGGAACGGCCGGTTGGCGATATCGTGGCGGCGCTAGAGTTGGAGCAGCCTTCCGTTTCCAAACATCTGCGCGTCTTAAAGGAGGTCGACCTAGTTCGGGCACGGCGGGAGGGGCGGCAGATGCTGTACCGCGTGAACGCGGACGCGATTCGCCCACTACACGAGTGGGCTAGCACCTTTGAGCGGCTGTGGCAGCATCAACTGCAGAAGCTGAAAGAGCGAGCCGAAGAGAAGATGAAGAGGGTTTGATGTGATTTCAAATTCAGGAGGAATGATGATTTCGACGGAATCTGCAATCGAGAAAATGACGCTGAGCATAACCGAGGAAATCCGGGTGCAGGCGCCGATCGACGTGACATTTGCAACATTGATTGAGCAACTGGGGCCGCACAACGAGGTCGCGGAAAACAGACCGCTGCCGATGAAACTTGAACCGTGGCCGGGAGGCAGATGGTATCGCGACCTCGGTGAAAGCAATGGCCACTTCTGGGGACACGTACAAGCGATTAAGCGGCCGACGCTGCTCGAAATCAGTGGACCACTGATTATGTCCTACCCGATCTCCAATAATCTGCAATACCGCTTGAGTGAGTCAGAGGACGGAACGCTAATCAAGTTTCATCACATGGCCTTCGGACTAATTCGGGAGGACGACCGACACGTGAAAGATGGTTGGAAGTACACGCATGCTCGCCTGAAGGACCGAGCGGAGGCGGCGGTGAGAGGTGGGAGAGCAGTGGGGCGGTGAGAGATAGAAACGTAGCCCTAGCTTCGGAGCGGTTTCGGTGAATGCTGACGCCTGGTGCGGCTTCGGCTGTGAAAGAGCCGCCAAGACCGCTGCACTCCAAGGGAGGTGATTATGTGCCCGGCATGCTTGGCTAGTTTGGCGATGATGATCGCGGGAGCTACCTCGACGGGCGGGGTGGCAGCTGTGCTGATCCATAAGTTTCGCGAGAAGAGCGTGAAGAAAATGGCGGGAGTTGGCAGGAGCGAGTGAACTCAAATAAAGGAGAAAGAGTCATGAGCAAGGAAGGTACGAGCAAGAAAACGATCGATAACCCGAGAGTGGTATCGCGGGAGGAGTGGATTACGGTTCGCAAGGAGCTGCTGGCCAAGGAGAAGAATCTTACCCGGCAACGCGACGCGGTGAGCGCGGAGCGGCGGCAACTGCCGTGGGTAAAAGTCGACAAGGAATACGTTTTCGATGCGCCCGGCGGCAAGAAGACGCTGGCGGATCTGTTCGAGGGCAGGAGCCAGTTGGTTGTGTATCACTTTATGTTTGGTCCGGGCTGGAAGGAAGGCTGCCCGAGCTGCTCGTTCAATATGGACCATACGGACGCCGCGCTGGTGCATCTGGCACAGCGCGATGTGACGTTTGCGGCTATTTCGCGGGCGACATTGCCGCAGATCGAAGCGTTCAAGAAGCGCATGGGATGGTGCTTTGCGTGGGTGTCGTCGAACGGGAATGACTTCAACCAGGACTATCACGTGTCGTTCACCAAGGAGGAAAAGGCGAGCGGCAAGATGTACTACAACTATCAGGTGCAGGCCTTCCCGAGTGAAGAGGGGCCGGGGATCAGCGTGTTCTACAAGGATAAGGCGGGAAACATCTTCCACACTTATTCGGCTTACGCACGGGGCACGGAGATGACGATGAGCACGTACAACTATCTCGATTATGTGCCGAAGGGCCGGGACGAAGATGGGTTGCCGTTTACGATGGCCTGGATTCGGCATCACGACAGATACTCGGATGGCACGTTGGCCGACAAAGATAAGCCGTATTGGCCAACCTTCGCTGCATCCGCATCGTAATTCCGCAACACGAACGGCGGCTCCGGGCCTTGCTGACGGCTGGGCGTTTGGGGCGCAGTGGTGCTGCGCCCCTTCGGGGGACTTGTTTGAAGCTTCCGGCGTTCAAATCAAGGGAGCGACTCATGCACTGGTCGGGCGAGCAATTAGGAGCGGCGACATACCCCCCGACCTTGACCCACTCGATCTGCTGCGGGCTCTTATCGGCGTCGCCAACGTGGCGTCCGGTCCCGACTGGCGGAAAAGCGCCAAGAGACTCGTGGACACCCTAATCACCGGTTCGCGGCCGATCATTTAGCTAGAAGTGGATTTTGTAAGCAGTTACCGAAATCAAGCACTTCGAAGAGCGGTGTTCCACGAACGAAGGCAAGGGAATCGTTTGTATGAGTCGCCGCATTTGCGTCGGGCTCTACGCTCAAATCATTAAACTGCATCCCGAGTGGCATAACAAAGACGATCAAGCTGGGGCTATCAAGGTCGTGACGACTGGGGCCGCTGCTGATCCTGTGAATTGCCAGCCACACATTCGCGACAAGAGACGGCGAGAAGCTCTCGCCAAACGATTCAAGAATCCGAAGGATTCGATGTAATTGTTCGCGCCGTGCGGTTCACGGGCTTTGACATTCCTTGCCTTCACTCGATGTATATCGACACAAAGACCGGCGCGGTTGCCGCTACGAGCCCTTTTGCGCCCCAAGAGCGACCTGGATTATTGCGTAGTTGCTGGCCGGGATGCATTGGGATTTGCGGCGAGTGACCAGCGGAAAAGCTGTGCGTCTTCAGAAAAGTGGTTCAGCGGGGCGCTCCGCTGAACGCTGCACAGGGGCCATCTGCAAAGGTCGCATTACCTGAACCATCCTTTGCAGTTTGACCTCTAACCATTTCAGATCATCAGGCGCCAGCACAACGGCCTTGAGCGAAAACTATCTAGGAGTTCGTGTGACGGATTTTGTGGCAGTCCTGCCAAGGGATCATTTGTGGCGCCGGTCGCCACCGTGTTCCGAATGGCTGTTGGCGTCAAGCCAGGCCAGAAGACTGCGAATGCTGCCGTGCGCCAAGGCAATGCTGGAATCGGCCGCGCCGTAATAGAGATTGATTGTGTCCCCATCCGCTGCCACGGTGTAGCCGCAAGGAAATACGACATCCTGGACATCTCCCTGACGTTCGTACTCCGCTTCGGGCGCAAACATCCAGGAATCCCCGCGGACCAGGCATTTTTCCGGTTCTTGAAGATCGAAGAGAGCCAGCCCCAGCCGATAGATGGAACTTGAAGGCGTCCTTCGTACGCCGTGATAAATCATTAGCCACCCTCTTGAAGTTTCAATCGGCGGAGGCGACATGCCAATCTTGTTGGCATCCCACCAGGCACCGCGGCGAGCTTCCAGCATGAGCTTGTGACTTCCCCAGTGACGCAGGTCGGGAGAGTAAGAGATCCAGACGTGCGCTCCGAGTGGGGTCATGGGCCGATGAATCAAGGCCCAGAATCCATTGATCCTGCGCGGCAACAGTGCGGCGTCCTTGTCGTCCGGCACCATGACGACACCGAATCTTTCGAAGCTGCGAAAATCTTCTGTGAGAGCCAAAGACACTCCGGGACCACCGCGAGAATAGGAGGTGTAGGCCACGGCATATTTCTTAAGTTCCGGAACGAAGGTAATGCGCGGATCTTCAATGCCCCATACCTCCTCGGGATATTCTTCCGCATTGGGCAGCAGCGTCGGTTCGCGATCAATCTGCCAGCCGTCCACGCCGTTCGCCGAACGAGCCGCGCACAAGTGCGAAAGCCCTCTGCGATCTTCCACGCGACAAAGCAAAAGGGTGGACCCATCCGCAAGCATGGTTGCGCCGGCATTGAAGACGCTGTTCATCGAGTATGGCCAATCCTTTCCCGACAGGATGGGATTGGCGTGATGGCGGTGAAATAGCGTCTCGTATTTCGACATCGTCGGTTTCATGGGTAAAATTGCAGTCGTCATCGAAAAACCCCCTCAAGATTCTGCTCAGGCTCACACGCAACCGCGCCGTTTGTCAGAGCTTGTTCTCCGTACCGTCGGCTTCTTCCAGCTTCCGCATCTCCAGGAGCGCCATCAGAAAAGACAACGTGGACTCCGCGCCCTGATTTTCATTGGCCCGGTCGGGATGCAGGCCGTCTCGACAGCCGCCGGTAGCCGGATCGTAGAGCGCAATTTGAAGATCGTTATCTCCCAAAAACCAGTTGAATGCGGACCACGCCTCTTTCCGCCAACGCCCTTTGCCTGTTGCTCGATAGGCCTGCAAGCAGGCCGCGACATTGGCGCATGCTTCCACGGGTTGTTGGTCAAAGCGGGCCTTTTCGGTTGTCTTTGAGTGAAAGCCCTGCGAACCGATAGGTACGAAATGACCCTTCACCTCACAACGCTGAATCGCTACCAGCCAATCCAGGGCTTCGAGTCCTGCTGAAATCATCTCTTCGTTCGCCGCGCGCACGCCTGCTCGCATCAGCGACTGCGGCAATCGAGCATTGGAGTAAGCCAGCCCGCTCTCAAACCACTTCCAGTCGTCGGATCGGTTGGAACGGTAGGAATTCAGTAGTCGATTTGCCAGCGCATCGGAGGCGCTCAGGGCAGCGCGATCCCCGGGGAACGAATCGAGGTATTCCTGCAGTCCGAGCAGCGCGAAAGCGCAGGCGCGGGGGCTCCTAAACTCCACAGCCGCCGGTATGGCGAGTTCAAACAGACGGCCCGCCGCACCCCGGAGCCCGGCGATCTTGGATCTGCCGAGAACCGTTCCCAACCCCCAGAGGGCTCGCCCATGACTGTCTTCCGAGCCTTCCGGCTCCTGCCAGCTGCATTCGTAGCTCAGACAGTTTCGGAATCGTTTGGTGCTGGGATCGAAAGCGTGCCACAAGAAGGCCATATAGCGAGAGGCTAGGTCGACCGAGCCCGGGGGAACGCGAACTACAAGCTCTTCGAGGAGGGTGGTTACGATCAGCGCGCGGGCGTTGTCGTCCGTCGTGTAACCTTCCGGATAGTTTGGCACCACGAAAACCGCGTGTTCCACCATTCCCGTGTGGTCGGTCATTCGAAACAAGTGATCGAGCTTGATAGCCGGAAGCCGGTCGAGGGCCTTTTCCGTGTTCTGGGCGGAGAACGTGGCGCGGGGATTCCGTAGGCGCTCGTTGTAAATGCGTTCAAAACTTTGCATGTATTTCTGTGCTGCGCGATTCCAGACCATGTCTCGCGCGTATAAATAGGCGCGTTTTCGCATGGCGTGCCTTGCTGTGTGGTCGTCCAGGAGTGCCATCGTTTTTTCGGCGATGGCCTCCGGATCATCAAAGGGTACAAGGGCGCCGCGTTCGCCGTCCAGCAGCTCGATCGCGTGCAAGTAGGGCGTTGAAATGATGGCCTTGCCGGCGCTCAAGGCATACGCAAGCGTGCCGGAAACGACCTGCCCCTTATGTTTGTAAGGCGTGATGTAAATGTCCGCCGCGCCGATCAATTCCACCAAATCTTGAGGGCTCTCGAAGCGGTTGCGAAAGATCACATGGTCTTCAACGCCGAGTTCCTTCGCAAGGTTCTGCAGGTAGTTCCGGTATTTGTCGCCTTCGCGCCGCAGGATGTGCGGGTGAGTTACGCCGGAGATCATGTAAACGACATTGCCGTGACGTGACAGGATTTTTGGCAGGGCTCTTATGACGTTTTCGATGCCCTTATTTGGCGAGAGCAGGCCAAACGTCAGCAAGACATCCTTTCCTTCCGTTCCGAAGCCGTCCTTGTAAAAATTGGGATCCGTGAAAGGCAGATCGGGGATGCCATGCGGAATCAGATCGATCTTGTCGCTCGAAACGTGGAACACTTCCTGCAGGATATCTGCAGACTGCTGGCTCATGACGATCAGACGGTCCGATAGCGTCGCAATTTCCTCCATCACCGCGCGTTGGTCAGGATTCGGTTCGCGAAGCACGGTGTGCAGCGTCGTCACGAAAGGCATGTGCAGGTGCCGCAGCAGCTCCAGAATATGCGCACCGGCGCGCCCTCCAAAGATTCCGTACTCGTGTTGCAGGCAGACCAGATCCACATTGCTGAAATTGAGAAAGTCCGCGGCCTGCCGGTAGGAAGCCAGGTTATTCTCCGAGAGCTCGAATCGCACTCTGACTGGGTAATCGTAGCCCTCTTCCGTATCATTAACTGGAAGTGCCAGCAGCTCCGTCGCGCCGTACTCCGCGTGTAGGGCATCGCACAAGTCGGTTGTGAATGTCGCGATTCCACAATGCCTCGGAAGATAATTCCCCACCACCGCGATTCTAGTGGGGAGTGCTGGGCGCGGCGGTACGGCTGTCAGCGTGACCGGCTTCTCTTCCAACTCGAGAGACTGCATTTCAATCAACGCCACGGTCTCCACGAGCGGTATTATTTTAGGTAGTGCCATTCGATTTCCTGTGAATCCATGACTTGCGGAAGAATCACCGCGTGACTACCTAGAATCTTTCGCAGTGGATGTGCCTGGGCTCCGGGATGTTCTGGCGAATCCTGAATTCCGCCCCAGGCATCGGAGACGGCCGACTTCGCTCTACTCGTGCAAAACGACCGATAACAATGACTTATTGACTTTGATTTTGCCGTTGTATTCGATGAAGCCCAGCTTTCTGAATTTGTTCATGAAAAAATTCACGCGCGAACGGGTGGTTCCTACCATGCTGGCCAGCGTCTCCTGGGAAACTTTCGGCAGTATGCGGTCTGGCTGATCTTGTTTTCCATAGCGCGCGAGAAGCAAAAGGGTGCGCGCCAGCCGCCTTTCGCTTGAGTTGAAGAGTTGATCGATCAGATCCTCTTCGACCCGGATGTTGCGCGCCAGCATATACGAGATGAAATGGTCCGATAACTCATGCTCCGCGTGAAGCACTCGCAGCAGTTCATTTTTCTCAATGACCAGAAGTGTGGTTGGCGTAACGGCTGTAGCCGTGCCCATCCGAATCGTCTGGCCCGCCATGCATCCCTCACCAAAAAAATCAGTCGGGCCAAACATGGCGACCACCGCTTCTTTTCCGGACCCGTTCACCACGGAAAATTTCACGCCGCCCTTCTGCACGTACATCACGCTATCCGCGGCCTCACCTTGCGAATAGATCGGTTCGCCTCGCCGGAATTCTGTAACTTTTCTCGCCACTCCTGTGGTATCGAGAAAGCTCTGCGGGTCGAACGAGCCGCCTTTTCCATTTTTCTTGCTTTTTTTGGGTTTCATATTCAACTGGAAACACCATCTCTACATGGTCATTCCACGGCCCCTATTACCTTAACAAGGCGACCCCTCCGAGAACTGTACAAAAGGGGACAGTTCACAGTTTGAGAACCTGCGTCGAGACTGTTCAATATAGCACACGGAGTAAAGAAGCCGGCCGCTACGAAAAAGCCATAAAGCCTTAGCTTTGCCAGCCGGTATTCGGGGGCACGGACGTGCCCGCCGCTGTATGGGCACGATCCAACTTGTCCTGAGCGTAGCCGAATGGATCGTGCCCCATTTTGTTTTTGCGTCTTCTTTCTGCATGCCGGCGTGCTTCCGCGTTGTTTGCGTTCCGGTTCCTACCGGAAAGCGCGCCCCCTCCTGGGGGTCACAGCTTTAGCTCCGACATAACGGCTCGCCCCACTCCCACTGTCATCGCTCAGGTACCTTCTGAGTTTGCTTTGTGAAAGGCTGCCAGCCTTCCGGAAAAACACTCTTCAAACGTATAATCGCGCGGATGGGCGACTCTTCTCTACCCTTTGGGATTGACCGATCCCGTCTGCGCTTGGACAGCCGGGATCCGGCTGCCGTTTGCTCTTTCATGGCTTACTGGGAGCGATTCGCCCGGCGCCTAGACTTATTTCCCCTTCGCGCACGGACTTGGCCATGCGCGGCTTCGCCATTTCTTTCTTGACGCTGGCGTGCGTCGCTGCGCCGAATTCTTTCTTCGTTTTCTTCTTCATCGAGCATCCATGAGAACATCGAGATCGAAGCAATACCGCTCAATTCAGGAGGTGGCCAACAATCCGGGTCAGCGGTCGCAACACCTCAGTCGGGCGGGCAGCCCGCGCGTCCCCGCCAAAGTGAAAGCTCAGGCTAAGGCCGGAGAAACGGACCGAATTCGGCCCGCCATAATAGCTTTGTCGCGCGGAACGAAAGCCCTGCGTACCGCCATAGCCTGTAAGACCAAGCTGCACGTCCTGAATGTGAAGCGTGCTTTGAAAGGCGTCCAGTTGCAACCGTCCGCCCCAGAGTTGGACGAGCGGCAAGTTCGCCTGCGTGAAAAGCAAATTTTTGACCCGTTCCATCGGGAGAAGCTGTCCCAAGCTAGTGTCACATTCGTAAGCTCCCACGTACAGGCGATTGAAATGGGCTGGAGATTTTCCGGTGTCTTGGGACAGCAGGGTGGAACCTGCCGGAAATGCGGTCGATACCATTGGGAGCATCGCCATGGTTGGAGCAGCGCGTTCTTGCACTAGGACGAGCTGGGGTGCGGGTGTTTGTGCTGCGGCCGGCGCGTGGCTACCCAGAAGCATTCCGAGCAGCGCAACGAACGGCTTGTACATCACGTGATTTCTCTTCTCTTAAATCCCTGCCCTTCATCACGGAAGCGCAGGAACAGCCTCCGCTCGCCTCCAAATCCCTCTCGCTAGCGCCGGGGAATAAGGGGTCGGACTTCCCTTTGAGAGGAATGAAATTCCTGCGAGTAAAGCAAGTTTATTAGGTCGGGGTTCGCCGGTCTGTCCCAATACGAACACAAGTAGAAATTGTTCCCTTTGGCGGGTGCCGCACCCTGCGGTTTTCAAGGTGCGGGTTTGAATCTATGGATCGGCAAGCCACTTCCTTTCAACAATTTCCAAGTGCATTCGAATTACACACTAAATAAACATTTACACGCAGTACCTTTCGCGTTATAACCCGTTGTCTTTCAACGCGGCGGAGAAAGGAGCGCCTTCCTTTGTCCGCTACCTCTTTACCCCGAGTGACACCCGATCTTCGCTCCCCGCCGTTTGTCGACCGGACCGGTCCATTTCAACTTTCAACTTTGAACCTTCAACCTCTTTCCTTTCAACATTTCAACCTTCAAACATTCAAACGCGTCCTATGCCTTCCCTAACCCTCTTTAGAATCAACACTTAGAAAAAACAGGGGGGGGGTGTTATGGTTAACCAGAAATCCGATAAGGAAAGATGTTCCTCGTAGGAGTGTCACATAGAGGACATCTATTTGTCCCCATAGCCGGTAGGATCTACTGCTAGACGGCGAGAATGAGCGACATTGGCCGGGATGCAGGCTGGGCCGGACGGTTTCCGTCATCTCGCCGTCCTGCTCATTTAGGTCCTGGAGAACGTGTTCTCTTGCAACCGTTGCCCGCGTTCTCATTCTAGGAAGATCAAATGTCGGCCAACAACACATACGGAACCATTTTCATCAGAGAAAATACTCTCTTGCCCGCAGGCTTGGCGGTCGATAGCGAATCTTTTTTGCCCGGCTGGAGAGTAGCCAAGAATCTCGATGGATATGGACTCGCTCGAAAAATGGAAGACGCGAAGTGGAACTATTTCTATCTCGCGGGTGTGATCAGGACAGTGGTCTTGGGCCGCGAAGGGCCAGAGACCATGCGCAAGGCCGTCCGGCGCGCGCTTCCGAGACTGGACCGGCTGAAATTTAACTCTCTTGAAATTACGGGCGTTATCTCGAAACAGTTTCTCGGCATTCCTTTCACGCATGTCTCCATTCATTCCCGGCATATCCAGGAAGCGATTAGCCTGGTCGCCACAAAGGAATTTGTCCTGAGCACACCTGCTTCCGCCCCAATAGGAGAAGCGCTCACGAAACCACGCGTGGCACTGAATACGAGTTCTTAGGAATTCATGGGAGAAATGAAAATGAAAACGATGCGCCCTTCGATGCTTTGCCTTGGTGCCGTGCTTCTTGCGGCTCCTGCGCTTCGCGGGCAGGATCTTTCAAAGTATCGAGATTTTTCGTTGGGAACGAGCCTGGCGACGGTGCTGAAGCATACGGACAAGAAGCCAACAGATGTAAACGTGACGCATGCTGGCCGGCCGTTGTTTCAGGAAGTGACCTGGTGGCCGCCGAATATCCCCGGGACTTCATTCCGGGCGGACAGTGTCGAACAGATTCTTTTCTCCTTCTACAACGGCGAGCTCTACAAAATTACCGTAACTTACGATCAGACTTCCACGGAGGGGCTGACCTCGCAAGACATGGTGAAATCCATCGCTGCGACGTACGGACCTGCCACAAGTGTTGCGCCGGAGACTGATTCCGCGACCATCGAGCGCTATGACGTGAAGCAAAAACCTGTCGCGTCCTGGGAAGATTCGCAATACTCCTTCAATTTGGTCCGTTCTTCCTTCACCGATCGTTTTGGGCTCGTCATTTGGTCCAAACCGGTGAATGCAGAAGCCGAACTTGCTATCGTGGAGGCCCTGAGATTAGAAAAAGAAGATGGCCCAAAAAAGGAAGTCGAGCGCCAGAAAAAACTAACAGATGACCTCGAAGTAGCACGCCAGAAGAACCAGAAAAAATTCCGCCCTTAATTCTCACATGAGCTGCACGCCGCGCGTGCTTGAGGAAGGGTAGTGTGTTCCAATCTGTTTTGCGTCACAGAGAAATCTCCGCAAGCAACAAAACACGAACCCTAGCCTAACGCTACCGCAGCGGGCACCGCCTTCCTTCCGACCTGTGTGTGGCGGCTCCGGGCCATCGAAGCGGATTGGACCCACAACGCGGGTTGCAGGTTTCACGGATTTGAACCTACAGCGGCCATGGAATCGAAGAAGGAACGCCTTGTCACTGGTTAAACAGGGAAGCTAATGCGCATATTCAAGGTTGAGGAAAATAACGTTAGTGGCCTTCGTATTAGTCGCTCTCGTAGTAGGGTGCGGGCAAGAACAGCCACCCAGTCCGCCATTCCCCAGGGTGATAGTCACCTCCCCCGGCGACCCCTTGAAGACTACGCATTCGTCTGCTTCGAAAATGTGTGGATGCCGCATTCGAGTTTCGTCCCGCCCCAGCGGCCGGATCTCGGATTGTTCGGATCGACCGGCAGCGCGGTGCAGGGCTGGCACCCAATGCTGAGATATCCTTCATCGTATTGAGGCAGGTGGCTGATCCCATTCGAATTCACGTAATTCCAAACCTGCTCCCAATTCCAGTCTGCAAGCAGGCTTACTTTCCACAGACTCTTGCCCGTGGGAAGGCCATGAAGCTCAACCTTCTTCAGATTTTTGCGCGTCGGTGACTGTTCGCGTCTTAGGCCTGTGAACCACACATCGAACGGTTCCAGTGCATCGAGAAGCGGCTCGACTTTGCGCAATTGGCAGCAGCGTGTGGGGTCGCTCCGATTGAGAACGCCGAATGCGGACTCTTGCTCTGCGACAGTCTGGACTGGAAGCACATTAACAAGATTTAGTGACCATTCTTTCGCCAGGCGGTCCCGGTATTCATACGTTTGCGGGAAATGGTAACCGGTGTCCAAGAAAAGAACCGGCACGTCTGGGATGCGCTTGCGGAGAAGATGAAGTACAACCATGTCCTCCGCCTGAAAGCTGCTCGTGAGGCAAGGGAGTGCATTTTCGTTGGCGCCCAGCACGGCATCGAGCACTGCCTCCGGCGTTAGAGTCTCCGCCGTTTCTGCAATCCGATCGACACCCATTTAGTTCACCTTTTCCTGATTCTTTTCCGCTGGAGAAAGCCGGAGGGCCTGCGCGAATGCAAGGGCCTGCCTTGCGTGCTCTTCTCCAGACAAATGCGACGTTTTCGATTCGGCCAGGTCGAAGAAGCGGCCTTCCGAATTCGTTGCGATGAGGCGCTTGGTTTCCAAATCGAGAGCTCTACCGGAGTAGAGCACCACGATTCCCGCGGCCTGCGTTACGCGGATTGTTTCTGAGAGCACAGCGGCGGAAACTGCGGAATCCGTGAGATGGAGTACTTCGAAACCTTGCTCGAACAGATGGCGTTCGAGCTTGGTCGCAAGCGCTTGCCGGCCTTCGAGCAGCAACACGGCGGGCCAATGCCCGCGCCGGATGCGGCGTTCTTCCGCGGACACCGGAGAACTCCCTGGAATCCGCAGATTCGCAACTGCTTCCGCCGGAGCACTCCCTTGTTTTGCGGCCGGATCTTCTTGGATCATTCCTGCGCCCACGGTGGCGTTCGAAAGGGCGTCGATCAAGATGAAACTGCCGGTCGTTCGATTGCTGGCATACGGATCAAAGAAGAGCGGCACGTTGGCTTCGAACTCAACCGAACCAATTTCGTTCATCCGCAGTTGCGTGGCCTGCTCCTGCATGAGTGTATTGATGTTGACGCGATGGCGGATGCCCGTGGCTCGGATTTTCGTCTGGCGAACCGTGTGTTTGACGAGATAGGTGCGCCCCAATTCCAGCGGATTGGCGTGGAGCCACACAACAGTGGCGTGGAAATTCCGGGCGACGTGCGGCACGTCTTGGGCGGCGACCAGCATGTCGCCACGGCTGAGGTCGATCTCCGCTTCAAGCCGCAACGTCACCGACATCGGCGAGTAAGCGCGGGATAACTCGCCATCGAACGTCACGATTGAGTGCACGCGAGTTTTTTGTCCTGAGGGGAGCGCCACAACGGAATCACCGGGGCGTACCGCGCCGCTGGCGATGCGCCCGGCAAAACCGCGAAAATTCGCATCGGGCCGAATGACGCTCTGGATGGGGAACCGCAAGCCCTCCAAAGAATCGCTCTCCGGCAGCGGCACGGTTTCCAAATGCTCGAGCATCGTTGGCCCGTCGTACCAGCGCATCCGCGCGCTGCGCTCGACCACGTTGTCTCCTTCAAGGGCGCTGATCGGGATGCACTGGACGTTGGTGATTCCGAGCTGGGCAGCCAGAGTGACGAAGTCGTCTTTCAGCTTCAGAAAGAGATCTTCGCGATACTCGGCCAGGTCCATCTTGTTCACAGCGGCAAGCACGTGTTTGATTCCCAGAACGGAAGCGATGAATGCGTGGCGCCGTGTTTGCGCGAGGAGTCCTTTGGTGGCGTCAACTAGGATGACAGCCAAGTCGGCTGTCGAAGCGCCTGTCGCCATGTTTCGGGTGTATTGTTCGTGGCCGGGCGTGTCTGCAATGATGAATTTGCGCCGTGAGGTGGCAAAATAGCGGTAAGCCACGTCAATGGTGATACCCTGTTCGCGTTCGGCGCGCAGGCCATCCGTGATCAGCGAAAAATCGATGGGCCCTGTG
>Ga0137392_10001427_pt1 | contig 13669 bp, 12 predicted proteins | sample 15con2h34AmetaG_FD_101394 | JGI IMG/M metagenome (GOLD analysis project Ga0137392, IMG submission 101394) | Vadose zone soil microbial communities from Angelo Coast Range Reserve, California, USA - 15con2h3.4A metaG | ecosystem: Environmental > Terrestrial > Soil > Vadose zone > Saprolite... | reverse complement strand
CTAGAAGTGGGGGCAGGTACCGTTGTAGTTGCCATGAGAAGGCTCGATTCTATGGGTCATCAGCGGGTAAAACAATGCATGGAATGAGGGCGGCGAAAAAAATACACTATTGGGATAGCATTCTTGGCGAGCTTGTGAAAGCCCAGTATCATGACGTAGGGACCGGCGGCGAGTACGGTCACGTTATGGCTCGTCACATGATTCAGATTGACGGGTTGCGGAGGATTGCACAAGAAAACGTTGCATGATTCGCCGCACTTTAGAAAGCCGTTAAGAAGCGCGATGCCGATCGTCTGTTCCCAATGCGGTGCGCAAATGCCGGACAACTCGGTTTTCTGTCCAGCTTGTGGTCGGAATTCTTCCCCGCCGGCACCGGTTAGGGATGAAGCGCCCGTGCTCAATGACAAGCTTGTGGGTGTGATCGCGTACTTTACTTTTATCCCACCTGTCGTACTCCTCTTGATCGAGCCTTTTAAGAACAATCGGTTTATCCGCTTTCACGCCTTTCAGTCCATTTTTTTGACGATTGCGGCTCTCGCCCTCTGGCTGGCGCTGCGCCTGGCGTTTGTTGTATTCGCATTGATCCCGGTGATCGGACATTTGCTGACGCTCTTGTTTGCTATGATTTTCACATTAGGCTTGTTTGTTCTTTGGATTTTGCTGCTGGTAAAGGTACTGCAAGGCGAGAAGTTCAAACTTCCCTTGATTGGCGATTTGGCCGAACGGCAAACGGATCTCGTCTAACCGATACTCGCGTGTATGGTTCCGTTTGCTGTGGGCAATCGATTCTATTACCTTCCGCGCGACCATGGGGGGCAGTGGTGCTATCGCCGGATCGTGCGCAAAATTCAACGATTGGGGGAAATATGGCTTTCTGCAGCTCGTGTGGAACGCAAATTCCACAAGGATCGTCGTTGTGCCCGGCGTGCCGATCCGCCGCCCCAGCGGCAGCAGCATCCGCGCAGGGAACCGTCGGCGGCATAAATGAGAATATAGCCGGCATGTTGGCCTATGTGAACATTATTCCCGCCATCGTTTTTCTGGTGGTGGGACCGTTTGACAAGAACCGTTTCGTGCGCTTCCATGCCTTCCAGATGATTTTTCTTGTGGTAGCCTGGATCGCGCTTTGACTTGCGCTTGGCATCGTGGTTCACATTCCATTCCTGGGCTGGGCGACCGTCCTGATGTGGCCATTGATTGGTCTGGGCGGTTTAATCCTATGGATCGTTCTTCTGCTCAAGGCCTATCAAGGTCACATGTTCAAATTGCCTATGAGCGGAGATATGGCGGAAAAGCAGGCGATGGCTGTCTAGACGGCGCCTGAACCACGCAATTCCGCTCCATGGCGGTCCGAAAACTTTTAGGGTGCCTGCTTCGCGCTTGACAGAACTCCTCTGAGATGGCATCTCTATTTACTTTTGCTCTTTCGCAAAGTGTCAAGTCAGAGGAATCAGACTGTGCCATCGCGTCGGGAAGGCTATTGAGTGCGAGTACGGGTGTTCTACCACGATAAGTGCTTTGATGGAGCGTCTTCGGCTGCGCTCTTTTCCCGGTTTTACAGGGAGCGCATTCGTAACGATGTGAAATTCGTTTACAGTGGACTGCTGCACCGCGCCGGCGCCCTTTTCAAGGAGTCAGATTTTGATGGCGACGAGAACGCGATTGTGGACTTCAAGTATTCCAGTTCCCCGAAAATCACATGGTGGTTTGACCACCACGAGAGCGCTTTCCTGACGCCGGCCGATGCTGCCCATTTTGAGCAGGACCAGAGCAACAAAAAATTCTACGATCCGGATTTCAAGTCGTGTACCAGTTTCATCGCCGCCATCGGCGAACAGCGTTTCGGATTCAACCCCGCGCCGGTGGCGGATTTAGTGCACTGGACTGACATCGTCGATGGCGCTTTGTATCCCGATGCCAAGACGGCGGTGGAAATGAAAGCGCCCGCGATGAAGCTGACCATGATCATCGAGTCAACCCAGGATCCGGGCTTTATTCCACGACTGATCCCACTGCTGGTAAAGGAACCACTGTCGCAGGTTCTGCAAGAGCCATTCGTCGCATCGCTGCTGCCGCCGCTCATCAAGCGCCACGAGCTATCGGTCAATATTCTGGAGCAGAGAACCGAAGCGAAAGATGGCGTTGTATATTTCGATGTTACCGACCAGGACCTTGAGGGCTACAACAAATTCATTCCTTACTACCTCCATCCCGACTGCGTCTACAGCGTCGGGCTTAGCAAGAGCAGCTTCCGGGTCAAGGTTTCTGTCGGCTCAAATCCATGGGCCAGGGCGGAACGCCTGGTTAATCTAGCCAGGATCTGCGAGCGCTATGGTGGCGGAGGGCACGCTCGCGTGGGCGCCATTTCTTTTGATGTCAAGCAGAGCGAGGCCGCTCGTCAAGCCGCCCGAGAGATCGTAGACGAACTGCGCGCCAGCATGCGTGGACAGCGGGCCGGGACTCCAGAGCGAAAATAACAGTTGCCCCCACGACGTCCAAAGATAAGCTATCCTGAGACGAGATGACCCCTGAGACAAGCTATCCTCGTGCACGGGTAACTCAGCCCGAATTTTGAATTGTCATGCTCCATATCCCCCGCCTTCAAACCCATACGATTCATGACCCTCACTGGAAAGGGCTGCGGGCAGTCGCCTTGCTGGAATTTGCCAAGGGAGTCATCGTAGTACTGGCGTATTTCGGGCTCATCTCACTGGTGCATCGCGATCTGTGGGAGGTTACCGAGAGCATGCTTGAGGTCCTGCATATTGATCCCGACCGCTACATCGGGCAAGCCTTCCTCTATTTAGCAGACCGAATTACAGACATGAAGTGGTGGACCATCGCGGCCGTTGTGGCTGCATACACCAGCTTGCGTTTCGTCGAAGCCTACGGGTTGTGGAGGGCACGAGCGTGGGCGGAATGGATAGCCCTCGTTTCCGGAAGCTTTTATCTACCCTTCGAGATTTATGAACTGGCTCGCAAACCCACCCTTCTTCACGGTGCCGTTCTTCTCATCAACATTGTGATCGTCCTCTATATGCTGTATTTGCGCACTTGGGGCCGCACGGAGGAGCGCCCACAGTACCAGCCAGGAGATTAGTGCCAGCGCCTGGAGTCTGCGGCAGAGTTAGCTTTGCCCGCCCAACTCCCGCACAATGTTACCTACAAATGATTTGGCATCGCCAAACAGCATCAATGTTCTATCAAGATAGTAAAGAGGGTTGTCTATTCCGGCGAATCCGGGGCTCATACCACGCTTGATGACCATTACCGTGCGGGCCTTGTCTACATCAAGAATCGGCATACCGAAGATGGGGCTGCTCGAGTCGGTTCGCGCGCTGGGATTCGTAACATCGTTGGCGCCGATGACCAGAGCAACATCTGTTTGAGGAAAATCGCCATTGATCTCATCCATGTCGAGCAGGCGGTCGTAAGGAATATCCGCCTCGGCAAGCAAAACATTCATGTGACCGGGCATGCGGCCGGCCACGGGATGGATAGCGAACCGTACCTCTACTCCTCGTTTGGAGAGACTATCGTAAAGTTCTCGTACCTTGTGTTGCGCCTGGGCGACCGCCATACCATAACCTGGGACCACGACAACTTTATTCGCTGCGGACAAAATCGCCGCCGCTTCTTCCGCGGTCGCGCTGCGTACCGTCTTCGCTTCCTGATCCGTTGCTGCGGAGGTCTGCACCTGACCGAAAGCTCCAAAGAGAACATTGGTGAACGACCGGTTCATCGCCTTAGACATGATGACGGAGAGAATGAGACCTGAAGATCCGTCGAGTGCGCCGGCAATGATGAGGAGCTTGCTGTCCAGTACGAAACCCATCGCCGCAGCGGAAAGTCCCGCGTAAGAGTTGAGCAGAGAGATGACCGTCGGCATATCCGCGCCGCCGATTGGGACTACCATGAGAATGCCGAATATGAGCGGGATGCCGATCATTGCAGGGAAGAGCTGCTTTGCGCCGGGATGCAATACGAGATACGCTGCCAGCGCGATAGAAATCGCGAGCAGGGACAGATTGACGAAGTTTTGTCCTCGATAGGTGAGCGGGCGCTGTGGTAAGACCTCTTGCAACTTGCCCGCCGCCATGAGGCTGCCAGTAAATGTCAGCGAGCCGAGGATCACCTCCATGGACAGAACTGCCATCATGAAGCGCGGCACCTCGGGGGTACGCAAATAAAACTCCGCCGTGCCTACCAGCGTGACGCAAAGTGCACCAAAGGCATGACTCAGCGCGGTCCGCTGCGGGACTGCAGTCATTTGTACAAGCCCCAGCGGAATGCCGATACTCGTCCCGAGCACGAGCGCTATGGCGATCCACTTGTAGTCTACAATGCCGTGATGCAGCAGGGTTCCGGCGATAGCCAGCACCATACCGAGCTCGCCTGCCCATACGCCTCGTCGCGCGGTGGCAGGAGAACTCATCCATTTCAGCGAGAAAATGAAGAGGGCGCTGGCAACCAGATAGATGATTTCGATGATTTGCTGACTTCCGCCCAACGTCGTCATGGCTTCGTCGGATGGCTGGTCTTGAACATCTTGAGCATGCGGTCGGTGATCAGAAAACCGCCAACCGCGTTGCTGGTTGCGGCAATCACGGCGATCACGCCCAGGGCGGTGGAAGATGAGCTCTTGTGCTCGCCCACAAGAATAATGGCGCCAACCACAGCAATGGCATCAAGTGCATTGGTTAGTGACATGAGTGGCGTGTGAAGCAAAGGTGAAATTCGACGGATAACTTCGAATCCAATGAAAGCAGCCAGCATGAAAATAAAAAGCGCGTCAATCAGGTTGGAACCCATCAATCCTCCCGCAGGCATTGTTCATGCTCATCGTCAAATCAGTTAACTATGACTGCCACTGCCAGGCGACTACGCACTGCTCTGTGTGACCAGAGCCGAAAGCGAGAAAAACTCTCGCACCCTTTGATTGACTATCTCTCCATCACGTGTCACCAGTGTCTCGCGAATGATTTCATCTTCTAGATTGAGATTCAATTTGCCATCCCTGACCAGGTGCAGGAGAAACGCTGTGATGTTTCGCGCATACATCTGGCTGGCGTGGTAAGGAACACCGCTGGCCATATTGATGGCCCCGATGATAGTGACACCGTGCTCGACTATGGTTTGACCAGTGCGAGTCAGTTCACAGTTTCCACCTCGCTCCGCCGCTAAATCCAGAATCACCGAACCGGGAGCCATGCCTCTAACCATCTCTTCTGTCACCAACACAGGAGATTTCTTGCCTGGAATTACAGCGGCAGTGATCACTACATCACTTTCGCGCACTACACGGCCCAGAAGCTCACGCTGTCGCTGGTAGAAGGCCTCATCCTGAGGCCGCGCGTAACCGCGAGCGTCTTCGGCGTCCTTGGCCTCAATGGGAAGTTCGACGAACCGTCCTCCAAGGCTTTGCACCTGTTCTTTCGCGGCTGGACGCAGATCGTACGCAGAAGCCACCGCGCCCAATCTACGGGCGGTCGCGATGGCTTGCAGCCCGACCACGCCTGCGCCAATAACGAAAACCCGCGCTGGCGTGATGGTTCCGGCAGCCGTCGTGAGCATGGGAAAAATCCTGGGTAGCTTTTCTGCGGCGATCAACACCGCTTTGTAGCCACAAATTGTTGCCATCGAAGAGAGCGCATCCATGCTTTGCGCCCGTGTCGTCCGTGGAACCAATTCAACGGAAAAGGAGGTCACCTTAGTGTCCGCGAGCTCCTGGAGCGTTTCAAGCGATCCCAGAGGCCGGAGAAAGCCAATCAGCATTTGTCCCGGCCGTAAGAGTGAAAGATCTGCTTTGCCGGTAACGTCATTGGATCCATAACACAAGATCTGGACAATAATGTCCGCCGCCGCAAACACGGCAGCGCGTTCCGCCACAATCTTCGCGCCTTTCTCGATGTAATGAGCGTCTGGATAACCAGCCTCCCGTCCCGCGCCAGCTTCCACAACGATTTCAAAGCCAGCCTTCAGCAGAGAGGGAATTACCATGGGAACTAAGGCAACGCGTCGTTCTCCCGGATAGATCTCCCTCGGAACTCCGACAATCACGCGGTTCTGTCCTTTACAGTTGAGCCAAGAGTGTTGATGATTCATTTTAGCGAACGGCACGCCGACAGGAAACACCTGGCAAGTGGTGGACAAGAGGTAACGCTATTTTCACCTGAGTCTTGTGAGGAGTGGGGACGTCTGTGCCCATTCAAGATGGGAGACGCATATTTTGGTGCTTCATTTTCTGGACGGTGAGACGCATTGACGATAACTGTGTTCTTGCAGCTAACGTAATAGCCCGAACACTGCGACCCCATTGGTGGTTCCGACATACACCTTGCCATTCACGATCGTCGGCGTGATGAACTTGTTTCCGGTTCCGAAGTGGTCACGCGAACCGGCTAGGTTGCTATTGTAAAGCTCTTGCGAAAGATTGGTTGCGTTGTAAGCGTGCAGAACAGCAGTGCTTGCATTCTCCACCGCCCACAGAATCGCATTGCTCGTACCATTGGCAGAGATGCTGGGCGTCGCGCCCGGATAAACAAAGCTGTTGTTGGTTTTTCCAGTGGGTGAGAGCGACAAACGCGCCTTGGCAATGGAGAAGGCTTTTATCCTGTCTGCCACTGCGCCGAAGTATACGGTGTTGTTGAAGTAAGCGGGCGCGGAGAACACACCGCTTGAAAAGACGCCCTGTATCTCCTGATAGATGTTGTTGATGCTGGGGTTGAATTTTCCCATGGCGTCGCGGTTTACCACGTAAATGTGTTGGTCCTTGCCCGCGCCAAGCATCAGATGTTGTAGGTGTCCTGAGCCGTCAATCAGGTCAGGAAGCACTAGTGCTCCGCCTGAGCCAAGGTCAGCATCGATGCTCGACTGGGCCACCGTGTTGAATGTGGCAAAGTAATCGGCAACCGCAAGTCTGGGAACCGTGGAGAGCTTGAGCACGGAGTTGCCGAAATTGCCGTTGCTGGGGAAACCTTGTCCATTGAGGGTGATATCAAAAGCGCCGTTGCCATCCAGCAAATAGATGTTCCCCGCGGTATCCGCCGCCGGTCCTGCCCCACTCATCCAAATAGCACCGTCGCTACCGTTGGCAGTGACATTTAGCACGCTGCTCTGTGCCAGCGTGGATTTGTTATAACCAATGATCCAGCCGGTGTATGGTCGAATATCACAGTGCGAGGACCACGAGGTGTACACCACGCCATTTAGTAAAAGTAGCCCCGGCCGCTCCTTGTACTGCTTGGGATCAAAGATCACACGGCCGCCGGAGCTGTTGTCGCCAGCCCCTGGGAACGACGCCTGAATTTCCTTTGGCCCGCCAAACAGTTCCGCACCGGTAACTGCGTCAAGGGCATGCAGGCGTTGGAAGTAACTTCCAGATGCATTCTTCGACATAGCAACTACGTATATCGCACCATTCGGACCGCTCGTTCGGTCGACCACGGGAGTTGCCGTAACACCAATTTCTGGCGCCACCTGGTCGCAATTTCGCGCGTCACTCGTAGTCTCGCCCGGGCCTAGCAAAGATACCTGCCAGAGAACTGCGCCGGTATCAGCATCGAATGTATAAACGATGTCGTGCTCGGTTGCGACATACAAAATATTGTGAGACCCACGGCCAGGGACTGTCATGTTGAAAAGATAGAGCGGCTGGGCATCAACTTTGCCGTCCACGGAGTAGAACCCGATCTTTCCGAAATTAGTGGTATTTACATTCTCAAGAGTGAGAATTGTTTCATGCAAATTCTGGCCCGTGCGTGCGTTGTCGTTATGATAGGTCAATACATCAGTCTTGGCGGGGACACGTACGGTCAGGGTGACTGTATTACTGGTCACGCCTCCCGCCGAATTGCTAACCAACACGCGAAAACTAGAGCCGTTGTCCGCCGAGGTCGCAGGTGGTGTGCTATAGGCCGCTGAAGTTGCCCCTGAGATTAATGCACCATTTTTCTGCCACTGGTAGCTCAAAGGGCTCGTACCCTTTGCCACCACGGCGAAGGTTGCTGTCTGACCCACAGTTACTGTCTGGCTTGCAGGTTGCGCAGTGATCGACGGGGCAACAGGGCTAGAGCTAACAGAAAGTGTGGCCGCATGGCTGATCACGCGTCCCGCGGAATTGCTCGTGATCACCCGGAACTGCAAACCGGTGTCCGCCATTGTGGTTGCAGGAGTGGTATAGGTTGCGGAAGTTGCACCTGAGATTGCCACAGCATTTTTCTGCCACTGGTAGCTCAAGGGGCTTGAACCAGTTGCCACGACCGCGAAGGTGGCAGCCTGGCCTGCAACTACCATCTGATTCGCTGGTTGCGTCTTTATCGAAGGGGCAACAGGACCACCAATAACTGCGAGCGTCGCCGCATCGCTGGTCACACTTCCGGCTGAATTGCTGACCACCACGCGAAAAGTAGAGCCGTTATCGGCCGTAGCGACCGCCGGTGTCGTATAGGTCGAAGAAGTTGCCCCAGCAATTGCCACATCATTTTTTTGCCACTGGTAAGTCAGCGGAGCCGAACCCATCGCCACCACGGTGAAGGTCGCCGTTTGGCCCGCGCTTATCGTCGCAGGCGTCGGCTGGGTGGCAATGGAGGGGGATGTTGTGTTAGAAGGAGCAGGGCTGCTTACAGAAGTCGTGCCACCTCCACAGTTGACCAGTGTCGCTCCCAACAGCAAGACACACAGAAGGGCGGCCAATGCTTTAAGGCGCATTCGGATGGGCTCCGATTGTGGAATTTCCTGGCCAGGGACAGGATAATCGCTAGCTCTTGAATCAGACGAGTGGGTTGCGCGGATTATAGTCGGCGACAGGAGAATGGTAAAGACTTAACATTCCAGAAGATGATCTGATATAAGGAGTTGGCAGTGGATACGACCTAGCGGATTGTCGAGCTTACCGAACCAGCCACTCCGTTACATTGTGCAATGCAGCGAGCATTGCTCCATACGTGATGGCTGTACACACGATGGCTGCAAATAATGGTGGCAGGATATAGCGCCAGCGGTTGCCGTCCGTCTGTTGACCTCGGATGTCGTTCCACGCGAAAAGCCGCTCCACTCGGGCATTCAATGATGCTGCGGACCCGCACAGCCCCGTCGTCAATTCGGCAGAGGCCTGAGGTAAGCTCAACCGCGAGAGCTTTATCAGCGCAGCGGCGAGATCAAGCGCATCGGCGAACGTGGATGCTGCGGAATCATCAGCCGCTATTTCAGCAGCTTCGGACCATGCTGTTTCCAGCGCCTCCATCCCAGGAAAGGGAGAAAACTTAAACAGCAGCTTCTTTAAATTGTCGCGAGAATGGGCATGTGCAATCTCGTGCTTCAAGGCCGTGTATAACTCGCTTCGGTTGAGAACGGCGACGGCAGCATCAGACACCAACACCATCGGAGTGCGTATGCCGGCTAGCACGAGTCCCGGACCTTGTTTGACAGTACGAAACACCGGCGCGAACGCACCGTCCGTTTCGAAAACCACAGCTCCGCGCAGCCACTCAGCTAAAACGCGCGAGGTTCTTGATTGTGCTGAAATTGCCCGGACAAGGCCTGCCGCCAAAAACATCAGGCAGCAAAACCCGAGTGTGAGGGGGATCCTTCCGATAGACTCGCCACTTGACCGAGGCTCCAGTAACCAGAACGAGGGTACGATGAAAGCAAGCGTAATCAAAGCAGATGCCAGGAGAGGAAAGATCCGCAAGAGGAACAGCACACTAGCTGGGCACGTGGTCGAAAGTTGCCGGGAACACCGCCGCTGAACATTCCATAGGCAAGAAATTAGCAGCGAGAGAGCGATGTACAGCAGAACGAATACAGTTAGCGAAACCGCGATCCCGCGTGCCACAAACATCAGTGCTTCCCCCGCAGTGTTCGACGTTTCCGTTCTATCAATTGTTGCAGTTCGTCCAGCAATTGTGCATCCCGCTCGCTGAGAGCTTCCACCAGGTACGAGAGTGGCAATGACGAAGCTGCTTCTGAACCGAGGAGTTGCTGGATACCTTCCAAGGCTGCTGACCTTTTAAATTCCTCCAGTGTCTGACGAGGCGAATAGCGGAATGCTCTTCCTTCAGCAATTCGATTCAGGAAGCCCTTTTTATAAAGACGATCAAGCGTAGTCATAACAGTCGTATAAGCCAGTCGAATATCGTGCTCCCCGAGCAATTCCCGAACCGTCGCACTCTCGCGGGCCCAGAGCACTTGAAGCAGTTGCTTCTCCAGCGGTCCAAGTTGATTGCCGCGGGACAGACCCCACCAACCGAAGATCTTGTTATCTAGCTTCATCCGCTCAGCATTCTAACGCACGCCCACCGGCCGATGCCGTACTTTTCTGCATAAATCGTTTATTTGTACAGCACTTCTACGATCACTGGTAGTAGTTCGGCTTCGTCGATAATCTCGGCGATGGCGGATTCTTCCGCTCGCTCTCCAGTAGGCGTCTATTTTTAGACAACAATTGTCTTTCCTCATGGGGTGAGCAATATGCGAACAAAGGATTCCTTCTGCCGAATGGTTTTATTTACCCTGCTGCTTTTCATCTTTCAGTGGAGTGAGCTATCTATTGCCCAAGATGTTGAGGGAGCTCTAACGGGCGTAGTCGAGGATACAAGCGGCGCGCGTGTCGCCAGGGCGCGCGTCCTCCTTTCCGTTCCGGATTCGCCATTTCAACGGCAGACCGTCAGCAATTCGGTCGGGGAATTCCGCCTGGAAGCGTTACCGCCTGGCGAGTATCGGGTCGAGGTGTCGGCCTCTGGTTTTGCCGTTTCAAATCTCAAGCTGCATGTTGCTGTAAGTTCTAATCCCACAATAACAGTGAGGCTGAAGCTGCAAGCCAGTGCAGAAAAGATAGACGTTGAGGGCATAGGAAAAACTTTGGCGTCTCAGCCGATCGAAACTACTAGCAGCGTGCAGAAGACGACAGTTTCGCGCCAGGATCTTGCAGAAATTCCCCTAGCCCATAGAAGTTTCGCCAACATCGCTTACCTGGCTCCAATGACTCAGCCAGTGGAACCCTCCGATCCGACGAAGGCACGAATCACAGCCGTATCATTTGCCGGCAGTTCGGGACTCAATGTCGATCTTTCCGTGGACGGTGGCGACAATAATGACGACTACATCGGTGGCTTCCTGCAGAACTACTCGCCAGATGCCATGGAAGAGTTTTCTATCAGGACCGCGCAGTTTGATGCCGACACCTCGCGCACTAACGGCGGATCTGTGATTATCAGTACTCGTAGAGGTAGTGACGCATGGCATGGGAGCGGCGCGTTTTTCTATCGGGGCCGGAGCCTAAATGCTCGTAATCCATTGGATAATCCCGAGCCAAATCCCAAGCAACCTTTTTCCCGCGAGAACGAAGTGTTTACCTTCGGTGGCCCGCTGCGGAAGAGCAAATTGTGGTTTTTCTCTTCGCTGGAGTATGTGCGCGAAAATGCCAGCGTCGCGTACAGCGCCAACAGCCTTAACGAGTTCTCTGCGCTTTCGCAACTTGCGGCTGCCGGACTGATTAACATAAATGGAATCAGTGTGGACTCGATTGCCGTGCCGAGTTCCGTCCCTGTGCCATTCCGCGATACCTTGTTTTCCACCCGACTCGATTGGGCACAGTCGCCGCAGTCGCAATGGTTCTTCCGGGGAGCATTGGACCGCAACCATACGCAGAACGATTTGATCCAGCAATCCACATTGCCTTCAACAGGGGCGACCACCACATCGAACTATGGGAACTTCCTGATCAATAATCAATTCCAGTTCAGTCCCACATGGCTTGCCGCTTTGACACTCGAAGCCAGCGGCTTCCATCATGTGAAAGACCGCAATTCGCATTTGGGATTATCACTGGCATTTCCCTTCAGTGCCACCTTCCACACCACGTCCGGCTTTGAAACACTCGGCGATAATCAGTTTGTCACACCGATCACGGCCTTTCCCGTGGTGCGCGACCAACAAAAATATCAGTTACGGTATGACCTCTCGCACGTCTCCAGTTCGCATGCGCCAAAAGTTGGAGTGAACTTCATCCATGAGCCCGTGTTAAGCGGGAAGTTGTCCAATGATCCTGAAACGCTGGTGCAATTCCCGCAAGATCCCAGTATTTATGTGGCGAATCCTTCCCAGTTCTCCCAGGATTTGGCGGACAATGCCGTGCAGCTAGGCTGCCCGCCAAATCCGCCTCCAAATTCTTTTTGCCCGAGCGGAGATTTCTCGCAAAATATCCAGCGACTGGGCCTGTATGCCGAAGATGCATGGCGCATCCTGGCTAAGCTGACGATCAACTACGGCCTGCGTTACGACACCACCTTCGGACTTTTCCGCGCCGAAGGCGTCAACCAGGACCACAACCCCGCGTTCTTGACGTTACAATCGTTGGGAATTCCTCTGGCCGCGGGCATTCCCCATGACTATCGCCATGCGTTTGCTCCCCGGCTCGGCATTGCTTACGCGCCAGGGCGTTCAGGAAACACAGTCATTCGCGCGGGGATCGGCATGTACTATAACGATCTGGCGCAAAACGGCTGGGTAGACGCATTTCGGTCTGTCAAAGCTCCCAATACAAATGCCTTGCAGCCCACGGACCAAGGCTTCGTGATCGATTCCCACTACCACACTCCCTACGCGCTACAAACGAGTTTGGGAGTGGAACATCAATTCAGTAACGATTGGCATATCAATGTTTTTTTTGAACACCATGGAGGTGTGCACCAATACCGTCGCCACGAGTATGCGAGCGGATTTACGTTGCCTGCGACCGCGCCCAACATATCCCTGTTCAAGACTGATAACCGGTCTAGCTATAACGGGATCTCGTTCGTGGCTCAGCACCGCCTCGTAAGCCACTTTGAAGTCACCGCGCACTATACCTTCGCCCGCGCCACGACCTGGGGAGCAGGCGTAGGTGAACTTTTTGATTATGTGAATGGTGTCACCGACGTGCGCAATCCGTTCGGACCCGGAGATCACGGTCCTTCAGGCGAAGATGTGCGGCACCGTTTCGTGCTCGTGGGGACGCTTGACCTTCCTTACAAGTTTCAGGTCTCGACCCTTTCACAGTTTGAGAGCGCGCGACCATTTACTATTACCACGCCATTGGATCTAAACAATGACGGCATCACTGGGAATGATCGCGCCGTAATCGACGGTGTTCATACATCACTGGATCAATTTCGGGGCACGCCTTACATGCAGGTTGATCTGCGCGTCAGCCGCGCCTTTGATATCCGAGACCGCATCCACGTTATGCCGTTCGCGGAGTTCTTCAATCTGTTCAATAGGCAAAACCCTGGCAACAACTATGTGGGTGACATCTCGGCACTCCCGCTGCCAGCGAACAGCTTGAGCAACGCCACGGCATTTTGTCTGGACGCCGCTTGTACCCTGACCCAGCCGATTCACAGCATTAAGGACGTGCGCTTCCCGGCAGGTGCGCTGGGAGATTTTTTTGGCCCCGGAACCAGCGTTGGTATCCCATTCGCCGCTCAACTGGGCATAAGGGTGACGTTCTAAAGCGTGATGCAGATGCGCAGCATTCGACCACCCAAACCTCAATTGCAGTAAACTGATGTAGATTCCTCTGAAGCCAGTGGCCCCGTAGCTCAGATGGATAGAGCAGCGGTTTCCTAAACCGAAGGTCGGGTGTTCGACTCACCCCGGGGCTACCATCCCTTGTGTGGCCGGGTAATTT
>Ga0137392_10001421_pt1 | contig 13684 bp, 14 predicted proteins | sample 15con2h34AmetaG_FD_101394 | JGI IMG/M metagenome (GOLD analysis project Ga0137392, IMG submission 101394) | Vadose zone soil microbial communities from Angelo Coast Range Reserve, California, USA - 15con2h3.4A metaG | ecosystem: Environmental > Terrestrial > Soil > Vadose zone > Saprolite... | reverse complement strand
CTCAGAAATCTCTTCGGGACGGCATCGAAGAGGTTGGAATCTTTCTGAGGAACTGCATTTTTTTCGCCCTGAATTTCGGATAGGCGATGCCGTCCCGAAAAATCGTTTTACCTAAATCTTTTCCGCGGCCCGCAGCTTAGCGCTACGGCTGCGCGGGTTGCGTTCGATTTCCTCCGGCTGCGCTGTAACCGGCTTCTTAGTTAGAACGCGGTAGAGGCCCTGACTTGCGCCTTCTCGGACCGCATCTTTCACGATCCTGTCTTCCAGGGAGTGGAAGCTGATAATGGCCAGCCTGCCTCCCTTGCCGAGGAGTTGAGGCGCGGATTGCATCAGCGCCTGCAGGTCCTCGAGTTCGCGGTTTACGAAGATTCGGATTGCCTGGAAGGTCCGTGTCGCGGGATGAATACGCTCGCTTTTCATTGGCCGGAGCGCAGCCGATAGAACTTTTACAAGATGAGCGGTAGTTGTTATCGGCCGCGCCCGGACAATGGCTCTGGCGATTCTCCGCGACCTCCTTTCCTCACCGAATTCGTAAATCACATTCGCGAGGTCTTCTTCGCGCATGCGGTTTACCACTTGATCGGCGGTGCGCTCGCTCGTTGCGTCCATACGCATATCGAGCGGGCCTTCCGCCTGAAAACTGAATCCGCGTGCCGGATTCTGCAACTGCATCGAGCTCAAGCCCAGGTCGGCGAGCAGTCCGTCCGCGCTTGCGGGCGGAACGTGCTTTCCGATTTCGGCATACGAGCTGTGCAGCAACGTGATCTCCGGCTTTTCCGGCCCGGCTTGTTCAAGCCTTTTCCGGGCCAGTTGCAGTGCCTGCGTGTCTTTATCGAAGCCAATCAAATGACCCTGTGGGCCGAGGCGCCTTGCGATTTCTAAACTGTGGCCGCCCAAGCCGAGGGTCGCATCGATATAAGTACCGCCGCGACGCACCGCTAAAAAGTCGATCGCTTCTTGTAAAAGAACCGAAACATGGCCAACCGCTTGCGTTTCCTTCTCGCCATGCGCCCCGTTTGGAGCTTTTTCCAAGCCATGATCCTCGTCCGCCACTAGATGCCCAGTTCGTCGAGTGTTTTCTCATCCTCAGCCGTGAATTGGTCTTCTCGTATTTCCTTCTCGTACTGTTCTTTGTTCTGCACCAACAAATAGGTGAGGTTTCCTACAACAGCCACGTCGCCCTGTATCTGGGCGGATTCGCGCAACAAGGCCGGAACCAACAGGCGTCCCTGGTTGTCCAACTCCACCACTTGCCCGTAGTAGTTGGTCCGCGCGAGAAACTTTTTCTTGGTCGGGTTGAAATTCGAAAGCCCCGCCAGCTTTTGCTCGATCCGCTCCCACTCTTCGAAGGGATACACTTGAGCAACCTTGCCATCCAAACTTGTGATGTAAAATTGCTGACCGTACTTCTCGTCGATCAGGCGCTTGAATTCCGCGGGGACCTTGAGTCGCCCCTTTTCGTCGACCCGGGTTGGATGGTTGCCGCGAAACATTGTTCTTTACCGCTACCAGGCCTGCTATTGCCGGCCATAAAAAGGAGAAAATGGTGAGTTTTTCTGGTTCGGTCACCGCAATTTTGGGCTGCTTTTGCTTCATGTCCTCTGTTGTCTACTTTGGACCACCAAGCCCCAAATCAAACCAGCTCTTTACCACTTAACTCCACTTCAGACCACATCCTACGCCTAAATGCTTGTGTGTCAAGCATTATTTTTTAGGTTATTGGATGGAATGTTAATGGCCTGTGACAGCCCCGAAGCCTTGTGGAATTTCAAAACCGCTGACCCCAGATATGGTGTTTACTTCTGAGGTTCAGCTCTGAATCCCGGTGATGGGAAAATGCCAGCAAATATCCAAGGCCAAAGCGTTAGCCCGGAGCAGATTCACGCGTTCCGCATGCAGCGCCATCATCTCCTGGACCAGCGCATTTCCGACCCCGTGCGAGTGTGTGCCGATATCTGCGGCGCCCAGGCGCAGCTCATGTCCGCCGCGGAGATAGCTCTTTGGGCCAGAGTGCGCAAACTAAAGCGTGAGGCAATCCATTCGGCGCTCTGGGAAACACGCAGCCTGGTCAAGACACTGGTCATGCGCCAGACGCTGCATCTGATTCCCGCCGCCGACTTCCCTTTTGTCATCACCGCAATTCGCGATAGCCGGGTTGCCGCCGTGCTGCGGGTCATGGCCCGCTTCGGCATTACTGAATCCGACGTTGAGACTTTGAACACAGCGGTGGTCGACGCGCTGGCTTCAGGACCGAAGACGAAGCGGCAATTGACCGAGCAGCTCCAGCCGACGTGGAACAAGAAACTCAGGTATTGGATGGAGGGAGCATCGCTTGGCTTCCGAGCGGCCATTGTAGAAGGGCTTGTCTGTTATGGACCGTCGCAGGGCAACGAGGTGACGTTCGTCCGCACGGACCTCTGGCTGCCGTCGTACAAGAAGATACCGGTTGCAGATGCACAGCGTCTTCTGTTTCGCCGGTATCTGTCAGCATATGGCCCGGCGAGCCTCCAGGATTTTTCGCGGTGGTCGGGCCTTCCCATGCCGCAGGTGAAACTCATTCGCGAACAGTTGCGAGATGAACTCGTGGAGCTCGGACCTGTAAAACAACTCCTTCTAAAAGAGGATTACCGCGAGCTGAAGAGTATTCCTCCAGTGAACAAGAGCGCTTGTCTGCTTCCCGGTTTTGATTCCTACGTGTTGGGACACGCTCTCAAGGACCATCTGATCGAGCCGGGATACTACAAGCAGGTGTATCGCAACCAAGGATGGATTTCGCCAGTGATTCTGGTGGATGGAAGGATTGCCGGCACTTGGTCGCATCGCATCAGCCGAGGCAAGTTGCTGGTGGACTTGAAGCCGTTTGCGAAGCTCTCGGGCGTTGCGCGCGATCGGATCGAAGAGCAAAAGGCCGGCTTGGCCAAGTTCCTCGGATGCTCCGCCTAACAGCACAACGCGATTTACTTACAGCCGTACACTTCCTGAGGATACACAGACCAGATCGGTGTCCAGCGCTGTTTGGCGCTGTCTGAGAGTTCTACAGTCCACTCACGAGTGTGCGCGTCCGGCAAGCTGACCTTCAGGTGATAGAACTCCGCGATGATCTGGTAAAACTGCATCCCGATTTGCTGCATGCGCGGCAGGCGCTCCGAGAGCTTGAACTCGCGGCGTCCGTCGTTGGCGTTCTGCACCGATAGAAAGCCGCCGCTGTTCACCACCATGGGATAGAGGTTCTGCTCTCCATTGTCATACAAAACGCCGCCCACCAGAGGCTCGGCCAAACCCAGTCCCAGATGAGTCATGGCCTGCGTGGCTTTTACCGAGTTTGCCAGGTTAACAAAACCCAGAGCAATACTGAAAAGCCGGATGTGATGCTCGTGGAGGACTTGGACGGTTTTTCTCGGGTTGGTCTTGTGGTTTCCCTCGAGGTCCATGGCCATCAGGAAAATTGCGTCTCCCGGTTTGGGCGTCCCCATCCATTCGATTCCCTGCTCCACCGCGTCCAGCACTCCGAGCGAACTGGGTTTGTCCCTGGGATCGTTGCTCAAATCCTGCAGCGCGTCTTTCAAAGCAGTGCGGCCCTGATCGAACTTGACTTCGCGCGCCGAGCCTCGCGCAGTGATCAGAGCAAAAGAGTCCATGGGGCGAGCGCGGTCGAGTATGGAGAGCGCCGTCTGCGCCTCCGCTCTCCGCGCGTCAGAGGGCAGCTCGCGCGTGGTGTCCAGTACAAAGAGAATGCGTCGCGGGGTGGCGTCATAGGTCAATGACTCTATCGGCGCATGTTTGCCCTTGCCGACTATAGCCACCACATCCTCGGCCTTGAGCCCGCGGATGATTCCGCCGGAATCCTTGCCCTTCTCCAGACCCACAATGTCCACGGGAATATCGCAGGATTGTGCAATGGCACCCATCACACTCAGCAGACACACCGGGAACACAAGTAGACCGCAAAGACGCATATGCACCTCAAAAATTGAGTTGTACGATTTTTTGGATTATAGCCAATCTGTGAGAATCCAGACACTCTTCCCTAAATTCATAGACTTGCTAAATGATGGATTTGTTATCGCGTGGAAATCTATTTTTTGGAGATGAAGGTTCCCAAGTCAGGCAAAAAAGACCCCGGAGCTTGTGCCCGCGGGGTCCAGGAGTGAGCAGTCGAATTTACTTTCCATGGCGGTCGCGGCGGATGTCCCGACGGTCATGGCGGATATCCTTGCGGTCGGCATGCGCATCTTTGCGGTCGTTGTTGAGGTCCTTGCGATCTTTGTTGATGTCCTTCTGGTCTTTGGCGAGATCTTTCCGGTCCTTGGCAGCGTCCTTGCAATCGGCTTTGTCGCCGGCCTTGCAATCCTTGCGGTCGTCGCGCAGGTCTTTCGCGTCTTTGTTGCGGTCTCTGCGGTCCTGGTTCAGGTCCTTGCGGTCTTTGTTGATGTCTTTGCGGTCATTGCGCAGGTCTTGTTTGTCTTTGCGCAGGTCTTTTTTATCGCCGGGATCAACCTGGGCATAGAGTGTCACGGTCCCCAGTAAAGCCAGCGCCAACAGATGTGCTAGATAACGTCGCATACGAAGTATTCTCCTTTTTGTGTTCCTCTCCAGGTTGAACTTGCTTAATCGTATTAACACCGCGACCCAAATTAGTTGCGGACGTGTAAGCTTTGCGTAAGATAGTTTTTCTCGAGAAAGAGCCGTCAACGGAGGCAACATGCGTGCAGTGCTGTGCAACGAGTGGGGAGGACCGGAGAAGCTGTTACTTAAGGACATGCCCTCACCGGCAATTCGCGAGGGCGCCGTGCGGATCGCCGTCCACGCAGCCGGCATCAACTTCGCCGATCTTCTGCTGATCTCGGGGCAGTATCAGGAGAAGCCCGCGTTCCCATTCACTCCGGGCATGGAACTCGCCGGCGTGGTCACCGAAGTTGGCGCGGGCGTGAAAGACCTCAAGGCGGGCGATCGCGTGATGGCGTTGATTGGCGTTGGCGCTTATGCCGAAGAAGTGATCGCCCCAGCCGATCGCGTCTACCGCATACCGGATGCAATGGATTTCCCCAGCGCGGCGGGCTTTCCGGTTGCTTACGGTACTTCACATGGAGCATTCGACTGGCGTGCTCATCTTCAACCCGGGGAATGGGCGCTGGTGCTGGGCGCAGCCGGAGGCGTGGGACTGACCGCCGTCGAGATTGCCAAAGCAATGGGCGCAAAAGTGATCGCCGCCGCTGGATCGCAGGAGAAGCTCCGGCTGGCAAAGCAGCATGGCGCCGACCATCTGATTGACTATTCGCGTGAAGACATCCGCGAACGAGTGAAAGCGATCACCGGCGGACGCGGCGCCGACGTTGTCTACGATCCCGTAGGCGGTGACGCGTTTGACGCGAGCCTCCGTTCAATCGCGTGGGGCGGACGCATTCTCATCATCGGCTTTGCTGGCGGGCGCATTCCGCAGATTCCTGCGAACATTCTGTTAGTGAAGAATATTGACGTCATCGGCTTCTATTGGGGCTCTTACCAATCGCGCAAACCGGACCTGTTGCGGCAGGGTTACGCGCAGCTCTTTCGCTGGTTTGAGGAGGGCAAACTGAAGCCGCATGTATCGCAAACCTTTGACTTGGCTAACGCGGCCGGCGCTCTGGATTCCCTGCGGCAGCGCAAGTCTACTGGGAAAGTCGTCCTTACCACTAGTTTGGGAGCTTAAGGGAAAAAATACTGGAGTTGCTCCTTTACACGGCACCTCGACTGGTGGATAATTCCACTCCGTTAACAGTCCTGATCTGGACTGGCAATTCTCTCGCCAGAAGCACATCTGGCTGATATTTTGCTTCAGTCTCAACCAGAGCTGTCAATCTGTGTCCTTTGGTTGCTGAATGACCGCTCATTCACCGACGACATATGAAGTGCCCCGATCCTGTCGCATTCGAATCGCCGACTTTGTCAGAACTATGGAGGAGTGTGCATGCGAATTAAGAAGCATCTAGGTTTGGTTTTAGCAGCAGTGATCCTGTTTTCGGTCACTGGCAGCGCTTACGCGCAAGTCACAACACACGCCGGAAGTCTTCCCGACGGCGCAACCTACTTGATTGAAGTTCCATCCCCCTGGAACGGAACCTTGCTCTTATACAGCCACGGATATGTGGTTCCCGGGAGTCCGAATCCGGCACACGATGTTGGCGATCCTGCAACACGCGCTTTTCTTCTTGGCAACGGCTTCGCCCTGGCCGGTTCGTCTTATGCGACTACGGGATGGGCCATCCATGAAGCCCTACCCGATCAAATTGCCGTGCTCGACCTTTTTGACAACATGGTCGGCCAGCCGCGGCAGACGATTGCCTGGGGACACTCGCTGGGCGGCATCATCACCGCTGGTTTGATCCAAAGATACCCCGAGCGTTTTGACGCCGCGCTTCCCATGTGCGGAGTCCTCGCCGGGGGCGTCGGCACCTGGAACCAGGCTCTTGACTCCGCCTTCGCATTCAAGAATTTGGTTGGATTTGGATCAGGGTTGCAATTGGTGAATATCACCCATCCGGGCACGAACTTCGCGATCAGCGAACAGTTGCTCGCTTCGGCTCAAGCAACACCACAAGGCAGGGCGAGAATCGCGCTTTCCGCAGCGCTCGGTGACACGCCTGGCTGGTTCGTTCCGGGGTCCCCTGAACCTGCTCCCACTGATTTCACGGCGCAGGAATTCAACCAGTTTCTCTGGTTTCAGCAGGTCGACTTCCCATTTGTATTTGCTTTCCGCGCCGAACTGGAATTCCGGGCACATGGCAATCCTTCCTGGAATACCGGGGTGAATTACCGCAAACAACTCGAGCACTCAGCCGATCGCGATGAAGTGGTCGCGCTGTACCAGGCTGCAGGTCTGGACCTGGACGCAGACCTTGATACTCTCAACGACGCCGCTCGCATTCAGGCTGACGCCAATGCAGTTGACTATCTGGAACAGAACATCATCTTCAATGGAGGGATCCATATTCCGGTCTTGAGCATACACACGGAGGGCGATGGCCTGGTTTCGGTACAGAACGAAAACGCGTATAGAGACGTGGTAAGCGAAGCGGGCGATCGCCGCTTCCTGCGCCAGGCATTCGTTCATCGCGCCGGACATTGCACGTTCACTCCGGCAGAAACTGTCGCCGCTCTGGAGAAGCTGCTGGAACGACTGGACACGGGGGTCTGGCCTGAGACTGACTCGACCGACCTTAACAGCTCTGCCGCCGCACTCGGTCCTCTGAATGTCTTCGTCGTTGGCGGCCACGTGCTTCCAACGCCGCCGGCGTACTCTGACTTCCAGCCAACCCAGTACCTGCGGCCGTTTGATACGTTTGACGATTGCGAGTCGAATGAAACTGGAGGACACGCCTGCCGCCGTTGACCAGCTCTTAACCAGACGTTTGCGATCCAATACCAAAGCCGTGTTCCCGGGAATGCGGCTTTTTTTTGCCTGGCGAAGCAAGCATCTGTAAGACCAGAGAGTTAGTCTGTGTTTTTGAAGCCTTTGTAAATACGGAAGAGCGCATAGCCGTGAAAAGCCACGCTCAAGAAATCCCGGGCCAGGAGCAAGATTCCTCCATCCAGGCCATATAGCACCATGCCAACGAGGAACGCCCACTTCTGCCCTTTGCCGGCGAAGAATCCAAACAGAACCACAACGCCCGCGATGACCAGGTTGATCACAAAAGAAACACCTGCCCCCGTTGCGCCTGTCACGCTGCCAATGCCGGACATTACATCCGCAATCCCCAGGCCAAGAGCGAAATGCCAATGACTGCCCGACAATAAAATCACCGAGTTAATCAATGACAACCCGGCGATCCAGTAGAACCAGCTTGCTCCGGCGGCCACCTGGGAGGCATCCTTGGCGACTACGGGCGCTGATCTCAGGGGTGTTGAGCCGGTCGGGGCGGGCGTGAATCCTCCGTAGATCGTGCTTTGGTCTACGGCCATGGCGGACGGTGGAAACGCCGGGTTATGCGCTTCGGGCTCGGGCCCGCTGCAGATTGTCTCTTTCTCTGAGACCTGTCCCGCGCCATCGCTCATAAGAATCTTTCCTCTGTCATTTAGATGCCGAATCCGGCCACTGTACAAAAGTAATGTTGCCACTATACAAAAGTGATGTAAAGGTGCGTTAGTTACGCCGGTAATCGTGGCCGGCCGTCACCCCGGCTCCAAGAACTGCCTCCAGCCTGAAATTAGCCGCCGCTGGCATTACACTATTTTCATGAGCACCACTAGCATCGAGAGTCTCTCTCACGCTGAGATCGCGCGCCGCCCCTTGCGCGTGGAAGATTGCGTACTGGGCGTAATCGATATCCAGGACAGGCTTCTCGTCGCCATTCATGAAAAAGAACGGCTGGTCCGCAACGCAAAGCTGCTGATTCGGCTGGCCAACATCCTGCATCTGCCCGTCATCGTCAGCACCCAATATGTGAAGGGGCTTGGCCCAACCAATCAAAATATCATCGAGCTGCTTCCCGGGGTTATTCCCGTGGACAAGCTGGAGTTTGGCTGCTTTGGCAATGGCGACTTCTGCGCCCGCGTCGCCAGGCTCGCCGGACGCAACACTCTGCTGCTTTGCGGGATGGAAACGCACATCTGCGTGCTGCAGACTGCCATCGGCGCCTTGAATCAGGGGCACATCGTGCATGTTGCCGCCGATGCGGTAGGCTCGCGCACCGAGTTGAACTGGAAGCTGGGACTGGAGCGGATGAGAGACGCGGGCGTTGTGATCTCATCCACGGAAATGATGATTTATGAGCTACTAGGACAGTCGGGGACCCCGGCGTTCAAAGAAATGCTGAGGTTTCTGAAGTGAGATGTGAGATTGGGTAAGTTGGTAATTGGGTAATTTGCGCGCCGGATCCTTTCAATTACCCACTTACCCAATCCGCATCAGTCCGGTTTCTTCACCCGCACAACCGTCACCTTGCTAAACCCTTCTTCGAATGAGGGCGCTTTCAGTTTGGCGGCCATGCGCTGGACCAATTCTTCCTTGACCTGGCGTTCGCGACGTCGATTGCGCTCCAGGCAGACTTCCAGCGGCACATCGAAAAATACCGCATGCACGTCGTAGCCGAAGCTCTTTGCCATCTTGATCCATTGGCGGCGCTCGTGCGGAGCGAGATTGGTGGCATCCACATAGTTCCAGGGCATGCGGGCGATCAGCCGGGCGCGAAGGAGAGAGCGCAATGTTGAAAAGACCAGTCCCTGATAGCGCTGCTCCGTGATGTCGTCAAAAAGGATGGAGCGCAGCATATCGCTCGATAGCGGCGTCACGCCGCGGCGTTTGAACCAAGTAGTCTTCCCCGATCCCGGCAGTCCGATTGCCAGTACCACGACGCCCTTCGGCGGGCGCGCCGACTTCTGCGCCTGGGCTGGCCGCTGTTCCGGAGAGCCCGGAGGCGGGGTGGACGGTGACTCTGGCTGGACCTCAGTCTCCATTCGCCGGCCGTGACCTGGAGCTTCAATGATGGAGGGTGTTGCCCCCGAAGTGTCAGCCTTTTCAGTGCCATACGAGGGCACAAGGGGTTCAGGGTGGAGTTCATCCACGGGAGGCTTCTGTTGGCCGACTTTGCCAGTGGCCTCCGCCTCGCCTTCCGGTTGTTTCTTTTTACGGCGCCGCATGCGCTCGCGCACCCAATTGCGCATGTCTCTGTGTGTAACACACAGGATGTAAGACTTGCAACCGCAGGCCATTGACTCATGCGACACCGGGCCCGGAGGACGGCTTCAGGTCGTTGCGAAAACTTTGAAAGTTTTGTGTCGTAGAATAGAATAGTTCATCGAACATCGAACTATAGGTGAGTTTTGCGGAGAGTAAATCACGCTGTACTTTCGCTATAGATTTATCTGCGAATAAGCTTTACTTTTGCTATAGTTTGTGTGCGGATAAGGAGAGCCCCTTGAGTGTGAAAGCTCAATTCCCCCTGCTCGCTTTTGCCCTGTTCCTCGTTGTCAACCTGCACGCACAGGACCGTCCCCTACGAATAGGAATGATCCCCGACGCCGGCGCGACCGCTGCTTCCGTCACGGAAAAAGCACCGTTGAAGGCATACCTTACCAAGGCCCTGGGCCATGAAGTTGAACTGATCATCCCAACGAACTACAACGCTACGGTTGAAGCTATGGGTAACGGTTCGCTCGACTTCGCGTATTTCGGCGGACTGACCTACATGAAAGCGCACTCGCAGTTTGGCGTGATGCCGCTGGTGCAGCGGACAAGCGATCTCCAGTTCCACGCTGTGTTTATCACTGGCGCGAACAGCCCAATTCATTCTCTACAGGACCTGAAAGGCAGGAACTTCGCCTTTGGCGACATCAACTCCACCAGCGGGCACCTCATGCCCTATCTTGAACTCAAGCAGATCGGCATCAATCCCGACACCGATATGAAGTTCCGCTATACGGGCAGCCATCCTGCAACCGCGAAGGCCGTGGAATCCGGCGCCGCTGACGCGGGCGCGCTGGATGAAACGGTGTTCAACTCACTCATCGCTGACGGCAAAGTGGACAAGACAAAGGTCCGCATCTTCTACACCACCAAACCATTTGTGGACTATGTTTGGGCGGCACGCAAAGAAATCGATACAGCCAAACAAGAGAAGTTCGTCCAGGCATTTCTGCGGCTGAAAGAAGGGCAGGACGATGAGATCCTCAAAATTCTACGCGGTAAAACGTTTGTCCGGGCCACTGACGATGAGTATTCGGCACTAAAGCGGGTGGCCCAGGAACTAAAGATGTTCTGATTGTAGCCGCTACATAAGAAATCTCATTTCCGAACTGGGTGCCCTTCGATGCTTTCAATACGGAACTTAGTTGTTGCTCCTTCCCGCAAAGTTGCGCCGGTGTTGAACGGCGTCTCCCTCGACGTAAATCGTGGAGAGAAAGTGGCCATTCTGGCCCCCAGCGGGTCGGGTAAGACCACCTTGTTTCGCGCCATCACCGGTTTTGTTCCAGTAACATCCGGCTCGATTACGGTAGATGGCATTCCCGTCCAGGGCCTGCGCGGCCGAAAGCTGCGTGAGTGGCGCTGCCACATTGCCATGGTCTCGCAGCGGCACGATCTGGTCGATCGGCTCAAGGTATATCAGAACGTGATGGCAGGGGCGCTGGGCCGGTGGTCCACTTTTCATGCTCTGCGTTTTTTATTGTGGCCCCTGCAGGAAGAATTAGAGGAGGCCGAACACGCCCTCGCACGTGTGGGCATTCCGAAGAAACTCCACGCGAGGACCTCCGATCTCTCCGGCGGCGAGCATCAACGTGTGGCTATCGCTCGCGCTCTGGTGCAACATCCGCTGGTCCTGTTGGCGGACGAGCCTGTCGCTTCGCTCGATCCGGACTTGAGTGGACAGATTCTGGCGCTCCTATGCAGCCTGGCCCAGGAAAATGGCTTTGCCCTGCTCTGCTCTCTGCACCAGCCTGAACTTGCTTATAAGTACTTTGACCGGATTATTCGGATTGAAGACGGCAAGATCTCGCCCAGTGGCCAGCGGCGAAATTCCGAGAAGGTTGAAGTGAGCGCATGATCTCCGGCCTGGAAAGCATGTTCTCGCAGCTGCGCAATTTCTTTCCACCTGACCTATCGCCGGTGTATCTGAAAGCCGCGCTGGTGCCGCTGTTCGAGACCCTCGAGATTGCGGCTGCCGCAACCTTTCTCGCCCTCATTATTGGTCTGCTGGTTTCGCTCTACATTGGCGCGCGACTGCCCGGCGCCCGGCTGCTTTACGCGCTTTTGGCTTCCGTACGCGCATTGCCCGACCTCACTCTGGCCATCTTCTGCGTCATCATTCTTGGTCTGGGAACAGCCGCCGGCGTCGCCGCGTTGACTATTTTCTATTCGGCGGCGATGGGCAAGATCTTTGCCGATCTCTTTGCCTCGGCCGACCCCGGTCCCGTCGAAGCACTGCGGTCAACTGGCGCCGGACGCGTGGTAGTGACGTTTTTCGGCTTGCTTCCGCTCCGTCTCAACGACCTGTTGACCTATGGCGCATACGAATTTGAAAGCGTTATCCGCGCGGCAACCATCATTGGAGCTGTAGGGGCCGGTGGTCTGGGAACGGAGCTGATCGGCTCAGTGAATATGGCGGACTATCGTCGCGTGACCACGCTGGTGATCATGCTGGTGATCGTCGTAGCGGTGGTAGACCGGGTGGCCTGGCTGGTCCGCCGGTATCCGAAGCTGTTGCTGGTCTTTGCGAACTGCGGAGTCGCCGCCGTGTGGGTGAACCGCCCCGAGATGCTGGCATTGCGTCATTCCATCGAGCGCTTCCGTAGCATGCTGCCGCCGAAAGCACCCGAACATCTTGGCGTGGTGCCTGGTCTGGTAGGCGAAACTCTGCTCATGGCCTTCGGCGGAACGCTGCTTGCCATTTTTTTGGCCATGCCCCTGGGCCTTGCCGCAGCTAGAAATCTTTCGCCCGCAGTCATCAGCTTTCCCGTCCGGCGCTTTCTTGAATTCCTTCGCGCGATTCCTGAAGTAGTTTGGGGATTGCTTCTCATGGGCGTGGCCGGCCTGGGCCCCAGAATCGGAATCATGGCACTGGGACTGCATAGTGCGGGCGCGCTGGGAAAACTTTTCGCGGAGTCCCTGGAGAACGTTCCGCCGGAACCTGTGATGGCCATGACTTCAACCGGTGGAACCAAAATCGCGGTGGCTAGTTTCGCGCATCTGCCACTGGCTTTCGCGCCTATGATGGTCCACAGCCTGTTCCGTCTGGAATGGAACATGCGCGCCGCGACGGTGGTAGGAATGATCAGTGCGGGCGGCATTGGCCAGGCGCTGTTCGACGCTCAACAACTTTTTCACTACCAGGAGATGGCCTGGTTCCTGATTCCAACGTGGGCCATGATCATGGTCACTGACCTCATCAATACCAGGATCCGCAAGTACTGGAAGGTTTCCGAGGTGACGGTGCGGTGACCCACCGTCCTGTGGTGGTAATCACGCATCGCGTGCACCAGGAAGTAAAGGACCTGCTCGGCCGGACTTGCACGCTCATCGTCAATGACGGCGTCGAAAGCTGGCCGCTGGAAGCTCTGCTGCAGCATTCGGCGCAGGCGGATGCGCTCATGGCCTTTATGCCTGACAGCGTGGACGATGACTTTCTGTCCCGCTGCCCCAGGCTCAAGATTATTGCGGCTGCGCTCAAGGGCTATGACAATTTTGACGTTGACGCCTGCACGCGGAGAGGCGTCTGGTTCAGTGTTGTGCCGGACCTGCTTTCCATCCCGACCGCAGAGCTCGCGCTCGGATTGATGCTCGGCATCACGCGCAACATTGCCGCAGGCGATCGTCTGGTTCGCAACAGCAAGTTTCAGGGCTGGCGGGCAGTGCTCTACGGGAGCGGACTCAACGGGCAGACTATAGGCATCGTCGGAATGGGAAAGCTCGGCCGGACGCTGGCGCGCATGCTCGCCGGCTTCAACGTCAATATCCTCTACTCGGACAGCGCGGCACTAGCGCCGGCAGAAGAACGACTGCTCGGCGTCAAGAAATTCGCCCTGAGCGAGCTGCTCGGGCAGAGCGATGTGGTCGTGGTCTTGCTGCCGCTCAATCCATCTACCCTGAAGCTGATCGGCTCATCGGCGATCGAACAGATGAAACCTGGAAGCTATTTAGTGAATGTCGGACGCGGCTCGGTGGTAGACGAAAACGCGGTTGCTAACGCGCTCGATAACGGACATCTCGCCG
>Ga0137392_10001420_pt1 | contig 13687 bp, 12 predicted proteins | sample 15con2h34AmetaG_FD_101394 | JGI IMG/M metagenome (GOLD analysis project Ga0137392, IMG submission 101394) | Vadose zone soil microbial communities from Angelo Coast Range Reserve, California, USA - 15con2h3.4A metaG | ecosystem: Environmental > Terrestrial > Soil > Vadose zone > Saprolite... | reverse complement strand
TGGGCCCAGCCGGTAATTCCCGGACGAACCGAATAGCGCAAGGCGTAAAATGGGGTTTCAGTCTCGAGCATGCGGCAGAAGATCGCCCGCTCAGGACGTGGCCCCACAAAACTCATCTCGCCCCGCAGCACGTTCACGGCCTGTGGAAGCTCATCCAGGCGCAGTTTGCGGATGATGCCCCCAACGCGCGTGACGCGCCGATCGTCATCCGCTGCCCACTTCGGACCATGCTCCTCGGCATCGTGATTCATTGATCGAAACTTCAGGATTTGGAACGGGCGTCCGCCCAATCCAATGCGCTCCTGCCGGAAGAGTATTGGACTGCCAGACTCCAGCCAAATCGCCAGCGCCACAATTCCCATGATTGGCAGCATAAGAATCAGAAGAAGCAGGGAGACCAGAACATCCAACATGCGTTTGGCGGCGAGCAAAAGTGAGGACTTGCGAAAACCTTCCGAAAGTATCATCCAGCTTGGCGACAAATGCTCCAAACGAATTTTCCCATCGATCTGTTCGCTCATCGAATGAGCATCTTCCACTGCTACGCCAGCGAACTTCAGGTGCAAGAGTTCTCTTAAAGGTGTCTGGCCGCGCCGCTCTTTGAGCGAAAGCACGATGCGATCGATCTTTTCGCGGGCCGTAATCTCCTCAAGATCTCTGGCCGCGCCGATGATGCCGGGATTGACCAAAGACTTGCCAATGTTCTCTCCATTCTCGTCGAGAAAGCCCACAACTTTAAGGTGGAGCTCGGGCCGGTGGAGAATTTCACGAACCAAAGAAATTCCGAGGGGGCCCGTGCCTACGACAAGCACACGCTGCTGTCTCGGAAAGAGAAAATTGGTTTCAAGCAACATCAGGCGCCAACTTAGCAAGAACAGCAGAATGGTGGGGGCGGATAGGACGGCAATTCCCCGCCCCAGGCTGTGGTCCGGGATCAGATAATATAGAATCGCGAGGATGACCCAGGCGGTTCCCACGGCCTGGAATAGATAAATAAACAACTCACTGCGCCGATTCACCACGCGCGAGGCGTAGAGATCGTTGTAATAAAGAGAGATCCCGCAGGTTGCCAGCACTATGCCGAAACGGAAGGGCATATCGGGGAGACGGAGATAGTTCAACGCCGAGTGGAAGTCGTGTAAGCGAATCAGGATCGCCAGGCAGAGACCGAGCGAGATCAGGCACGCGTCGCCGACGACCAGCACCTTGGTCGTCATCGGAATCCTTTGGCCACCGATCTTCAGCATGGGTTCTTTCGGGGAGCTATGCGAGTAGCAACAAATTCACGGAATTGAGTATTTATTGGTTCTGAGCCCTAAAATGAAAGGATCGACTCTCCGATGGCACACTGAGCCACCGTCCTCGCCGTCGGAGAAGGCAACTCACCATCCAAAGGTGCATGCAACATGTCGCGAACTTAGACTTCTTTAACTATATTTATTTTCAATAACCTAGAGAAGCCAACGAATCTTGGACGTGCTCCATCACGGTCCGTTAGTTTCTTTTCCAGGGAAACGACTTACTCACATGGGAAATACTTGTTCCCGCCCAGTGTTGGTATCCGAGCGAAAACCGCATCGACTCTTTCGACTGAATTTGAAGGGTTTAGCTTGGAGGTCGTGGGAAATTCGCCACCGGAGGCGCCCGGAAGCTAACCCTCTCCACTCGTCGATGCCCCGTACCCACGGGCGCCGAACTGCCCTTTGCAGCAAAGTTTTATTAAGTATAATTCCGAGAATAACATATAGACATAACTCCCTTTGGCAGGCAGCGTGCTCCCCATCTGGGCGAGCCTAGCTTCGCGTCGGGATAGGTGTCATGCTACAAGCTTTCCAACATTTGGAGCAAAGGCTAGGAACTCTGCATTTTATGATGTTCAAATCTGCGTGACAGTGGAACTAAATCGAAGCGTCCCACGAATGGCCAACCTAGTTCGTCCCGCGGAAGTCAATGGGGAGAGAGCGGCCCTCACGGCATTCTTGTCTACTTATCTTTCACCGGATGCCACTGACGTCCGTTTCGAGTGGTTGTACTGTAAGAACCCCGCAGGGATGGCGCGGGCGTGGGTGGCCTGCGAGGCTGCGACCGGCAGGATCGTCGGAATTGCGGCTGCATTTCCCCGGCGGATTCGCTGTTGCGGAGAAGAATTGCGGGGCTACGTGCTGGGCGATTTTTGTATCCATCCGGATTATCGCAGTCTTGGCCCGGCTCTAGCTCTGCACAGACGCTCCCTTGAGGATCTCTCCAGGGAAGGCGCGGGATTTGTTTTTGATTTTCCGAGTACGTCGATGCTGGCTATCTACAAGAGACTTCGAATCGAACCTCAGGAATCATCGATCCGATTTGCCAAGCCGTTGCGAGCGGACCGCCAGATCCAGAAGCGCATCCCTAACGGAGCGGCCGGGCGCGCTTTAGCTGCCGCTGCGAATGCCACGTTGCGTTTGCGTGATGCCCGCCTGGGTCGATCCAGCGATTGGACGATTGCGGAAGAGACGGGTCCGTGCGGAGAAGAGTTTACCCATGCATTCCGCCAGTGGGCCCCCGGATGGGAACATGCGCGAACCGCTCCGCTGATTATCTGAATTGGCGATTCATGAGGCACCCACAACGACGCTATCAGCTACTGACGGCTCGGAAGGGCGGCAGCCTCTGCGGCTATCTGATTTATCATTGGGCGGGTGAGGATGCTACGGTAGTCGATCTTTTCGCGGAAGAAGACCAGGTTAGTAAAGCACTGCTCGTTGAGACGACTGCAATCATGCGGCGCTGTGGTGTCAACACGCTGAGCGCTCCGGTTCTCCACTCGCACACTGACAGGGAGATTCTTGAAGATTGCGGATTCCAACCGCGGGAGTCAGCTCCCGTCATGTTGCTCACCTTGCCTTGGGCAGTGAATCGCAAAGGCGATCAAGGTTTGGATCATTGGTATCTAACTCACGGAGACAGGGAAAGTTAGCGTCGAGGAAAAGGAATGGATCAGACCACAACAAGCTCAATCGAACAGAGAATTCAGGCCTTTCTCGTGGAAAAATTCCCGCTGGCGCGGAAGGCTGGAATCGGGAAAGACACGGCCCTGCTTGAGAAGGGAATCCTGGATTCCCTTGGAATTCTGGATGTGGTGAGTTTTCTGGAGACCGAATTCTCGATGGTCCTCAACGATGATGAACTCCTGCCGGAAAATTTTCAAACTGTCGGCGCTCTCTCCGCGTTCGTTCTGACAAAGAACGGAAAGAGTGAATGAGTCTTCCACTGGCAAAGACCGAAGTTCAAATAATCGGCGTGGTGCCCGCGGGCTTCACGGCGGCGCACCGTGAAACGCGCGGCCATGGCGTTGGCGAAGCCATTCCAGGGCGGCAAATCAAGGAACAGCCCGCAAAAACAGAAATCGCTGAATCAACGGAGAAAGGGTTTTCGAAAAGTCGCCATGGACTTTCTGGTCTGGCATCTATTGCGTGAGAGCACCCGACGTTGGCCGGATAAAGAAGCTCTTGTACACGAAGGGGAGCGTCTGAGTTACGGCGAAGTCGCTCGCCGCGTGAACGGCCTCGCCGCTGGATTGAGAGACGCCGGATTGCGCCGCGGCGACAGAATGGGCATCTATCTGGAAGCTTCCATCCCCCAGGCCATTTCCATTTTCGGCATTTCGCGGGCAGAGGCAGTCTACGTTCCGATTAACTCACTTCTGCACCGCGAGCAGGTAATGCACATCGCCCGCGACTGCGGGATGAAGGGTCTAATTACCACGGCAGCGAAGCTCGCTTCGCTTGCCGAAGTGCTCCCACAAATTCCTTCTCTCGAGTTTCTCGTGGTGGTCGGTCCAGGAGAAGCGACGGCGCAGCTCGCGGTTCATCGTTTCGAGGAGTTTTGCGCACAGACTCTCCCTGCAGATTGGCGAGAGACCAGTATCGAAAAGGATTTAGCAGCCATCCTTTACACCTCAGGTTCGACCGGTAAGCCGAAAGGCGTGATGCTGAGTCATGCGAACGTCGTCGCCGGCAGCCGGATCGTCTCCACTTATCTCGGTATCACCGAGGGCGAGCGCATCCTCGCGGTTCTGCCTTTCAGTTTCGACGCGGGAATGAATCAATTGATGACCGCGTTCGAACAGGGCGGCACCTGCGTGCTCATCAATTTTGTTTTTGCGCGTGAAATCGTGCAGGTCCTGCTCAAGGAAAAGATCACCGGGCTTGCCGGCGTGCCTACGCTGTGGAGCCTGCTGGCACAGCCCAATTCCACGCTCGCCAAGCAACCGCTGCCACACTTGCGCTATATCACGAATACTGGCGGCGCGATGCCGCAGGCGGTGCTCAAAGTGTTGCGGGAAGTTCTTCCCTCAACAAAAGCATTTCTGATGTACGGACTCACCGAGGCTTTCCGTTCGACATATCTTCCGCCCGAGGAACTCGATCGCCGGCCGACTTCGATGGGCAAAGCCATTCCAGACACGGAGATTCTCGTGCTCAACGAGCGGGGGCAATTTTGCAAACCGGGAGAGCCAGGCGAACTCGTTCATCGCGGGCCAACGGTTTCGCTGGGCTACTGGAACCGGCCGGAAGACACGGCACGTGCGCTTCGGCCAAATCCCCTGCTGCCGCCGGAACTAGGCGACTGCGAAAAGGTTTGCTATTCGGGCGATCTTGTAAAAATGGACGAGGACGGTTTTCTGTACTTTATCGGCCGGCGCGACACCATGATCAAGTCCAGTGGATTTCGCATCAGCCCCACCGAAGTGGAAGAGGTACTCTTTCAAAGCGGAAAATTACGCGGTGCAGCAGTGATCGGCATCCCGGATGACACTCTCGGGCAAACCATCAAGGCATTCGTGGTGGCCAAAGACGGCAATGCCCTGGACATCGACGCGATGCTTGCGTACTGCGCCGAAAAAATGCCCCGCTACATGGTTCCGAAAACATTCGAGGTGTTGAACGAATTGCCAAAGACCTCCAGCGGAAAAGTGGACTACCCGGCGTTGCGACGCCGCGAAGGACTGTGATGGCCGATTTGGCGGCATCGTTGACGGCAAATTACTTTCCAAAGTCCGGGGAGTCGCTGGTCATCGGTGATTTATCCGTCGCTCAACTTACGGAAACCTATGGAACGCCTATCTTCATTTATGATCGAGCCGTACTTGATCGGAAATACGATGCACTCCGTTCTGCGCTGCCGGAGCGATTCGCGATCTACTATTCCATCAAAGCCAACCCGGCCTCTGCCGTCGTGAAGCATTTCCTGAGCCGCGGATGCGGCATCGAAATCGCTTCAGCCGGCGAGTTTCAAAAAGCGCTGGACGCAGGCTGCATGCCGGAACGCATAGTGTTTGCTGGTCCGGGGAAGTCCGAGGCGGAGCTCGAACTGGTGCTTTCCCGTGGCATTGGTGAGATTCACATCGAGTCGCTGACCGAAGCCAAGCGCATCGCGGCGATTTGCGGCCGGCTTGGCCGCCGCGCGCGCGTTGCCGTTCGCATCAATCCGGCGGCCGAAGCCGAAGGCGGGGCCATGCGCATGGGTGGCCGTCCGGCGCCATTCGGCATGGACGAAGAAATTCTGGATCTTGTGTTGGACACGGTTCTTGCCGAGCCGCAACTCGAACTGTGCGGAATCCACCTATTCGCGGGAACGCAGATTCTGGATTCGGCGGTTTTGCAGAATCAATATCGCCACGGGCTGGAGCTCGCCCGGCGAGTTGTGAAGCAACTGGGCCGGCCACTCCGCACGCTGGATTTCGGCGGGGGGCTGGGGATACCGTATTTCGCGCACGAGCAGGAATTGAATCTTGAGTGTTTGCGAAAAGGGCTGGTGACGCTTTGCGAGGAAGTGGATAGTGATCGCTGCTTCGAGGGCACGCAGTTCCTCGTAGAACCGGGCCGATTTCTCGCCGGCGAAGCAGGTGTCTATCTGACACGCATCAGCGACATCAAAATTTCACGCGGCAAGAAGTTCCTGATCGTCGATGGCGGGATGAACCATCATTTGGCGGCTTCCGGTAATCTGGGCCAGACCATTAAGCGCAACTATCCAATCGCGCTGGTGAACAAGCTGAAGGCGCCCGTAGCTGACCACGTGGATATTGTTGGGCCTCTCTGCACGCCCCTGGACACTCTTGCGCGCGGAATCGTCCTACCGCGCGCGGTAATCGGAGACCTTGTCGGAATTTTTCAGTCCGGCGCTTACGGCCCATCGGCGAGCCCCGTTGGGTTCCTCAGCCATCCTTTGCCGGCGGAGATTTGGGTTGATGGAGGGCAACACGCGAGGATCGAACGGTGAATAGACGCGCACACGACGGCATGCAGCCACTTTAAAGGTGTTGCCGTCACCGGGTATAGTGAGAAAGGTCACTTGGGAAATGTTTTGATTATCGCGTATCACTTTCCGCCCCAAGCGGGTAGCAGCGGGTTGCTGCGTTCGTTGAAGTATTGTCGATATCTGCCGCAATTCGGCTGGCGCCCTGCGGTGCTCACTCCGCATCCCCGCGCGTATGAAAAAATTGACGAAAAGAGCCTGAATTCCATCCCGAAGGGTGTGCCCGTCATCCGTTCCTTTGCCATGGACACGAAAAAGCACATGGGCATTGGTGGCCGCTACTTAAGATATATGGCCCTGCCGGATCGTTGGGTGAGCTGGGTGTTCGGGGGCGTCCCGACCGGACTGCGCGCGGTTCGCGAACGCAAGATAGACGTTCTCTACTCGACGTTTCCAATCATGTCGGCGGCCGTCATCGGGCTTTGGTTGCAACGTTTCACGGGACTGCCCTGGGTGCTGGATCTTCGCGATCCTATGGGCCAGGACGATTGCGGCAACGATCGTTTGGTACGCGGAGTGTGGAACAAAGTCGAGCGAGCCTGCATGCGCCGCGTTTCGCGGGTGATTTTTACGGCAGAGTCTACTCGCCGAATCTACCTCGAGCGCTATCCGGAATTCCTCAAGCCGGAAATGTGCGTCCTGATATCGAATGGCTATGACGAAGCGGATTTTCGTCACTTGGAACTCTCTGCTATCGGTCCTGTTCCGGCGGGCCGCCGAATTCGGCTGGTCCATTCCGGACTGATCTATCCCGTTGAACGCGATCCGAGGCCCATGTTTAGCGCCGTCGGGCGGCTCAAGAAGATGGGGCGGCTCAGCGCAGACAGAGTTCAAATCGTCTTTCGTGCTCCAGGATCGGAAGATTTGTACCGCAGGCTCCTAACCGAAAGGGATATCGAGGACTTGATTACTTTGGAACCCCACATGCCTTACAGGCAGGCGTTGCAAGAATGCGCAGAGGCCGATGGCTTGTTGCTGTTCCAGGCTGCGGACTGTGACATGCAGATTCCAGCTAAAGCTTATGAGTACCTTCGAATCGGCAAACCGATTCTTGCGTTGACGACTCATGCGGGCGATACGGCGACACTTCTGCGCGAAGTTGGGGGAGCGACCATCGTGAATATCGCCTCCGAAGACGAGATTTATGAAGGATTATCGTCGTTTATAGATGCCTTGCGCGTTGGCACTCATCCTGTGCCCGACAAGGAAAAAATTCAACGCTATACGCGAGAAGGTCAAGCAGGCCAGTTGGCAAGAGTCCTTGATGACCTTAAGAACGCGGGACACGACGAGGAAAAGGCGCGGATCGAAGCGGTTGCAAAGTAGCGGTTTATTTGTGGTTCGAAAAGAAAAGAATTGAGACGCTTGACCAGCTATGTGCGGAATCTACGGCATCCTGAATTTCGACCGGCCAGAGCAGCCCGCTGACTCCATTCTCGCTGCCATGGGCGGCGTCATCATCCATCGTGGTCCGGATGACTTCGGACAATACCGCGGCCGCGGTGTCGGGCTGGGCATGCGCCGGCTTTCCATCATTGACGTTTCCGGCGGCCACCAGCCCATTAGCAACGAAGACGAGAGCATTTGGATCGTTCTTAACGGCGAGATATACAACTTCCAATCGCTCCGGGACGAGTTGGAAGCGAAGGGCCATACCTTCCGCACCCGTTCCGACACCGAAGTGATCGTCCACCTCTACGAAGAAGAGGGCCTCGAGTTTTTCAAGCGCCTCCGCGGAATGTTTGGCCTGGCGATCTGGGATGAGAAGCGCGAACGATTGGTCCTCGGACGTGACCGCATTGGCGAAAAGCCGCTTTATATCCGCCGCGAACCAGGGCGGCTCCTCTTTGCATCGGAATTGAAATCGATCCTTCAGGTTGAGGGTGTTCCGCGACGGTTGAATCACGCCGCCCTCGAGGAGTATCTCGCGCTCGGTTACGTGCCAACGCCGTTGTGCTTACTGGAGGGAATGGAAAAACTGCCGGCTGGTCACTATCTTGTTGCCGAAAAAGGCCGCATCGAATTGCACGAATACTGGGATGTGCCTTTCAGGCAGACGGAAAAACACAGCGAAGAAGAATGGATCGAACGGATTCGCGAGAAGATTCAAGAGACTGTTCGGATGCAATTGGTCAGTGACGTGCCGCTCGGTGCGTTCCTAAGCGGCGGGCTGGATTCAAGCACTATCGTCGCGGTCATGGCGGGATTGACCGGCCGGCCCGTGAAGACCTACTCGATCGGATATCAGGGAGAACACAGCTACTACAATGAGCTTCCCTACGCGAGCGTGGTCTCTAAGGCGTTCGGCACCGACCATCACGAGATTGTTGTGCGGCCCGCTGTCAGCGAACTCCTGCCCAAGCTCGTCTGGCATCTTGATGAGCCGGTCGCCGACTCCGCGTGCCTCACCACCTATCTCGTTTCGAAACTCGCGCGCGAAAGCGTCACGGTGATTCTGTCAGGCGTTGGTGGCGACGAGCTTTTCGGTGGCTACCGCCGTTACCTCGGCAACAGTCTGATGCGCTATTACAGTCTCATTCCCGGCCCCGTGCGAAGACAATGGCTTCCGGCGCTGCTCGATCGGATCCCGCAGGACCGCCATTCTGCCTGGAAAGACTACGCGCGATATGCCGCGGCATTTGTGAAATCAGCCGAGCTTGGGCCCGCCTTGCGCTACATGGGCTATGTCACGCTTTTCGCTCCGCAGGTGCAGCACGAATTGCTTCAGCGCGGAACCGCGGCGGATTCCGGCATCTCAAATCTGGCTGCGGCTGCCTTGCAAGAGTCCTTTACCCGCTGCACTGACCCGGACAGCCTCAACCGCATTCTCTACGCGGATCTGAAGACGTCCCTGCCGGACGATTTATTGGCTATGACCGATCGCATGAGCATGGCCGCGTCGATTGAGTGCCGCGCACCGCTGGTGGATTACGAATTGGTTGAACTGATGGCCCGCATGCCTTCGTCATTCAAGGTCCGCGGCTTCACCATGAAGTATTTAATGAAGAAAGCGGTAGCGCCCTGGCTGCCCCGCAAAATCCTGGAGCGAAAGAAGCGCGGGTTTGGCGCTCCGATCGGCGCATGGCTTCGCAAGGATCTCCAGCCCATGGTTTCGGAACTTCTTTCCGAGGATCAGATTCGTTGCCGCGGACTCTTCCACTGGCCGGCAATTCAGCGGCTGATTTCCGACCACGCCGCTGAGCGCGCGGATCACACGGATCATTTGCTCGCACTGGTGATGCTCGAACTGTGGCAGCGGGTCTATCTCGATAGGATTGACCGAGCCAGTTGGAGTGAGGTGGGAGTTAGCCATGTCGCAACTCGCTGACTCTTCGGCCTCTTTTTATGATCTAGAAGATGGCGCTTTGCCATGGGGATTGCTACGCTTCCTGCCCGTAGACATTTTTGTTGTCCTGGATATAGGAACGGGCTTCGTTGTGCAGCCACAGAGTGGAGTCGGAGTAAACTGGGACTTGAGTGCATTGAGCCCGGTGTCTGGGAGAAACTGACGTGATCCGACAGCGACGGTTATTCGTAACGATTTTAGTTCTCTTGCTAGGCCTTCAGACGTTGTCTTTGGCCTACTATCTGCGCGAGCAGCGCGCTCTTGTTGCATATGTGGGCAACCTTGCGGATCCGCGCTTGCCTCCTTCTGAGCAGGTGAAAGCACTTGTCCTTTCGCTCAGGGATAAATCGGGTGATGGAAACGACGGCTATTTTCTCTTGCCCTTCTTCCGCTTCCTGCGGCCGACGCCCTGGCAGATAATCGAAAATGGCGGAGATTGTGGCGATCGCTCCAGACTCGTAATTGCATTGCTGCGGCTCCGCAATATCCGCGCGTCGAAGTGGGCGCTTTATAATACAGAAGGTGAGTCCAAGCACGCCGTCGTCGAAGCCCACGTTGAATCGGGCAACATGGTGGTAGACCCCCTCTTCGGAATCTGGTTTCCCAAGTTGCAGGGTGGATATTATGGAATTCGTGAACTCCGTCAAGATCCCAGTATCCTTACCCACCGAATCGAAGAATTGAGAGCCAAAGGGTTGCGGCCCGGCGCCGCCCGCTTGGAGTTTTACGAATTCAATGACTACATCTACAGCAATGCACGCACGATCAATTGGAACAAGTCGTTCATTTTGAAGTCCGCTTATTGGGTCCTGGATGGCATTCTTGGCGGAAGAGCCGACGAAATCGGTCGCCCTGTATTTGTCGAAGAACCCCCACTCATGGTGATCTACGGAGCGGCAGCGCTCGAACTGGCTCTGATTTTTGCATGGTTTATCCTGGCACGACGCAGGAAGCAGGTGGCTGCCAGGTTGCATCCGAGCTAAACTCGTGCGGCCTTGGCCTATCCGCAGCGCCATCCCGCGTGGAATATTGTGGGATCAAAGAATCTCATTCGCGGACAACTTCGATTTTCGTTCGCCAGTCCGCGTGTTGGATTATCCGGATCATCTCGGAACCCATTAGAATTGCAGCTAGGATCATTTAAGATGTCAGCGAATCGCCAGCGCGCTGTGGCAAATGATCGTTTCATTGGACAACAGACGTTGCTCGAAAAGGAATGGACATGGTCCAAGTATTCCTGACTATCGACACCGAATGTTCTTTGGGAGGTGCGTGGGAAAACCCATGTAACAAACCCGTGAACCCGGAGCGCGCGGTCCTCGGGAAAATCGGCTCTGAATATTACGGTATACCGCGCATCATGGACATCCTTGAAGAGCACGATCTCCGCGGGATTTTCTTCATCGAAGTCCTTGCCGGTTTGAACGGTTTGCAAACCGAATTGGCGGAAGCTTATGCCCAGATCGTAAAGCGCGGCCACGATGCCCAGTTGCATCTCCATCCGGTTCACTATTACTACCGTATGGTCAAGGATGGCCAGCTGGCCCTAGAACAAGTGCCGGCTGAGAAAGACATGATCGGCTCCTTGCCCCCCCAAGCCCAGTTGGAACTGCTTCGAAGAGGAATATCCCTGTTTCGAGAAATGGTAGGCAAGACCCCGCTGGCCTTCCGCGCCGGTAATTTTGGCGCGGACATGAGTACGCTGGATGTACTCGAGGAGGTGGGGATACGCTTCGACAGCAGCTTCAACGCGGCTTACGCTCGCGTCGCGTGTCGCTTGGATTCCCAAGGGGCAATCAATGCACCTTGGCAACACGGCGCCCTCTGGGAGATTCCCGTCACGAACTTTGTGACTGGGGCGTGGTGTTGGCACGGTCTTAAACAATTAAACATTAACGCAGTTAGTCTTTGGGAGATGAAAAGCGTTCTCGAACAGGCCGATCGCATCGGCTTAAATGCTGTGACTTTCATTGCTCATTCCTTTAGTCTCCTCAAAGTGGCAGACGTTCAGTTCCGCAGACTAAGACCAGACAGGCTTGTTCTGCGGAGATTTGAGGGGCTGTGTCGATTCCTGAGGGAACACGCGGACCGCTTTCGGGTCGTGGGTTTTTCTGAGATAGACTCGTCCTCGCTTCGAAGACAGGAAACTGCGGTTCCGAACATGGGCACGATCGTCCCCGTGCTACGGAAAGCGGTACAGGCGATAAATCGAGTGTATTGGGTTTAGATATGTCTAAGTTCAAAAGCCAATTAGCAGGCTGTTGACTGAAGTGTGCCGCCCACTCGTAGCTTTTTTTTCTTTTTGACATTTGTCCCTTGCGACAATCTTCACCTGCCCTCCGGTCTAACACTTGGGGCAGCAATCGGCTTCGTCGAAATGATCAGCTCGTCAAACCACATGTAAGCCGTGGGGCTAATCTTGGTGCCATTCGCCCCACTCATATAGGGCCCAAGCAAAATCGTTTCCAAGGCATCACCTGCATTCGCGCCGGCATTAAAAGTAAAGTTCGGCAGGTCAATGAATCTCTTGAGTGGTTGGCCCTCAGTAGCTATATAAGCTGTGAAGTGGGTATTCGGCTGGCCGAAATCACCAATCTCCACGACCCAGTATTCAGTCATCCAGGTGTTTGCCAGAAAAGCGAAGCAGTTGAGGTTCTTCACAAACGGCACGCTACTACGATACGGACAATTATAGTCACCCTGCTCGATGAACATCGGCGGCTTTCCATGATTCGTGTAGAGTGCAGGTGAGCCGCAAGACGTGTAGCCGGTGGCGATGTTCCACTGATAGCTGTTTTCTTGAACGAATTGCGCGCCCGTGCAGCTCGGGCCGGGAATAGGACCGTATGCAATGAACATCTTCCAGCCAGTGTCGCCAACTTTGCTCCAGTCAAAATTCAGCATCTCCGGGTCGAGCCGGAACCGGAACTGAAGATAAAGCGTCGTGTGAGGGCCGAACTTCGTCAGATCATCTAGGGGCCCGAAGTTGGCCCGCCAATATCCCGTCCAGTTTGCCCTGGCGTTGGGTCGAATTGTAAACCTAAGCGAGCCTGCTCCCGAAGTCTTTACGGCACTGTCCATAGTTCCTTGGTAGGTCCCATCGGACGCGGGATAGAGGCCGTCCGCATAGCCCTTGCCGCCGGAAGCTGGAATGAAATCGGAAGGATCGTCCCATCCCACACACTTAACAACACCAGGCGCACGGCATCGGGCTTGGAAATCCTGCTCTGGCGTAACCACGCCAGAGATCGAAGTCGGGCTGCTTCTACTCACTGCCCTCTTCGCGGGGCGCAAAGTTTGAATACTCTGAATCGATCGAGCATCGTGGGAGAATTTCGCGTCGGCAAGACAAACTACCAGCGACGAGGATCTGCTTGTCAGGCGCAGGGCACAGGCATTTTGGGCACAGTTGTTGACTGAACAGCCCGCGACTCCTCGAATCGAAGGATCAGCTAGACACAAAGGAAGGACCTGGGTCTTCAGCATCTGATACCAGCCGAGCGACGATGGTAGAACACGGTGGCTTTCCTGGGAATTGCGAAGAGAGTGTGTGGGAATCGTGCCTAAAATCGCGACCAGGGCATTCCAGAAGGATAAAGCTATCACGACCAGTACCACTAGAGGTAACCTCCATAAGTAAATGTTGGCATAGGTTCTATGCGCCGGAGCAAAAAAGACAAGATTCAGGAATGAACTGCTGAATTCGAGCCGATTGCGGCAGAAGAATCAAGCGCCATAGGGCACGTCCTTCTACACCCCGCGAAAAGCCGCTGAACAGGCAAGTCGCTGGTGGCCGGATAGTCAAGCATCGCATTTTAAGCCATATGATTCATCGAAAGCGTCATTCTGCCACGGGTAGATTCAGGATATTAGAAGTTATCTCATAAACACTTTCAACGCACTGAGCGGTTGAAACTGATGGTGAATGACGTAAATCAAGAGCATGGACCTCACCGATGCCCAGTGGGCGGTGCTCGAACCACTGTTTCGTCCGAAACGCCGGGACGATCGGCGAGGCCGGCCGTGGCAAGATACGCGAGC
>Ga0137392_10001411_pt1 | contig 13731 bp, 16 predicted proteins | sample 15con2h34AmetaG_FD_101394 | JGI IMG/M metagenome (GOLD analysis project Ga0137392, IMG submission 101394) | Vadose zone soil microbial communities from Angelo Coast Range Reserve, California, USA - 15con2h3.4A metaG | ecosystem: Environmental > Terrestrial > Soil > Vadose zone > Saprolite... | reverse complement strand
CGCCCGCGCGAATCGTTAAAGTTGATCTCAGAAAAATAAACTCGAATTTAGAAGACCCATGAGCGAAGCCGAGGCAATGTTAGATTGTCAGTGCGAAGTTTTCACGTCGCCCATTAGGGCTCGGAGATTAACCCCGGTGTCTGTGGAAACGCAGATGCGCGGGATCGTTATGAGGATTGAAGCATGAAACACGCTACGATCGCGGAAACGACTTTCATAGGCGGTGCCAATCTGAGGTTAACGGCGAAGCCTCGTGGACGACCGATCCACAAAATGCTGGTGTCGTTTTCCGCCGCCTATTTCGCGGGTGCGCTGGTCACGGATATTGTCTATTGGCAGATGCCTGATGTGCTGTGGGAGAGGTTCTCCATCTGGCTGATTGTCGCGGGTCTGATCATGGCGGGCCTTGCCACGATCGCTTACGTGATCGACCTTGCAGGCCGCAGACGAGTCGACAGGCCAGCCTGGCCTCGCGCGGTTGGCTACGCACTCGCTGTCTTGGTCGCGCTAGTAAATGCCTTCGTTCATAGCCGCGACGGTTACACCGCAGTGGTACCGATGGGCCTCATGCTTTCCGGGCTCGTCATCGTCGTTCTCTTGTTGACGGCCTGGGTTGGCAGGGCCTTGTTGGCAAATCGCCACCGTGTTGGAGGATAATCATGATGCGCGCTGTCAAAATTACACCTTCGGTGAAGTTGCCGCGTCTGGCACTTGTTCTTGTCGCCGTCGCCGGGTTGGGACTCGCCGGCTGTGATGACAATGGCGGTGATCCGAAGAGTCAGATCGGTGCCAACCCGGTGCTGCCCGCGCTGCAGCAGTATCTGATACCGCCAATCCGGATCGCGAAAGTTGTCGCGTGGGGGAAGGAAACTCCGACGGTGCCGCAGGGATTGCAGGTCCATGCATTGGCCACCCGCTTTGAGCATCCAAGGTCCCTCTACGTCCTTCCCAACGGGGACGTGCTGGTGGTTGAGAGCAATGGTCCGAAGGCGCCGATCAGCCGGCCCAAGGACATCATCACCGGCTGGGTACAATGGTTCGCCGGCGCCAAAGCAAAGGACGCAAATCGTATCACGCTGCTGCGCGGCGCTAATGGTGATGGCACTCCCGAGCTACGAACCGTCTTTTTGGACCACCTCAACTCGCCATTTGGCGTCGCCTTGATCGGTCACGATCTTTACGTCGCGAACACGGACGCCATCGTCCGTTATCCCTATCAGGATGGACAAACCAGCATCACTGCCGCGGGCACCAAGCTCACCGATCTTCCTGGCGGACCCATCGATCATCACTGGACGAAAAGCTTGTTGGCCAGCCCGGATGGCTCCAAGCTCTACGTCGGGGTCGGATCAAACAGCAACATCACCGAAAACGGAATCGGGGCCGAATATGAACGAGCCGCGATCTGGGAGGTTGATCGGGCATCGGGCGCCCATCGCATCTTCGCCAGCGGAATTCGCAATCCCACCGGGCTGCAGTGGGAGCCTGAGACCGGCAAGCTTTGGGCCATCGCCAACGAACGCGACGAGATCGGGCCCGACCTGGTTCCGGATTATCTGACCTCGGTGCAGGACGGAGGCTTCTATGGTTGGCCCTACAGCTATTACGGCCAGCACCTGGACCCTCGGGTCCAACCGCAGCGACCCGATCTGGTGGCTACAGCGATTGCGCCGGACTACGCCTTAAGCTCTCACGTGGCGCCATTGGGCGTAGCCATGTACACGGGCACCGATCTTCCTGCAAACTACCGCGGTGGTGCGTTCGTAAGCGAACACGGAAGCTGGGATCGAAGTCCTCTTAACGGCTACAAGGTGGTTTTCGTGCCGTTTAGCGGCGGAAAACCCAGCGGCCCGGCCCAGGACGTCGTCACGGGCTTCCTCGATGCGAACAATCACGCGCGTGGAAGGCCAGTTGGTCTGGCAGTAGATCGCACCGGTGGACTGCTAATAGCGGACGACGTTGGAGACACTGTGTGGCGGGTGTCATCAAATAATCCCCGTTCTGCGTCCAACAATTGACGATAACAGGCGATCGAACGGCATCCCCCGTCGTCACTTTCGGTGTGACCTTATCATATTCCACAGCGGCAATCGTGCCGCTGACTTGGGAGTTCTCTAATGGCCTGGAAAACGCCGAAGATCCTTGAAGTGCAGGTTGGCAGGGAAATCAATATGTACGCCTGCGCGGCGTGCAAACAGCTTCGCCAATATCTGCGAGGCCGAGGCGCAAGCTTTGACTCGCTTCTTGGGGGTGTTGGAATCTGAATTGCTGCCACGTCTGCTGCTGGTGGGGTTCGGGTTAGCCGTCGAGCGGGGAGGCGGCGACCGCGGCCGGTTCGCCAACGCCGGATATGACCAAACGTAACCTCATCCCCGCTCTAGGTCTCAGAGCACCGCTTCTCCGTGGGGCCACCGCGGAAGAACGGTCACCGTAGAGGAGCTGATCGTGCGGTGCTATTTACGGGAGCGCTGGTGTCAGCGGATCTGGGCTCGCGAGTCGTGGCCGTAACGGTCTTGAATGCGAGAGCCTTCGTCATCGCGAACAGTCTTGCCCTAGCACTCCGCCGCGTTGCCTGACGCGGTGTCCAGGCATTCCGCGTAGCTGGTAAAGTTGTAGTCCGAGCCGCCGAGAGCCCACACCATGCAGTAATGCCAAGCGGGTACGTTCGGCCCGGCCTGTGCCGGGGAGCCTGCGATCGTGACGAATGCAAATGCCGAAATTGCGACTGCCGATGCCATCGTGAATTGCCTCCATCTCTCTCTCCAACGCTGGCGGTTCTCAAGGCTGCAGATGGAGAGCAGCGGCGACGAATGCGATTAAAAAATAGTTTAATCGCACATGAACCCACGCTCGACTAAATCTCGATTGGGTTCACGGCGTTCGAACCAAGCGTGCGATCTTGAAAACAGGCTGACCTTTTCGAATGACCGCAATTCAAAACGGCGAGTATATCAATGCTTCTGACGGTCACCCGATCCATCCGGAGGGACGAAATTCCTGTATGGCAGAACCGCGCTCCGCTGATTGGAAGTCCGGTCTACGCGTATTGCGCTCTTGGTGTGGAATGACGATGATCGAAGCCAGGCTGAGCGCGGGCGACGGACGGCAGCCCGATCACGGAGTGCGGCCTTCATGAAGGATCGCCTCAAGACGAATATCCGCCGGCGCGATCTGCTTGGCATTGCAATTGTCGGCATTGGCGCCGCGGCCGTGAGCGCCGTGGTGCTGGAACCGGTGGATGCGAAACCCGTCGATCTCAAAGACAAGCGCAAGGCGCGCTATCAGGCCAGCTCCACGGAGGTTCGCAACTTCTACCGTGTCAACTCCTATCCGGTCCGATAAGGGAGGCGCCCATGCTGATCAAGAGATCGGAACGCCACCGAACCCGTGGAAGAGTTGTTGCCGCACAGGCGAGTAGAACAAGCGATAGCTTGGATCGTCGCAGTTTCCTGCAGCGTTCCGGCCTCACAGCCGGGGCGCTGGCGGCGCTCGGCAGTTTGCCGCTCGGCAGCGTGCGCAAGGCCGAGGCCGGTCCGCCACCGCCGCCGGGCGCGACGGTCACAATCCGCAAGAACGTCTGCACCCATTGTTCGGTCGGCTGCTCGGTTATCGCTGAAGTCGCAAATGGCGTGTGGATCGGCCAGGAGCCTGACTATGACAGCCCGATCAATCGTGGATCGCATTGCTGCAAGGGCGCGGCGGTTCGCGACGACGTGCTGAGCCAGCGCCGTCTGCGCTATCCGGTGAAGCTCGTAAACGGTCGATGGATCCGGATATCCTGGGAAACGGCGATCGACGAGATCGGCGACAGGCTGCTGGCCATTCGCCAGAAGTCGGGACCGGATTCGGTTTACTGGCTTGGTTCAGCCAAGTTCACCAACGAAGCCGCCTACCTCAACCGCAAGCTCGCGGCCTTCTGGGGGACCAACAACTCCGACCATCAGGCGCGTATCTGCCATTCCACCACGGTCACCGGGGTCGCCAATACCTGGGGCTATGGCGCAATGACCAACAGCTACAACGATATTCGCAATGCCAAGACCATTCTGCAAATGGGTGGCAATCCGGCGGAGGCGCATCCGGTTTCGCTTCAGCATATTCTCGAAGGCAAGGAGCTCAACCGCGCCAACATGATCGTCGTCGATCCCAGGATGACGCGGACCGCTGCGCACGCCACCGAATATGTTCGCGTGCGGCCCGGCACGCATATCGCCACCATCTACGGGATGCTTTGGCACATTTTCGAAAACGGCTGGGAGGACAAGGAATTCCTGAGCCAGCGCGTCTACGGCGTCGACGAAATCCGCAAGCAGGTGGCGAAGTGGACGCCCCGCGAGGTGGAACGGGTCACGGGTCTGCCCGAAGCACAGGTCAGGCATATCGCCGAAATCTTCGCCAAGGAAAAACCCGCCACACTGATCTGGGCCATGGGACAGACCCAGTTCGCGACTGGCACGGCGAATGTCCGTGCCAGCTGCATCCTGCTGCTCGCCACCGGTAATGTCGGACACGCCGGTGGCGGCGCCAACATATTTCGTGGCCACACCAATGTGCAGGGCGCCACCGATCTCGGCCTCGATGTGACGACGCTGCCGCTCTATTACGGTCTTGCCGAAGACGCATGGCGGCATTGGTGCCGGGTCTGGGAAGTGGATTACGAGTGGATGAAATCCCGCTTCCCGACCAAGACACTGATGGAAACGCCGGGCATTCCGAGCACGCGCTGGTTCGATGCGACGTTGCTGCCGAAAGACCAGGTCAGCCAGCCCGATACGGTACAGGCGATGTTCGTCATGGGGCACGGCGTCAACACCATTACCAGGATGCCCGAGGCCGTCCGCGGCATCGAGAAGCTCGACCTGCTGGTGGTCTGCGATCCCTATCCGACGGCGTGGTCGGTGCTCTCGGAGCGCAAGGACGGCACCTACCTTTTGCCCGCCTGCACCAGCTTCGAGATGGACGGCTCGCGCACCGCCTCGAACCGCTCGCTGCAGTGGGGCGAGAAAATCGTGGAGCCGGTTTTCGAATCGAAGAACGACTACGACACGATGTACCTGCTCGCCCGCAAGCTCGGCTTTGCCGACCTGATGTTCAAGAACATCAAGGTCGAAAACAACGCGGTGTCGGCGGAAGATATTTTGCGCGAGATCAATCGTGGCGGGTGGTCGACGGGCTATTGCGGACAATCTCCCGAACGGCTCAAGCTTCACATGAAGAACCAGGCCAAATTCGATCTGGTCACCATGCGCGCGCCGAAGGATGATCCGGAAGTCGGCGGCGATTATTACGGTCTACCATGGCCATGCTGGGGAACGCCGGAGTTCAAGCATCCCGGCACGCCGATCCTCTACAACACCAATCTGCCGGTGAAGGAAGGCGGCGGCACGTTCCGCGCCCGCTTCGGCGTCGAACGCGTTGTCAAACGCAAGGTGATGGAAAACGGCCAGGAGGTCGAAAAGGAGCAACACGATAACTTGCTCGCCGAGGGCTCGTATTCGGCAGGCTCCGAAATCAAGGACGGATATCCGGAGTTCACCTTGGCCGTGCTCAAGAAGCTCGGTTGGGACAAGGACCTCACGGCGCAGGAAATGGAAATCATCCAGCGTGTGAATTCCGCCAATCCGGATGCCGTATCCTGGTCGCTCGATCTTTCCGGCGGAATCCAGCGTGTGGCGATCGAGCACGGCTGTTCGCCCTATGGCAACGCCAAGGCGCGCATGATCGCCTGGAACCTTCCCGATCCGATTCCCGTCCACCGCGAACCGATTTATACGCCGCGCCCGGATCTCGTCGCCGACTATCCGACCTTGCCGGACGCCAAGCAGTTCCGCGTTCCCAACATCGGCTTTTCCGTACAAAAGGCTGCGGTCGACCGCAGCATCTCGAAACAGTTCCCGCTGATCCTGAGCTCGGGCAGACTTGTCGAGTATGAGGGTGGCGGCGAGGAAACCCGTTCCAACAAGTGGCTCGCCGAGTTGAAGCAGCACATGTTTGTCGAAATCAATCCGGCGGATGCGAGCGAGCGCGACATCAAGGACGGCGGATGGGTCTGGGTAACCGGCGCGGAGAGCGGTTCAAGGACCCGCATGAAGGCGCTGGTGACCGAGAGAGTCGGCAAGGGTGTTGCCTGGATGCCGTATCATTTCGCCGGCTGGTACGAGGGCGCCGATCTGCGCGCTAAATATCCGAAAGGCGCCGGTCCGATCGTGCTCGGAGAGAGCGTGAATACGCTTACGACCTACGGCTACGATCCCGCGACCGGCATGCAGGAGCCCAAGGCCACCCTTTGTCAGATCAAGGCAGCGTGAGAAAGTGAAACAATGGCACGCATGAAATTCCTCTGCGACGCGGACCGGTGCATCGACTGCAACGCCTGTGTCACCGCATGCAAGAACGAGAACGAGGTACCCTGGGGGATTAACCGCCGCCGCGTCGTCACCATCAATGACGGCAAGCCCGGCGAGCGTTCGGTTTCAATGGCCTGCATGCATTGCACCGACGCACCCTGCGCGGCGGTTTGCCCTGTGAAATGCATCTATCCGACCGAAGACGGCATCGTGCTGCATTCGAAGGATCTGTGCATCGGCTGCGGCTATTGCTTCTATGCCTGTCCGTTCGGCGCGCCGCAGTACCCGCAGGTCGGCAATTTCGGATCGCGCGGCAAGATGGACAAATGCACCTACTGCGCCGGCGGTGGCGGAGCGGAGGCGCCTGGCAGCGCCGAGGAGTTTGAGAAATACGGCTCGAACCGGTTTGGTGAAGGCAAGCTGCCGCTATGCGCCGAGATGTGCTCCACCAAGTCGTTGCTGGCGGGCGACGGCGAAATCATCGCTCAGATTTACAAAGAACGGGTTTTGAAGCGCGGCTATGGCTCCGGCGCGTGGGGCTGGCCAACGGCCTATCGCGAGGACGTCGACGTCAAGGTCTGAGCGGGCGGACCCTGGAGAGGTTCGCAGCATGAGAGGAGAATGAGCGTCATGACGTTTCCTGCACCCATTCGCCTCGCGACTTTCGTCCTGATGCTGGTTGCGATAGCGCTGTCCGCGCCTACGATCGCGCAGAAGCTCGGTCCCGATGGCGCACCCAATCCAACGGCGAGCGTCATCGATCAGCAGACGCTGCTCAAGCAAGTTCCCCGCGTTGAAGGGCGGATCGACATCCCCGATCCCAAGGCCGCGGTGCTGATCCAGCCGGCGGGACGGACGTGGGATTATTACCATGAGGTATGGCTGCGTTGGGGCGGTGCGATCGTGATCCTCGGTGTGATCGTGGTTCTGGGCGCCGCCTACCTCATCATGGGACGGCTGCGGATTTCGGCTGGGCGCTCGGGGCGGAAGATCCTCCGCTTCAAGGCCTTTGAGAGATTCTCGCATTGGCTGACGGCGGTATCCTTCGTCGTTCTCGGTCTCACCGGCCTGAATATCACCTTTGGCAAGATTTTGCTGTTGCCACTGATCGGCCCGGAGGCGTTCGCCAGCGTCTCGCAGGCGGCAAAGTACGTGCACAACTTCACCAGCTTCGCATTCGTGGCAGGCCTGATCCTGATCGCGGTGATCTTTTTCAGGGACAATCTCTTTGAAAAAGTAGACGCCGAATGGCTCAAGCAGGGCGGCGGGTTCATCAAATCCAAACATGCGCCCGCCGGCCGCTTTAACCCGGGCGAGAAGCTTGTCTATTGGCTTTCAATTGCTGCCGGCGTCGCGGTCTCCGCGTCGGGTTTTCTGCTGCTGTTTCCCTTCTATGCAACTGATATCGCCGGCATGCAGATCGCGCAGGTGGTTCACGCAGTCGTGGCCGTTCTGTTCATCGCCCTGATCCTTGGCCACATCTATATCGGCACGCTCGGCATGGAGGGTGCGTTCGAGGCCATGGGCACCGGAGAGGTCGATCTCAACTGGGCGAAAGAGCATCACGATCTCTGGCTTGCCCAACAGCTCGCGAGCGAAGACCGACAGGCGCACCCGCAGCCATCGGCGACAGCGGCGGAATAGAACGGCATCGTGGCCGGCGTGCCAATCCGGTACGAGGAGCAAGTGAATGAGATCTACAGCTCTCGCGCGGATTGCAGTAGGCGTCGTGGTCGAGCGGCGCCAGGCGAAAAGCGCGTGGGTTGATTTTCTGTGGCGACCGGTGTCGGTTTTTGCAGGAAATCCCTCGGCCGCGCCCTGGACACCGCTTTCTGCGGAGGCTGAAACGACCCTTTTTTTCGCAGGTGAGGCCGTGATCGAATTGCACCGGACCGAGACAACAAATTATCGCGACAACCTCGCTTCAGGCGCGCCCGCGTTATGGATTGCCTTGCGTCCCGTCAGTTCGGAGCGGCCGTATGAGCTTCTTGCCGTAACGGCTGATCCCGCCGAAGGCGAGGCGTTCACCGATGCGGGCAGCAATCTTGTCGAAGTCGTGCCAATGCCGCCCGACGTCGCAGAAATTGTCGCTCGATTCATCGCCGAACATCATGTCGAGCGGCCCTTCGTCAAGCGCCGCCGTGAGCCAGCGGAACCGACGCCTGCCCGCCGCGGCAACGGACAGGAGAACCGGGAGTGACCGCGTCCGAAGCTTTCGTCTCGCGCTGGGCGCGATTGAAGCGCTCCGCCGATAACCAGCGCAGAATGGAACCTGCGGGAGATCCGCTGATGCTCCGGGCATCGCCGGGCGGTGCGGAAGCCGCTATTGCACAGCCTCGGATCGATGCGGTCGACGAGCCGTTTGATCCGGCCAGCCTGCCGTCGATTGAAACGATCACCATCAACACCGACATCCGCGGCTTTCTGCAAAGCCGCGTGCCCGCCGAATTGACGCGGGCCGCATTGCGCCGGGCCTGGGCGAGCGATCCGGCCATCCGCGATTTCATCGGCATCGCCGAGAACCAATGGGATTTCAACGACCCGGACTCGATAGCCGGCTTCGGTCCGCTGCTGGAGAGCGACAATTTGCCGGGTCTTCTGGCCCAGGCGCTTGGCCGGCACGACAAACTCGCCGGGATGATTCCGGAAATGCCGGCATCCGCGGAACAGTCGTTACCTGCCGAAACCTGCGATGAGCCTGTCGCTCCTGATGACAAGTCGCAGCAATTGTTTGACGGTTCGTCGCCTGGCAGCGGAGAGAGTGCGGCAACCGGCAACGATCGTGTCGCCGAGGAAAATGAGATGGATAAGCTTCCACGACACCGTTCGCACGGCAGCGCTTTGCCGCGGTAGGAATGGATATGCACGAGTCCAAATTTCAGATTTCCTCCCACGGCGTCGTCGATGAGATCGATCGCGCCCGTGCGCAGGAGTATGCGCTACTGGCGATCCTGCTTTCGCGCAGCCCCGATAGCGAAATGATTGAACGCTTGGCCCTGCTGCGCGGCGACGCAAGCCCGCTCGGAGCCGCACACGCTGATCTCGCGGAGGCCGCGGCCCGAGCCGATGCGGCAAGCGCGGCGCGGGAGTATTTTGATTTGTTCGCCGGGCTCGGGCAGGGCGCGCTGCTGCCGTATGCATCGCACTATTTGACGGGCTCGCTCTACGGACGCCCGCTGGCGCGGTTGCGCGAAACCTTCAGGCGTCTCGGCATTGAAAGGGATCGCGGGCATTCGGAGCCCGAGGATCACGTCGCCATTCTCTGTGAAATCATGGCAAGTCTGATCGGCGGAGATCTTGCGGTGCCGGCCGGAGCCGATCGCGAGTTCTTTGAAAAGCATCTGGCTCGCTGGATCAGGCGCTTCTTTGTCGATCTGGAGAACGTCAAATCGGCTGACTTTTACGCTCGCGTGGGCTCGCTGGGGCGAACGTTCGTGGACGTTGAAACGGAGGCCTTCGCCATCTCGGCGTGAGTATCCGAGATCTCGCGGGGCTATCCGCGGGAAGGATCGCTCCGTTCAGAAAATGTGCTTGATGGTTGTGAGAAACAGGAGAAATACGATGCGCGTATTCATCGCCGCGTGCGTTGTCGCCGGCGTTATTGCTGTCGGAGCCGCTGCCATACTTGACAATTTCGTTCAGGAGTCGGCCTCGGCCGCATTTACCGAGTCCAGCGCGCGGCTTTAGTGCTGCGCGTTGGCGCGGCGCGGAACAACCAACCAGTCCCCCTTTCTGCCCGAATTCCTTGCGAGACTTTCAGTTCGGCTGGGCTGCTTGATGGCATGGAGACTTCCCATGATGCGTCCGATGATTTCTGTGATCGCCGTTGTTATTCTGATGGTGGTTGCAACGACCGTGCAGTGGTCTCGGTCTCCTTTCGAGCTAGCGACCGCGGCCATGCCGCCGTTGCAGGAACTGCACGCGATGGCGGGCGTACATAAACTTCCGGTGCAGGAGATCGAGGATCAATCGCTGGTCTATCCGACGCTAGAGAAGCGATAATGGTTCTGCCGGTTGACGCGTGATGGATTTCAAGGCGCCGCCGAATTGAAATCCTGGTCCGAAGTGGATGTGCCGCTCGGCACCCGAATCGCGACGACACCGTGGTTCAAGGCCTGGTGGCATGCGTTGCATCCGGACGTCAGATCTGCATAGGCCTTAGCGAAGCCAGCGTCGTCCTTTGAATGAATCGCGCTCTTGAGTTCCGTGAACGGCTGCTCCGTCACAGATGCGATCATGTCCGGGAGGGATGTACCGTGCTCGGTTGGATAGGCTTGTCCGAGACGCTGGAACGCGCCATGCAGATTGCCGAGTTCGTACGCCGCGAAGTCCCAATCTTTGTTCTGTGCGGCCTGCCAAAGTCTGCGATGGCGCGGTTGAATCGTCGCGATCATCAGATCGCTGATGCTCGGCAGATAGGGAGCGGTCTGGGATGCGGGCGATGCCTCCGGCGCCGCGGCATCGCCATGCGAGCCCGCCAAAGCGATCCCCAGAATGACCGTTGCAGGAATTGCGAAGAGCGTGAAGATGATCGAACGACGTCGGGCCGACATGTTCATGATACAACCGCGCTTTTAACGGATACCAAGCTTTCTCTTTTTGTTGCATTACAACGCTAGGCGGGCGCGAAGTGGCGAGCCACTAAATTGAAGTTTAAAGTCGCGCAATCGTCGAGAGCGTGGCCCAATTTAGGATGGCTCACTCGGCGGGCAGGGCGCTCGGATTTTTGTCAGCGCTGTGACCTGTTCTCAGCGCAGAAGCCCAGACGCGGAATCGATCCAGGTACAGATAGACCACGGGCGTCGTATACAGCGTCAGCAACTGCAGCAGCGCCAGCGTGTAGGGGTGCCGCGGCCGCATCGCTTAAATTCGATTTGAGAATTCTAAACTGCTTTTTAATTGAGAACATCAGGTTCGGCCGGCATGTTTGATGGGCACCCGATGCTTGCGTTTTCGGAAGTTGTTTGGACGATTTTCCAAGAAAATATCAGGGAACACTAAGCCGGGTTGCGGAAATTCAAGTCCGCGTGACCTGATTCTGTTCGGAGGTAAGATGACTGTGTTCTCGCGTTCTTTCGTTCGCAAACGTGTGATCTCGCTGGCGACCACGGCGTCGGTTGCAGCGACGTCGCTGGCCCTGGCTCAAGGATCGACATCGAGCTATCACGTTCGCGGAGCGATGCCGGTTCAATATGTTGCCGATCGGCCGGACTACTACGAAGAGTCGCCATTCCTGTCAGAAAATGACGCCGCCATGAACAAGATGATGGCGAACATGAAGGTGAAGCCGACCGGCGATGTCGACCGCGATTTTGTTGCGATGATGGTGCCGCATCATCAAGGCGCTATTGATATGGCGCAGGCAGAACTCAGATACGGTCATAACGAGCAGCTTCGGCGGCTGGCGCAGGAAATCGTGGTGACCCAGCAGCAGGAGATCGCCGTGATGCGGCTTGCTGTCGACGATCAACTGCCGTCGGCGGCTTCACCGACCAAGCCCGCACCTGTTTCCAGTCCTCCAGCGATGTCGCATGAGGCGACGGCGATGTCCCGCAATGCCATGTCTCACCACTGAACCACTCGAATATTGAATGATTCGGAGCGTTCGCCATGATCTCGTTCTCGCATGCATCGATTTCGTTTCGCGCCTTGTTGGCCACCGTCGCGGTGGTGGGCGCGGCGGGCTTTGTGGTGGGGTGCAATAGTCAGCCGCCTTTCGTGATCTCGCCGTTGACGCTTTGCTCGAGAGCGACCGAGGCGGCCTTTCCTGAGGAAACGCCGTATCTGAGGGAAAACGACGCGACCATGAACAAGATGTTGTCCGACATGGTGATCAGGCCAACGGGCGACGTCGACCGCGATTTCGTTGCGATGATGACGCCGCATCATCAAGGTGCGATCGAGATGGCGCAGTCGGTGCTGCGCAACGGCCGCAACGAGCAGATCAGACGGCTGGCGCAAGAGGTGATTGTCACGCAGCAGCAGGAAGTCGCGGCGATGCGGCTGGCGATCGGCGATCCGCTGCCGCCGTCGATTCCATCTCCAACGCAGGTTTCGGTTTCGTCTGCCAGTCCCTCGGCTGTGCCTTCGATCCTTACATCATTATTTCAGAAGACGGGAGAGCCTCAATGAAGCGCGGCCTTTTGACGTTAGGTTTTTTCGCGAGTGTTTGCTTCGCCGCTCAAACGTCAGCCTGGGCCGGCCAGGCGCCGGGTGCGGCCTCCGATCCGGATATTCCGGTTAGCCATCGCGACCGGGTCTATTCCGCGGAGCAATTTTCCAACACCGTCTCGGTGACCGATCCCGTCGACAATAAGTTGGTCGGCGTTATCAGGCTCGGCGATCCGCAGCCGGGAAATTTCAGCCCGCTCTATAAAGGACAGGTACTGGTCCACGGCATGGGCTTCTCGCCCGATCACAGGACCATTGCGGTGGTTTCGATCGGCAGCAACGCGGTGACCCTCATCGATACCGCGACCAACGCGGTCAAGCGCACCACTTATGTCGGCCGCTCGCCGCATGAAGCCTTCTTCACGCCTGATGGCAAGGAGGTTTGGGTCACGGTCCGCGGCGAGGACTACGTCGCCGTGCTCGACGGACAGAACTTTGAGGAAAAATCGCGCATCAAGGTGCCGGCCGGACCGGGCATGCAGATTTTCTCACCCGACGGCAAGTACGGCTACGTCTGCTCCTCCTTCAATCCGGAGACCGTGGTCATCACCGTGGCTGATCACCAGGTCGTCGGTCACGTCAAGCAGGACAGCCCGTTCTGCCCGAACATCGCCGCCACGCCGGACGGTAAGCAGGTCTGGTTCACGCTGAAGGACGTCGGCAGGACCATGGTGTTCGACGCGCAGCCGCCATTCGCAGTGCTGAAATCGATCGACACCGGGCCGATCACCAACCACGTCAATTTCGCCCGGACCGCCAATGGCACCTTCGCTTACGTGACCATCGGCGGATTGAACGAGGTCAAGGTATTTCGCACCGACGACTTCGCGCAGGTCGCAACGGTTCCGGTCGGCAAGCTGCCGCACGGCGTCTGGCCGTCTGGCGACGGCAGCCGAATTTACGTCGGGCTCGAAAATGCCGACGGCATGGCCGCGATCGATACGGCCACCAACAAATTGATCGCGACCAGCCCGATCGGCCAGGCGCCGCAGGCGATCACCTATGTTCCGAACGCCGTGCCGGAAGGGGATGGTACGCAGGGCCTGCAGCCGCTGGATGTGGCGGGCCGGGCTACGCATCTCGCGCTTGGTGCCGTGGAAGGCCGCAAGACCGTTGGTACTGCCGGCAATGTTGGGAACGAAGACAAGGCGCCGACCAGCGTCTCACTGTTCGATCAGGGGCTGATCCAGGTGCTGCAGGCGTCGGTGACCGG
>Ga0137392_10001402_pt1 | contig 13759 bp, 10 predicted proteins | sample 15con2h34AmetaG_FD_101394 | JGI IMG/M metagenome (GOLD analysis project Ga0137392, IMG submission 101394) | Vadose zone soil microbial communities from Angelo Coast Range Reserve, California, USA - 15con2h3.4A metaG | ecosystem: Environmental > Terrestrial > Soil > Vadose zone > Saprolite... | reverse complement strand
TGCCGCCCAGCATCGCGAGGACGTCACCCTCCGGGCAGACCATGGTGCAAGCGGCGCAGCCAATACAATAATTGGCGTCAATGTGGGGATGCTGCGCCCGCGGACCTTCAGAGTAAAGCTTGCCGTTTTCTATGGCTGCACGCGCTCTTTCATCTCTCTTTTTCAGTTTCCTTAAGTGGAAGAAGAGGAATGTGAGGATGATGCCCGCGGCAAGCAGAAATGAAAAGAGATTGTCCATGAGAGCTAGAGCCTATAGCCCATGAAAAGGGCGATGCTGATGTGGAGGATGGCGAGAATCGCAAAAGCGTAACTAAAGGGCCGGTGAATGACGTGCCAGAGCTGAAAGATCCGTTGCGTGCGGCTAAGAAAGGTGATGCTTTGGGAGAGCGAGGCTTGTGTTTGCGCCAGCCGAATAGCACGCTCGAGTTTCTTGTCGCGGGTTGAAAACAAGCCGAACCCCGAAAACACCCAGGCGCCAAAGCCTGCCTCACGAAGGCGCAACAGAGAGGCCTTGAAGGGGCGCTTGATGTCGAGCAAAAACATGGAAAGGAGCGAAGCGATGAGGGGCGTTTTCGCGACCTCAGCTGGTGAAGGCAGTTCGTAAAGGGCATCGACGGAAAAGCCGAACGTGGCTCTTTGTTCGGAGAGCTCTTTGCGCAGAGCCTCTTCTTTGTCCTGGATTTCTTTCATGGAAAGTTCAGCGGCACTGAGGCCGCGCGGAATGTGCGCGTACAGATAGCGGCCCACAAAGCCGCTGAGCGTCACCATCAGCATGCTGTAGAAGGCCATACCGGCGATGTTGCCGAATTTGAACGAGGAGTGAAAGGCGATGATGATGGGCGCAGCGGAGCCCAGGACTACGTGGAAATCAAGCCAATGACGGGAATTGCCCATGCGGCCGAGCCATCCCCATTTCTTGCGCAACGGGTACAGATAAATGAGAAAAAACATCAAGACGCCCAGCATGCCGAGCTTGATTCCAATCGTGCCGCTGGGCCGCAGGAGTTGGTGCTTGGGAGAAAACGGGCGCTCGGCCGCGCTGAGCGTGTAGTAATTCCAACCGTAACCGGCGATGACCAGAACCACAGCCAGCGCCAGCATCCAGGCCAGGAACACGCGAGTGCGATGGCCCTTTTCGGCGTCCTCCCGGGGAATGATGGCGGTACCAATGGTTGCGGATGCGCTCATGGTTTACTCTCAGCTTGCTCGACTTGAATAGTGGCCTTAAATCTTTTGTAACCCGTAAAGCGGTGAATATTGCGCCAGTGCTGGCGGAGTGTTTCCACATCGATAACCGCGGATACGGGCATCCAGTAGGACTCCTCGGGATCGTGGAAATTGACCGTCGCGTAGTGAATCTCGCTGCGCATGGCCTGTAGCCCAAGGTCGCTCAAGCTGGATTCCATGGAAGCGACCAGCTTGACTACCGCGCCGCTTTGCGGCTCGATCCAGATCGTCCCCGAAAGTGGGATGGGATAATTTCTGCCTCGAAGCTGCATGGCTGCGGGAGAAGATGCTCCAGGCACGGACCTGAAATGGATGCGAACGTAGGTGATGCCATCCACAGACTCGTTACTCTCCGGCTCGAAGGTGTAGCTAGCTTCGTAAGAAGGATGAATGATGAGCAGCATGCTGGTGAAACCGTTGGTGATTAGAAGCGAGCGGGCGGAATCGCGGAATGCGGCCTTTCGGGTGTCGCGCGATTCGACAAGCTTCAGCGAGCCGGTGTTCGTGCTGGCCTGCATCTGGTAGTCGAAAACGGAATCTTCGCGATAGTTGGCCTTGCCGTTTTTTCCGACTGTTGCTTGGGTTACATTTTCAGTGCAAACCACGTTGGAGGCTTCCTCAAAGTATTTTTCGACAAGTTTGCGGGCGCGCACTAAAGCGTCCGCGGCGGTTGAGGAGGTAGCAGAAGGGGCAGCCGGTGCAGGATTCGCCGTTTGCGCGCGTAAGCCTGCGCACAGGAAGAGAGACGTGCAAACAAGAACAGAGAAACGCGAGTAGCTTCGCGTCATGTATTTCGCGGATGCGGGCGCCAGAGCGGAAAAAAGGATTCTCATTTGCGGAATCCTCCGATGCGATACCCGAAGACCGAAGTCCACTGCGTATAGCTTAGGCTGGTGCCGTGATACCAGCCGTAATTGCCTTCCAGGAAGTAACGCGGCCCGACGTTCAAGTCCACGACGCCATTGACAAAGTTGGAATTGGTGTTGGTGGACAGGGTTGTATTGAAAATCTGGTGGCCGCCATAAAGCTGGAGGCGGAAATTGTCCGTGAGACTTTTCGAGAGCGAAAACGATTCGTACTTGCCGCTTCCGAACGAGCTATCGAATTTCGAATAGTGGAGGTCCAGAAGCAAGCCGGTGTTCCACAAGCGACCGAGGGAGAGGCCGTAGGCCTGGTTGAGCGAGCTCTTTTTATCCGTGGTGGTATTGCTTTTGCCGATGCTGGCGAACAGGCCGATGTGTTTTGGCAACGCGAACCTCACGTCCCCACTGAACCCCTGGAAGAGGTATTGATCCAGCAAACCGGTTCCCAGCAAGCGCGGATCGAATGTCGGCAGCGAGCGGAAATAGTTGTGGTTGACCCCGAAACCGATGAGCTTGATGGGCTGAAAATGAAGTGATGAATAGCTCTGTGAGATTGCGGTGGGATTGCTCCCGCCATTGACCAGCGGAGAAGTCCGCGCCGCGTCCGCCTGCAGCGAGTTGTAAAGAGACACGTACTGTTTCCACGACCAGGTGTTTTCAAAAAAAGCGAATTGCCGCGCTACCTTCCACTGGATGCTGGTAAGCGCCACTCCCATGGTGCTGAATAGTCGGAAATGATCGAAGCTGCCGTGCTCCAGGTTCACAAAAGCTCCGGCGATGTGTTGGTCCGGGTTGTAACTCCAGGAAGAGGGATCCGGAGTTGACCCGCCAAAAAATCCGAAGGTGGCTTCCCGAGCAAACTTTCGACCGAAGTAGCCGCCATCAATCGTGCTCAAGCTTGGCGCCCACGGCAGAAACAAGCGGCCAACTCCAAGCGTCACCGGGGAATAGGGGCTCTGATAGGTAAATCCAATGCGATAGGTGCGATTGACCAGGTCCGTCAGCGTCTGCGTTCCCGAACCGGGAAGTGTGGTGTTGCTTGTGCCGAAGTTCCCGCGCCACGAACCTACGAAATTCCAATATGTCCCGCCAATATTCCGCATATTGGCGTCAATCACCAATCCTGTTTGGCGGGAGCTGAATCCCCCGGATTCTTTCGTACCGCCGTAATCGAAGCCGATGCGTCCCTGCGAACGCTGCATCGGACTCAGGCGCGTCTTCTGGGATTCCTGAGTTTCCCGGATTTCTTCGTCCAGCGGGTCACCGTAAGTAAACGTCATAAGGATGGGATACTTGTCGTCTTCGGCCGCCAACGCCGCTTGACGCCGGTCGCGGACACTCTCCGGAGTGAGAAACGCCGCTTGTCCGACCTTCAGCTCGCCTTCGGCTTTTACTACGTCGCAGACGGCTGAGGAATCTGAGACCGAGGAAACCACCAACTCGGCGACGTGCTCGTAGCCTCGGTATTGAATTCCTTCCGCGATTACACCATCTGGCGGGGCTTCCACCACGGAAAGTTTCATGCCGTCCTGCAAATCCGCATTGCGGCCCGCTTCGAGGTACACCGTCCTGTCACCGACGTATTTGACCCTGAATACCGTGGGCTTTTTGCTGTCCTGTTCGGGAAGGCTCGTAGGATTGGGTGCAGGCACGGGACCTTCGGGAGCTTGGGCTAGGATAATCGGGGAACAGCAGGCATAAAGCGTAGCCGCCAGAAAAACTAGTCCAGCCGGGCGAGTGAAACGACCGTCTAGAAACAACCCTGATTTTCTGGTGCAAACTGACACGTAAATCATCCCCCCAATCCTTGTATCTCCCGGCTTTGCGAGCTCTCTTTAGTCCTGCTCCCACCGACTCCTCTGCCGAAGCTTTGGAGCGTCTGCTCGCTTGCATCAACCCTTATGGCAATTCACGCAAATCGTGGCGTTATAGGTGTAACCGCCTACGCCACCGTGATGTGCATCCGTATTTGCCTTGTTCGTATGCGGCGAGTTTCCCGTATGGCAGGCGCTGATACAGGAAAAGATCGCGTAGTTGGTCGAGTTAATATGGCAATCGGCGCACGATGAGCCCTGGTGCGGAATCCTGAACGCAGTATGGTTGAAAACTGCTCCCAACCATGAGGTGGTCACCCAGGTCGTATGGCAGGACGTGCAAGCTGTCGGATACGAAGCGGCCACATGATTCGGCACGTTCGTGCCGTAGGTCTGCGCGTTCGTAAAATAGGACTGGTGGCAACCGTAACAATCGGTTGTCGGGTAACCGGCGGTGTAGTTGCCGCCCAGGTGGCAGTCCGTACAAGCGTTGACCATCGGCCCAATCGCACCCGTAACAGCCGTGCGCGGTGGCAGCATGTGTGGACCTTGGAGCGGGAACCCTGTCGTAGAGTGGTCAAACTTTCCGTCTGACCACAAAACCGTGTCGTGGCATGTCGAACACATGGATGTCGAAAACCCTGCGGTAATGTGGTTTGGCACACTTCCGCCGATCGTCGTCGTGCTCTGCCAGGCCGTCTGGTGGCAGCCAAAGCAATCCGTATTGGCGGCGGTGAACGTGTAGTTGTTGCCGACATGGCAATCCGTGCAGGCCACAACTTTGCCCGCAGGCGCGAGCTGGTGTGAGCCCGTCAGCGCCCACCCGGTCGTGGCGTGATCGAAGATCGCCGTGGTCCACGAAACGGTGTTGTGGCAGGTAGAGCAATTGGCCGCCGTAAAGGGCGCTCCGGCACTGGAGTGCACGGGATTGTTCGTCTGCTGCCATGTCGTCAAATGGCATCCTGAATTTCCACAGTCCGTCGGAGCAATCTGAAGGTTGTAGTTATTGCTGATGTGGCAGGAAGTGCAGCCCGGCACTTTGCCACCGTTGGCGACCAGGGCGTGCGAATTCGTCAACGGAAAGCCAAAGGCCGTGTGGTCAAACTTGCCATCGGCCCATTGCGTAATTGGGTGGCAAGTCGCGCAAGCCGATGCTGTCGTCGGGAAGCCTGAGGCAATGTGGTTCGGTACAGCGCCGCCAAATGTCGGAGTGCTGTTCCAAGCCGTCTGGTGGCAACCGTAGCAATCTGTGTTCGCGGCCGTGAAGCTGTAGTTGTTGCCCACGTGGCAATCCATGCAGGCCACAACTTTTCCCGTTGGCGCAAGTTGATGCGAGCCTGTCAACGCCCATCCGGTTGCGGCGTGGTTAAACACCACATTCGTCCACAACGTCGGGTTGTGGCAGGTAGCGCAATTGGCCGCCGCGAAAGGCGGGCCCGCCGCCGAGTGTGTCGGATTGTTGGTCTGCTGCCAGGTCGTCAGGTGGCATCCGGAATTTCCACAATCCGTCGGGCTGATTTGCAGATTGAAATTATTGTTGAAGTGGCAGTCCGTGCAGGCGGTCACTTTGCCTGCCGGCGCCATTTGGTGCGAGTTCGTAAGTGGAAAACCGGTGGTCGCGTGGTCAAAATTTGCCGTAAGCCAGGAAACCGTATTATGGCAAGTGGAGCATGCCGCAACTGGAAACACCGTGGCCGCCGCCGAATGCTTGGGGTTCGTCGTTTGCTGCCACGTCGTGAGATGGCATCCGGCGTTCCCGCAATCCGTCGCCGCGATTTTCAGATTGAAGTTATTGCCTATGTGGCAATTTAAGCAGGGGACATTCGCATGGCCGTTCGTGAGCGGGAAACTAATGGGAGGTGCGGAGTGGTTTACGGTGGCGCCCAGCCAACTGTCAAACGAATGGCACGAGTCGCAGGTTTGCGGGAATTGACCGGCCACATGGTCCGGGCTCTTGGCCTGCTGAAAGTCGCGCAAATGACAAGAGTTGCATGCCGTTGACAGGCCCTGATATTGACCAACAGCGGCGCTCTTGTGACAGTCTTCACACTGAACGGCGGCGTGCGCGCCCAGCAACGGGAAGCGATTCTGGTGATCTTTTACTTGCTGGACGGCGATATTCCAGCCTTGAACAGTGTGGCACTGCGCGCAGTTCGTGCCCATTTTTCGCTGGTGAATGTCACTGTGGCAGTCCTGGCAGTTTTTGCCAACGTTTGTGAATATCGGCTTGACGTGACACTGCACGCACTGCACTTTTTCGTGCATGCCGCGAAGGGGATACTTGGTCTTGTTGTGATCGAACTCCGGCACAGCGCGGATGGGGCGCCAGCTCGCAGCGTTGTGGCAGTTCTCACAGGGAATCGCAAGCGGTCCGTGCGGACTTCGAGTGGTCTCACGCTGAGGCGGGTGCGCTTGAGAGGTAGCCGGCAGCCAAATGAGAAGCAGGAGCCAGCATAGACCTTGAGTGAGCTTGCTCGTAACTGCCCCCAAACTGCCGGTTCCCTCGATCCGTCTTCGTTGGCCGAAGGGTGCAGTACCAACAATCAAGTAAATATGGTGACGCTCGCGAAAGCCCCAAACAACTGTACTCATGGCCAGATAAAGGCCAGACACTCAGGTGTCAACCAATGAGTCGTTCCTGTCTGCGAAAGTGGCCGGGGGTTTGCGAAGCTGGTTGCGATTCTTCCAGGGCAGGCTACCCGGAACCCGAAATCAGAGGGGACGAACGTTTGGCCCGTGGCAATCAGCACACTTAGTAAGAACTTTCTTGTATAGAATCACAGGATTTCCCCCGGCCAGGACGGTCTGTTTGTGACACATATCACAAGCCACTTTGGCATGCCCGCCCTGAAGCGGAAAATGTGTCCGCGTATCGTGATTGAAGGTTGAGGGCACCCAGCGTTGCGAATCGTGGCAATCGGAGCAAGGAGTTTTTCCAGCCTTTGCAAATTGGCCTGCATGGGCGTCTTTGTGACAAGCCTCGCAAATCTGTGAGGTCCCCTTGAACTGCACCGCTTTTTGGCCCGCGGGCACTTTGTGACAAGCGCCACAATTTACGGCCCGATGCGCCCCCAGCAACGGGAATTTGGTCTTTGAGTGGTCAAATCCGTTGATGTCCGCCCAAGACCTCACACCGTGGCATGCCTCGCATCCCAGAGGTGTGCCGTCGGCGCGCTTCTGGGCCATGCGATCTTTGAATTCACCGTGATGTGGATCTGCATGGCAGGCTGTGCAACTGCGGTCCTCGAAGCGGAACGGCATAATTTTGTCAGTGCGGCCCGCTGCTCCCGCCTTGTGGCAATCGGCGCAGGGCACAGCGGCGTGTGCTCCGGCCAAGGCAAAGCGAGTCTTGCGATGTTGCGCGATGGTAAAGAGTGAACGGTGAAAATCGCGCACGGTATGGCAATCCTCGCATTTGTTCAGGTACGGGGCCGCGGCGAACTGGCCGTCATGAGCATCCTTGTGACAGTCCGTGCAAAGCGCGAATTTTACTTTGTAAATCGCGTCCTTTCCGGCCGGCAGATGGCATTTGGCGCATTCGACAGAGACGTGCTTGCCTTTCAGGGGATAGCCGGACGTATCGTGTTCCTTCACGCCGAACAGCGAAGGCTTCCATCCATCCAGGGTATGGCACTCTGCGCACTCGCCCTTTTTCGGACGAGCTTCGAATTGGCCTTTGTGCGGATCGGGCTTGTGGCAATCCATGCAATTTGCGAAGGGAAGAGGCTTCTTGAAATCACCATTGATGTGACAGGCCGCGCAGCTAACCGTTTCGTGTTTGCCAAGCAGAGGATATTTTGTGTTCGAATGATCGAACGAAAAGGCCGGTAGAAGTTTTTTCCACCCCGCAGTCGTGTGGCAGTCCTCGCAGCGTTGTTTGAAGGATCCTTTGTGCGGATCGACATGGCAGTCAATGCAGGCATGGAACTTCATGTCTTTGTAACGCGCTGGTCCGCCGGGCACGTCCGGCTTGTGGCATTTTTCGCAAGCGACCTGGAGGTGGAGGCCTGTTAACGGATAGCGAGTCTTCGAATGATCAAACTGCTTTGCCGCTTTCCAATCCGTGACGTTGTGGCAGGTCTGGCATTCGTTTCCGAGTTGGCCCTTGTGCGGATCTTTGTGGCACGCAGCGCAGTTCTGTGACAGACCGAAGAAGGATTTCGAAACATCCTTCATTTTGATAAGCGCGCGCTGATCGGCAACCATGTAGCCGGGCATGTGGCACTTCTCGCAGAGAACGCCGGAATGTTTGCCTTCCAACTTGTAGCCCGTGAGTTGATGGTCAAACTGCTTTTGCGATGGCTCCCAATGAATCAGGCTAAAGTCTTCTCCGTTGTGCTCCAGGTGGCAGCGGACGCAATCCCGGCCGTTCGGATTCTTCATTCCCAGCCGGGCGTGGTAGCCATGATTCGTAGCAAGACGTTGTGCAATCTCTTTGTGGCAGTCCAGGCACTTGAAAGTTGGCGTGCTGGTCCCGAATTGATGGCAACTCGCACATTGTATTGTTCCGCTCAGGGACTGATGAGCTTTGGAGAGGGGGCCGGGAGAGATTTGTGCGTGGGCAAATCCCGCGAAGAGGAGCGAGAGCAGAAAGGGAAAAAGAAAATTCCGCAGTCCAGCTGTTCGATCCCCTTTGCTGATATCACATCTGACAGCAGACTCGCGGAAGACCAAGAGATTCTCCGTCTCAGCGCTTCAAAAGCAAAGAGTCCGGGCTCGGTTTTCTGAAAATAACACGATTGGAGGGCGCGCAGGCCGCAAAGCCGGGGAATGTGTCTAGTCCGAAAAGACGGGATCCCATTCCTTGGCATTCCATGGCGATGCGACTAATAGAATTTCCAATGGCATTCGCCTTGGCAGAGTTCCTGCCGAATAGGTCGCAGTGAAATGAGATCGCAGGGCGGCGACGATGGAGTTCTCAAGATTGTTGCTGGAGTCCAGCTGCCAATAGTCCTTCTGCATCGCAAACTGGTCCGCGCTTCGGCCATAACCTCGGAAACTCGCTCGCACGATCGTCCGCGAGTATCCATCCGGAAGTTGCGTGGTATTCACGTGGACCCGGACGGTTCCTCCCGTCCATTCCACTCTCTTGTTTCTTGAATCCCCGGTGGTATGGAGCAAGAGGTTGTCCTTGTCCAGCTCCATGGAGAACGTCCAGGAGTCTTCATTCACCCGGTCGTCGCTAATTTTCCATTGCTGAGTGCGTGCGTACGATTGGAGATATTCTTGAATCTCCAGAGCTGAAAAAGCCAGCTCAACGCACGCCCCTGTTTCCTGATGCGTCTCTTTCCGGGAGCTCTTAGGACGGTTTCTCTTTGCATTCGAACTGGAATCGCTCCAAGAATCGGCGCACGGCCTGACGACAGGCTTAGCCGCAGTACTTTGCTGGGTGGAGGCTGCCGACAACCATGTAAGTGCACCAAACAAAAGAAAAATCATATTGGAGCGTAGTGTACCTAAGAATTGTCCGCGGAACATCTCTGCTTTTGATATCGGATCTGCATCGCCCCGGTGACTTCATTCTGGCTTTCGCCGTGGTGCATGAGCTTTCAGATGCTTTCCGCATTCCTTGGTGAGTTTCGCCGATAATCAGATTAGAAGTCAGTAAGGAAGCGTGGCGGCAGGGCAACGCGCACAGCGTTCAGGACTGCGGCGAGGTCGATGATTTCCTGCGCAATAGCCCCTCCGATTGGTGGCAGGTATCCGAACGCGGCGGCGATCATTCCCAAGATACTCAGCGCCATCCCGCCGACGGCGGATTGAAGAGCGATGCGACGCATGCGCCGCGCAATATGGATTAGTTCGTCCACACGACCCAGAGAAGTCTCCAGGATAACGGCGTCGGCAGCTTCAGACGTAATGTCGCTTTGGACTCCAAAGGCGACGCCGACGGTTGCGGCTTGCATCGCCGGAGCGTCGTTGATGCCATCCCCAAGGAACAGCGTGGGGGCCTGAGCCGCCTCCTTGCGGACGATCGCAAGTTTGTCCTCTGGACTCTTTGCCGAGTGCAATTCCGCGATTCCCACTTGCTCGGCAAGCCGCCGCACTTCCTGATCGCGATCACCTGAAACGATCAGGACGCGGTTGACCGCATGACGCGGTCTTAAATGCCCAATAAACGTGCGGCTCTCCGTGCGAGGCATGTCCTGGAAACGAAAGGTAGCAGCATATATATCGTCGATGAAGAGCAAGCACTCTAACCCCAAAGCGACCGCTGGTAAGGCAAGCTGTCTTTCCATCACCTTCTTGCGGTTTGTAATCCAAACATTATGCCGGCCCACTGTACCTTTTAGTCCCTCACCGGGGCGTTCGCTGAGTTCCGAAACCACTTCCACGGGAAGGTTTGCGTTTTGCGCCGCCTCAAGAATTGCCCGGGAAAGGGGATGTTTTGAATACTGCTCCAGGCTTGCAATAACTCGGAGAACCGCATCCTTCGCAAATCCAGGAGCGCAAAGAATCTCGGACAACGAGGGCTTGCCGTAGGTCAGCGTTCCAGTCTTATCGAAAATAAGCGTACGGCAACGGTCGATCTGTTCGAGCACAGCTGGATTTTTTATGATGATTCCGCGTCGCGCGGCAAGAGAAATTGCGCCAATCACGGCTACGGGAATGGCAATTAGCAGGGGGCACGGTGTTGCTACGACTAGCACGGCGAGGAATCGGCGGGATTCGCCGCCCGCGGCCCAGGCGATTCCTGCGAGCGACAATGCCACCGGCGTATACCACGCACCGAGCTTGTCTCCCAGGCGACGGATGCGGGGACGACGTTGTTCCGCGTCTTGCATCACTCGCATGATTCTCGCGTAACGCGAATCCACCGCCAGTTTTTCGGCACGGATGTGCAAGGCAGTATCACCGTTTATCGAGCCCGAAAGCACCTCCGACCCTGGCGTCTTTGCAATCTCGAATGGTTCACCCGTGAGGTAGGCTTCATTCATCTTTCCATGACCCTCGATGACCGCGCCATCGACAGGGCAAATCTCATGTGGAAATACGACGAGCGTGTCCCCGACCGCTATGTCTCCGAGAATTACATCCGACAAATTGGTACCGCGTTTCCGATGAGCGACTTGAGGCATCCGTTTGGCTAGTGCGTCAAGAACCGAGGAGGCTCGGCGGCTGGCGAATACCTCAAGGGCCGTTCCGCCCGAGAGCATCAGAATCACGATCGCAGCGACAAGATATTCGCCGAGGATTACCGACGTGACGATAGAGATTCCGGCGAGGTGATCCGACCCAAATTCACGTGCAAAGAGTTTTTGTATCAAGGTCACGAGCAGCGGTGCGCCGCCGATGATCAAGACTACGATGAGGGGCATTTGCCACGCGATTGAAGACGAGTTCAGAAAATATCGAAGAAACAGATGGAGGAGAATCCCTGCGATTGTCAGAAGCGCAATGTTGTTCGGCTTCGTCCACACAGCAAGTACCTTAGGTTTTGCCGCCTGGCCCGCGCCATTCCGCTCACTGCTGAGCCCAACCCATCTGTATGATCGCACGCTTGACTGTCTTCGAGTGTAATGAACGTCACGGCCCGCGGTGACTCAAGTCACATCATTCTTTCGAAATTAGTGCTAAGCGAGTATCGGAGGTCCTATTCGAGTGCCAGAGCGCAAAGGCCTAAGGGAGGAGAAATCAGATGAAAGTAAAAGAAGTGATGATGGGAACCCCGTACTACTGTCAACTTGAGACAAATCTTGGTTCAGCAACGGAACTGATGTGGAATGCAAACTGTGGATTCCTTCCGGTCGAGACAGCCGAGGGAAAAGTGACCGGCGTAATCACGGACCGCGACATTTGTATCGCTCTTGGAACGCGGCGCCAGCTTCCCGGTGATGTGACTGTAGGTGAGGTCATGTCGGGCAAACTTTATTCCTGCGCCCCGGATGACGATATCCATGTGGCGCTGCAAACGATGAAAGAAGGGAAAGTACGCAGGCTTCCAGTGATCGCAAAAAACGCATCTCTTGCGGGTGTTATTTCGATGGACGACATACTTCTGCGGACGGAACCCACGAGTCTCGGGAGGGAACCGGAGCTGTCAAGCGATGAAGTTGTGAGAGCCTATCGCGCAATCACGCAACGCCAGGTTCCACAAGTCGTCGCGAAGCAAGCTACCGCTGCGTGATTGGCGCGTCGAATCGTGCGCGCGAGCACACTGACTTCGCGATTCAAGCCCGCAAGGCAGGTACGAAGGTTCACCGCAGAGTGCGGGCTGTGGGTACAGCTCATTCAGGAATTTAAGACAGCGTCCCGTCTGGTTTCAAGAAGTTTCGCAACCTTCTCCACCTTATCAGCGTCGACTCCCACTTCATTGAGGGCTTCGCGAAAGTGCTTAAGAAACCTGTCGAAATGCCCGTCGTTTAAACCTTGCTTCCGCACCACTGCATGAGCGGAATGGATATCTTTGCCGGCATACGCAACTCCTCCCCCCAGAAGCATGGAGATAAACATGCTTTGCCGGGCACTCAGTTGGGCCATGTCGGTGCTCTTGAAAAATGGGCGGAGCGTGTCATCCGCGAAGACTCTTCTATAAAAGGATTCAGTGGCAGCACAGACTGTTTGCCTTCCACCGATGAGATCATGGAGGTCATCCATCACTGGTCCTCACGAAATAAGAGCCTGAGGCGGATTCTCGCTCACTAACTGAGGTTCGCTAGTGGCGGTTATTGTAGCCGCTTCACCGCTGTAGTCAACGATCCTCGCAGTAACAAATCAAGGATCGAAAAGCGCGCTCCTTGCCAAGGCTGAACCACAATTTCCTTCACGCGCGCATCATTCTGGATGGACCGACCGGAAGGATTGCAAGCAGCGGCGTGCCGTATCGAGTTCCGTAAACCGGCTGCCTTCCTGCTCTATCAAATAGTATTCCACTCCGCCTGCACTTTCGGCGGCTTCAAAAATGTTTTTCCATTGCGCAGCGCCTTCCCCAAACAAAACCTTGTAGCCCTTCTCCGGATCCGGCGACCAATCCTTGAGATGGAGAGAGCGGATTCTCCCCGGATTCGCCCGAATCCACGCAACCGGATCGGACCCAGCCTCCAGGCAAGTGCCGACATCGAGCTGAAGCATGACCGAAGGCTTCGTATTCTTGGCGAGAATCTCGATCGGACGACGGTTTTCGATGGGCGCAAACTCCCTCATGTGATTGTGATATCCCGCCTTCAAACCAGATGATTCAAGTTGATCGGCCGCGGCATTCAGCGCATCAGCCACGGCCTTCCAGCCGTCTGGGCCGGGCTTCGGGTCCGACGAAGCCATCACTACAAATTTGCTGCCCAGAATCAGGTTCATATCTCGGGCCCTGCCGATCTTCTCGGGGCTCAAGTAGGAGCTGCTGTTGTGTGTCGAGAAGCATCGGATACCGAGATCGTCCAGCAACTTTCTCATCTGCTTGGTCTGAGTCTCGGACCAGTCGAAATAGGGCGCATAGAACTCAACGCACTGATATCCCATCTCCGCGACGGCGCGCACCGTGCCCTCAGGATCTTTCTTCAATTCCTCGCGGACAGAGTACAGTTCGAGGCCGGTAGGAATCGATTTCGCGGCGCGAGTCGAAAGAACCCATGGCATCATCGATGAAAAAGCGAGAAAAGAACGGCGAGAGAGTTTGTGTGGTTTCATAGCCAAATCCCCATGCCAGGTGAAATTGTACAAACAACTCAATCAGCGTGGCACACGGGTAGCGCTTCGCGTCACGGAATGTCGCTCCGCACAATCACAACTTAGTCCGCGGTTGCGGGTCCTGGGACAGCTGCGTCCACAGGCCGCGAATGTCGCGCCCGGAAGAAAGCAAAGCGATCCAGGACCTTCTCCTGGAACTCTTCGAGGTAGAGATAGATCGCCGGTGTAATG
>Ga0137392_10001395_pt1 | contig 13808 bp, 15 predicted proteins | sample 15con2h34AmetaG_FD_101394 | JGI IMG/M metagenome (GOLD analysis project Ga0137392, IMG submission 101394) | Vadose zone soil microbial communities from Angelo Coast Range Reserve, California, USA - 15con2h3.4A metaG | ecosystem: Environmental > Terrestrial > Soil > Vadose zone > Saprolite... | reverse complement strand
CCTTAAGACAGCCGTCCACTGGCCACCGGCTGATAGTCCGCCCCGGTATGTGTGGGAACGCTGCGCATCAGCTCGACAGATGACACCGTCACCGTTTGCTCGAAAGTCAGGCGAGCCAGCAGACCCTCCAGGTCTCGGAAATGGACGGCGGGTGCGCCGCGTTCGGCGCGGCCGAGCGTGAGGTGCGGCCGGAACGGCCGCCCCTCCGGCGGAAAGCCGAGCGGCCCGAACTCCTGCTCCACCTGGTGCTGCAACAGCTCGAGTGCCGGCTCGGGCGAGACGCCGGCCCACAGCACGCGCGGCCGGCGCGGGTCGGGAAACGCCCCGAAATCGGCGACCGTCACCGTGACGGCCCGGCTCGAGGCGGCGGCGCGCCGCAACGCGCCCGCGAGCTCGTCCTGTCGCTCAGCGGCCAGATCCCCCAGAAACTTGAGTGTCAGGTGCATCGCTTCCGGCTTCACCCAGCGCACCGGCAAGGCGCCCGAGCGCAGCGACTCGGTGGCGGACCACAAACCCTGGCGCAGCGTCTCGGGAAAGTTGATCGCCACGAACAACCTCACGGCGCCGCGTGCCGCTCGAGAATCAGACTGCCGCGCCGATAGCCGCGCGGGTCGATCTCGACGGCGCTGAACCCCAGGGCGCGGAGCCGCGCGCTGAGCTCGGGAAGACGCTCGGAGAGCCATGCGATCCATTCCGGCGCCACCTCTACGCGCGCGCCCTCGCCCAAGTGCCGCACCCGCAAGTCGCCGGCGAGCCCCAGGCCCCGCAGGTACGCTTCGGCCTGCTCGATCTGCGCCAGCCGACGTGCCGTCACCGGGACGCCGTACTGCACGCGGCTCGAGAGACAGGGCGCCGCTGGAGCGTCCCAGTTGGGCAACCCGAGCGCCTGCGCGGCCGCGCGCACCTCGGCCTTCGTGATGCCCGCCTCGGCGAGCGGTGAGCGGATGCCGGCGCCGCGCCCTGCCGCATAGCCGGGGCGATGCTCGTGCAGATCGTCGGCATTCGTGCCGTCACACACCACGGCAAAGCCCCGGCTACGCGCTTCCGGCACGAGCCGCGACCATAATTCGGTCTTACAGAAGAAGCAGCGGTTCGTGGAGTTCGCGAGGTAGCGCGGGTCGTCCAACTCGTGCGTGTCGAGTTCAAGCAGGGGTACGTCGAACTGTAGGGCGATGGTTTTCGCCCCCTCCCACTGGGCCATGGGGTAGGACGCGCTGCGGCCGATCACGGCCAGCATGCGCTCGCGACCCAGCTCCTGGCGCAGTAACACGGCCAGCAGCGCCGAATCCACTCCACCCGAATAACCCACCAGCGCCGACGCGAAGGCGCGAACCGTCTCGCGCAGCGCCTTCAGGTGGGGGGAGTCGGACATGCCCGGATCTTAACGACTTACGGTGTCCTAATCAAAGGACAATTCGCCCGCAAGAAACGGATAGATCGTAACGCCGGGAGGAACTTATCATACGGTCGACCTGTTGAACTGATCTAAGTGCCTACCTATCGTACGGCAAACACCGGTGGAGCATCCGAAATGGCAAGTAAGAACGGCATCGACGCCGTCGATCGCAAGATTCTGCGGCTGCTCGCGGCCGACGCGCGCTCGTCGTACCAGGCTATGGCCGACGAAGTCGGGTTATCACGCCCCGCCGTGATGGAGCGCGTCAAGCGGCTGGAAGAGGCGCGTTACGTACGGGGCTATCGCGTCGAGCTGGACCGCGCTCGCGCCGGCTTCCCCGTCACGGCCTTCGTGAACGTGCGGTACGGCAACTCCACCTATGTGGGCGACGAACCGCGGATGCGACAGCTCGAGAAGCATCCCGGCGTCTTGGAGTGCCACCATGTCGCGGGCGACGATTGCTATATCCTCAAGGTCGTGGCGCCCGACCTCGACGGCCTGCAGGCGATCCTGCGCGACCTCGTGGGCGGCGGCGATCAGCAGCTCAACACGCGGACCACCATCGTGCTCAGTACGGTGTTCGAAAAATCCGGCCTCACCATTCCGGAGGCCGACTAATGGCGGCCCTGCGCGGCAAGGCGTTGATCGCCTATCTCCTGGTGTGCGTGTTTTGGGGCTCCACGTACCTCGCGATCCGCGTGGGCGTCGAGATCTGGCCGCCGTTTCTGTTCGCGGGGCTGCGATTTCTCATTGCGGGCCTGCTCTTGGCCGCGATCGCCCGCGCGCTCGGGTACAAATTCCCCGCGACCGCCGTCGAGTGGCGCACGCAGGCCATTGTCGGATTGTTCCTGCTGGCCGGCGGCAACGCCCTCGTGGTGTGGGCCGAGCAGTACATCGCGTCGGGCGTGGCCAGCCTGTTCGTCGTGACCGTCGCCTTGTGGATGGCGTTCTTCGACTCGATCGTGCCGGGCGGGCCGGGCCGCCTCGGCTGGCGCGTGATCGCGGGACTCGGCGTGGGGTTTCTCGGAACCGCCCTGTTGGTGGGAACCAACCCGCGCGAAATCCTGCACGCCGATTTGCGCGGGCCGATTTCGCTCACCTGCGCGAGCGCGTCGTGGGCGTTCGGCTCGATCTACTTCAAGCGCCATCCGACGCAGGCGAGCCCGTACGTCTCCGCCAGCATTCAGATGATCGCGGGCGGCATTTTCGTGACGCTGGTGGGACTCTTCGCGGGTGAAGCCGGGACCCTCCATTGGAGCGGCAAGGCCGCAGCCGCGATGGTCTACCTCGTGATTTTCGGCTCGATCGTGGGCTACAGCTCGTATTCCTACGCCCTGCGCCACGCGCCGGCCACGATCGTCGGCACCTACGCCTACGTCAATCCGGTGATCGCCGTGTTGTTGGGGGGCCTGCTGCTGCACGAGCCGGTGAGCGCGCGGACGTTCGTCGCCATGGCGTTGATTCTCGGTGCGGTCGTCTGGATTCAGTTCTCGCACTTGGTGGCGGCGGCGCGGACCGTGCCCTCCGGCTCTCAGCCCGCCGGCCCGGCCGCCCGCCAGCCCGCCCGATCATGATTGCTCGAATCTGGCGCGGCGCCACACGTGCCCGGGACGCGGCCGCGTACACCGCCTACCTCGAACGGACGGGCGTCCGGGAATGCCGGGCGACGCCCGGAAACCGCGGCGTCACGGTGCTGCAACGCAGCGTGGGGGAACGAACTGAGTTCGTCTTCATTTCCTACTGGAGCGCCTTGCAGGACGTGACGGCCTTCGCGGGAGCCGACGTCACCGTCGCCCGTTTCTTCCCTGAAGACGATGCGTATTTGGTCGAGCGCGAACTCACGGTGGCCCACTACGAGGTGACCGGGGGCGCCCCGATTGCGGCATGACCCAGGGACCACCAGCTTGGCCGTACCGGCGGGATCGCTCGATCTTGTCGTGCCGTCTTCCACGCTGACCACGTAGTCCAATCCCCGCCGGTCAGGAGGCAGGTATGCGCCCCAGACTGGCCGTCGTCGCCGCACCGTTCGTCCTCGTCGCGTGCGCGACGATCATGCACGGAAGTTCTCAAAGCGTCAGTATCGCGAGCCAACCCACCGGCGCCAGCGTTATGATCGACAACCAGCCTGCGGGGGTCACGCCTGTTGCGGCAAAGTTGAAGCGGAAGGACATGCACCACATTGCAATCAAGATGGATGGGTACCAGCCGTTTGAAATGGTCACCACGCGCAAGGTGAGTGGCTGGGTTTGGGGCAACATCATCTTTGGCGGGCTGATCGGCTTGGCGGTTGACGCGATGACGGGCGGACTCTATGAAGTAAGGCCCGAGGAGGTCAACGGTCAGCTCGTGAAGTCCGGAGCCGTCTTATCGCGTCATGACGGAAACGTGTATGTCTTCCTGGTCCCCCAGGCGGATCCATCCTGGCGGAAGATCGGACAGCTGCAGCATCAGCAATAGGCGCGCAGGACCCGTGGCAGCGGCCGCTTAGTCAGGACCGTCCCCTGCTCGCTACCCCGGTGCCGCGCGGAGTGCCGCACGCGGCGCCGGGCGCGCCGCCGCGCGTGTGACATCCAAATCGAGCCGCTGGCGGCGCCGGGATCTCGGCGCCTTGACGTGATCGCTGAGGCTGAGCACGGCAGCGGAGCCCAGAGCCAGGACGAAGGCGCTGTAAACCGCGTCCGACCACGCCGCCCGACCCGCGGCGATCGTCGCGAGCGCCTCCGCGCGCGACAGCGGGGGGGCGTAGGGGCGTTCGGTCGTGAGGGCGTCGTAGACATCCGCGATCCCGACGACCTGCGCGGCTACCGGGATCTCCTCCCCCCGCAGACCGTCCGGGTACCCGGTCCCGTCGTAGCGCTCGTGGTGCCAGCGGATGATCGGCTTCAAATCCCAGGGGAATTCGACGCCGGCAAGGAGCTCGATGCCCCAAATCGTGTGCATCTGGAGCATCGCGAACTCGTCCGCCGTCAGCGGGCCGGGTTTGCGCAGGATCTCGAGCGGCACGCGCACTTTCCCGAGATCGTGGAGGTAGGCGCCGAGCCGCACGGCAGTCTGCGCCTCCTCGTCCAGGCCCAGGGTCCGCGCGACGGCGCCGCTGTACTGCGCCACGCGCGCGCAGTGGCCAAACGTGTAGGTGTCGCTCGACTCGATCGACTGCCCCCACTCGCGCACCACGGCGCGGTAGGCGGCCTCCAGCTCGGCCACCTTGCCGTCTACGTGGACCAGGTCGCGCCGCGCGTCCAGCCGCCCGAACAAACGGTGGGCAGCGTGGAGCAGCCGGAGCGCATCCTGATTCCGGCCGATCGCCTGAAAGAGGAGCGCCATCTCGCGCGACGCGTCCGCTTCGTTCAACACCGAGCCCGAGCGCACCGCCAGCTCGATCGCTGCCTGGAACTGTGACTCGGCGAGTTCGAACCGGCCGGCCTCGCGGTTGACGATCCCGAGAACGAGATACGCGCCCGCCTTGGCGCGCTCCACGCCCAGCTGATCGAACACCGAGAGGGCGGCTTGGGCGTTGTCACACGCCTCGTCGGGCCGCCCCTGGGCGATGAGCACCTTGGCGTGGTTCACCAGGCAGAGGCCCTTGAGGTGCGCATCGCCGGTGCGCTGCGCGATCTCGAGGCTCTGCTGGAAGTAGCGCGCGGCGGCATCGCAGCGTCCGCCGCTCGTGCTCGCCATCCCGAGATTGTGGTAAGCGAGCGCGCAGCCGTGTTCATCGTCCGCGGCGCGATAGGCCTCGAGCGATCGCTCGTAACGGGCGATCGCTTCGTCGAAATCTCCTTGGATGTTCGCGAGAATGCCGAGGTTCTGCTCGACGCGCGCGCACAGCGCGCGATTCTGCCCGCCCAGCTTCAACGCCGCGAGGAAATTCCGGCGGGCGTCGGCGACCGCGTCGGTTTCCAGGTCGATCCCGCCGAGCGTGTTAAGGGCCTCGCCGGCGAGCACAGCGTCGCCCGCGCGTTGCGCCACGTCGAAGCTCCGGCGACACAGGTCGCGCGCTTCGGCCGACGCTCCCTGATGATGCCGGAGGACGGCGAGACGCCGCAGCGCGTCGGCCGGCATGACGCGCTCCGCAGCTTCCGCAGCACCGACGGGTGTGGCAGTGGCGGTCACTGCGTCGCATCCCGGCGGCGTGCAGGGCCTCGCGGACGCCGGCCCAATGCCTCCGGGGGCAGAGTGGGGGGCACCTCCGGCTCCACCGCGTCGAACGGTCGAATCGCGATGGGCGGGCTGGGATAGCGCTCGAGCAACGCGTCGAGTTTCCGGATCTCAACCTTGGCGCCGAGCCGGCGGAACGTCGCGCGAGCCGTCTCGGCCATCTGCGCGGCGGCCGCGAAATCACCGTCCCGGACCAGCAGCGCGGCGAGATCGCGCTGCGCACTCGCGACGAGCAGCGGCCGCCCGTGCTCCATCGCGCGGGCGACGACCGAGCGCAGCATGTCCGCGGCGTCGCCGGTTTTCCCCGACGTACCCAGCGCCACGGCGAGGATCCGCTGGGCCTCGGTCTCGAGCACGGCCGCTTTCAACTCGCGGTGCACCGCCACGGCGCGCTCCGCCTCACGGATCGCCAGCTCGGGTTCGCCCCGGGCCGTCCGGATCTCCGCGCGTCCTGCGAGAGCCTGCGCCTTGAGCGCCCGGTCGCCCAGACGCTCGGCCTGCTGCACCGCCGCATCGGCCGCCCCCAAAGCCAGGTCCAGCTGCCCCTGCTCACGATAGGTAATCCCGAGATTGTGCTGGGACTCGACGATGCCGCGATCGTAACGGGCCGCCTGGTACGCGGCCATCGCGCGGGTATACGCCCCGACCGCCCGGCCGTAGTCCCCTTGAATGTTCGCGATGATGCCGAGGTTGTTGGCGCAGCGGCCCACCGTCGCCATGTCGTTGTCCTGCATCGCCTCTTCCTGCGCCTGCGTGAAGAAGCTCGTCGCCTCGTCGATGCCGCCCTGTTCGAGGGCGATGGCGCCGCAAACGTTGAGCGCGCGGACCTCCACACGCCGGTCGCCGACAATCTGTGCCCGCGCCAGGGCGACCGTGGCCCACCGCTCGCCCACGTCGAGTTGACCCAGCCGGCTGTGCCCGATGCCGCAGAGCAAGGCCAGCATGGGCGACTGCTCCAGCTCGTCCCGCGAGCGCTCGGCGAGATACGTCACCAGGGTGGCGTAACGCCCCGCGTCCGCCAGTTCCTGCGCGGCGTGCAGCGGCGCCAGCGACCCGCGCAGCTCGGCCGCGAAGTCTTCCTCCCAGCCCTGGCGAGCCAGACTGCGCACCTCGCCCTCGGCGCCGATGCGCGTGAAGGCAGCCTTCGCCATCCGCGCGGCCATCTGCGCCTCGCCGTGACGCTCCGAGCGGCGCAGCACCATGCTCAGGTCGCGCGTCGCCTCGGCCACGAGCTGCGGGCGCTGGTGCGCCTCCGCCCGTCCGATCACGTCGCGCAGCATCTCCTCCGCCGCCGCCAGCTGACCCTCGGCCGCCAGCACCGCCGCCACCACGCGCAGGTCTTCCGCCTCGCCCACCGGATTGGGCACGAGGCGGCGGATCTCCTGCACCGCACTGATGTCGCTACGCGCCAACTCCACTTCACCGCGGGCCAGGCGAATCTCCGCCCGCCCCCGCAATGCCATGGCCGCCAGCGTGCGATCACCGGACGCATTGGCTTCGGCGATGGCGCGCTCGGCTTCCGTCAACGCGCGGTCGAGGGTGCCCTGCTCCCGGTACGTGATGGCCAGGTTGTGAGCGCACTCGGCCACCCCCTGGTGTACGCCTGCCTTTTCGAACGCGGCGACGGCGAGCTCCCACGAGCCGAGGGCCTCGGCGTGGCGGCCGCGCAGATTATTGATGATGCCCAGATTGTTGGAGCAGCGGCCGACCGTCGCCAGATCGCCGTCGAGACTCGCGACCATGAGGGCGCGGGTGCAGTAATCCGCCGACTCGTCGATACGGCCGCTGACCAGCGCCATCGCGCCCCGCGCGTTCAGCGCGCGGCCTTCGACTTCGCGCTCGCCGTCCTTGCGCGCCTGGTCCACCGCCATATCGAGCCACCGCAGGCCTTCATCGTGACGGCCCAGCCGCGCCTGCGCGGTCCCGTAGAGCAGTGCGAGGCCCGGTGTGGATTCGAGCTCGGCAGCCGGTCGCGCGCCGAGGTACTGCACGACTTCGGCGTGATGTCCGGCGGCAGCGAGCTGCCCGGCCGTGTTGACTACGAATGACGAGGTATTCATCGCGCGTATCCTCTCGGCTACCAAGAGACAGCGTATTCGGAGAAGTGGTACAGGGCGCCGGTCACGGACGGCATGGCCGGATCGTTATTCGACGGGTGCTTGGTCCAAGTGCTGGTACCGGCCAACTGATAGTAGAAGGTGAGCTGCTGGCGCAGCGCGGCGTCGGTGGAGTCCACCACGCCGTCGCCGTTGAGATCGGGGTTCGCGTTCTCATACCAGAGCGTCAAGCTCGCCGGCGTGGCGTCGGAGAAGAGCACGCCGGTCGGCTGGAAGTCGACGGAGAAGGCGACCGGGTCGATCGTGAGGGTGATCGTGACTGAATCACCCCTCGTCAACGGCACGCCACCAGCACCGGCGACCAGGCTCCACTTGGGGATGGAGAAACGCAGGAACGGTTGGCCGACCGTGTCGCCGTTCACGGCCTGGTAATTGACCGTAACGGTCGAGGACTGCCGGCGCGACGCCACGAACGAAACCTGGTACGTCTCGAGCGGCGGCGCGGTGGGCGACTGTTGCAGCGTGACGATCCCCGTGGTCACCGGCGGCCTGCCCCAGTTGGAGTTCGGCCAGGAGAACGTCGTGTTCGACCCGGGCACGACATCGTGCGACGGCAGACCGGGCGCGTGCTGCCGGTCCAGCGGCGCGGTCGCATCGCTGCATGCCCCGAGAACGAGGGCCACCGCGATCGGCAGGCAGACTCGCCGTGTCACCACACTCACCTGTTGGAGCTCCACGCGTTTCACCCAGGGCATGTCGGGAGTCCCTACCAGGCCACGGCGTAATCGGAAAAACCGTCCGACTGGCCGTTCGACTGGCCGTGCGACCGTCCGTTCGACTGGCCGTTCGACTGGCCGGCGTGCGCGCCTGCTGCGCGGTCCGCCGACGGCCCGGGGGCAGCCGCGAGGAGCAGCGCCAGCAGGAAATTGAGAACCAAGGTTGTTAGGCTCACGTGTGCCATTGCGTTCATGGGACGAGCGCTCGCCCTGCTACCAGGACACGGCGTATTCGGAGAACGAAACCTCGTAATCAGAGAAGTGCCGCAGCGCAGTGATGAACGACTGGTCCGCCAGGGACTGCGACGCCGCGATTTTCGTCCACGTACTGTCCGCGCCCTCGCGATACCACAGCCCCAGCAGCTGGGCTTCGATGGCGGCATCCGTGGCGTCCACAACGCCGTCGCCGTTCATGTCGCCGCCGGCGCCGCCGTAGGAGATCCGCATCTGCGCGGGATCGCCGAACTGCATTCCCGTCGGCTCGAGCGACACCTTGATGGCGACCGGGTCGATGGTGACCGTGACCAGCACCGAGTCGCCCAACGCCAGCTGGCCGCGGCCCGGGACATAGACCGGATCCGTGATGGCGAGCTGCAAGAATGGGGCGCTGGTATCGCCGGTCGAGCTGAGGTAGTTGATCTGGACGGAGCGCACCGCGCCGCGCACGGCCCAGAACGTCACCGAGTTGTGATCGAGGCTGAGCCCGCCAGACAGGGAGGGCTGCAGGCCACTGCCCGATGTCGCACTCGCAGCGGAGCTCGCCGCGGTGAAGCGCGGCGGAACGCTCCCCGCCCACCGCAGGACTTGCAGGCTCGGCGCGGCCGGCGGTTGTGGGGCGGTGGGATGCCGTTGGTCGGAGCAGCCCACGGCCAGCAGTACCAGTGCTACGGCACGGACGAAACAACTGGGGCGCATACGATCTCCCGAGTGCATGTAAGACCTACCAGGCAATAGCATAATCCGAGAAGTGCGGGACCTGCCCCGCGGCCCACTGCTGCGCCTGGCTCCAAGAATTCTTCTTGACCTTCGACCAGGTTTGGAGATAGCCCAGGATCGTCTTGGACGCGTCGACCTGGGCGATGCGCAGCGTGTCACCCGACGGCACGCCGCAGTCCTTGTAGTTCGTGTAGAGAACGGCACCTGCGCTCAAGCCGTAGGCGAGATCCGTGGCGTTGGGTGGAAACAGCAGACCCGAAGGCTCGAAGCGCACCCAGCGCACGGTGTCCGCCGGCGCCACCGCGGTGATGGTCACGGTGTCCGTGAGCACCAGCGCGTCAACCCAGAAAATGTGGTTCCCGACCTGGAGTGTATCGCCGCGCGGTCCGATCACCTTGGAGACCGAATCGTAGGTCTGTGTGCATTTCACCAGGCCGCTCGTGGAGGAGCTCCCACCGGACGGGCTTTTGACCCTGGAGGCCTGGAGCCCGACGCCGGTCGGCGTAGGCTCCCCGCAGGTCGCGACCACCGCCGATACGCCGACGAGCAGCACGCACCTGATGAGGGAACGGCGAAGCGACATGTGTCTCTCCAAGTCCGTGAGAGAACTGACAACCCTGGAGGCTTCTAAAGCACGAAGCGTTCCGGCCAGGGACTTGGGACCTGCGAACGTAGCCCGTTGATCTGTCAGAGCCTACGCGTAGTAGGGAAACCCCGGATGGGCGGATGCAGGGTCGTTTCGTCCCTGCGGTGGTTCATTTCGGCCCTGCCGGCTCTCCCCGAGGCCGGGGAGAGCCGCTCAGACGACTCGCACTGCGGGCCGGGGGGCGCGCACGGCGTTGGCCCAGCGCTCGCCGCGGAGCTCGGGCTCACCGGGCGGCAACTCGCCGTCTTCCTCCGGATCCATCTCTACATCACTGCCACTCAAGAGGCGCCGCAGCCGGCGCGGCGAGATCCCCAGGCGGCGCGCGGACTCGCTGCGATTTCCGCCACATAGCTTCACGGTGGCCCGGGCGGCGGCCGTCGTGATCTCATGGAGCGGGGCGGGAAAGGGAATCAGTCCTTCGGCCTCCGCCCCGGAATTTTCGGCAGGCCGCAGCTCGTCGGCGCTCAGCTCGCCGCTCGGCGACAGCAGCAGCGCCCGCTCCACGGCATTCTTCAGCTCGCGCACGTTCCCGGGCCAGGAATGCGCGCGCAGCTCGCCGAGCATTGCGGGTGTCAGGGTCGGCACGGGGAGGTCGTGTTCGGCGGCGAGCCGCTGCAGTAGGGCCGCCGCGATGATGGCGACGTCGTCGCCCCGCTCGCGCAGCGGCGGCAGCCGCAGCACGACGGTCGTCAGGCGGAAATACAGATCTTCGCGGAAGCCGCCCGCGCGCACGCGCTCCGACAGATGCTCGTCGGTCGCCGCGAGAATGCGCACGTCGATCGTGCGCGATTTGGTCCCGCCCACGCGACGGATCTGCTTGTCCTCCAGCACGCGCAACAGCTTCGCCTGGAGACTGAGGGGCAGATCGCCGATTTCGTCGAGGAACAGCGTGCCGCCGTCGGCCACGTCGAACAGCCCGGGCTTCGCCGCGTACGCGTCGGTGAACGAGCCGCGCTCGTGGCCGAACAGCTCCGACTCGATGAGATGCTCCGGCAGGGCCGAGCAGTTGATGGCGACGAACGGGGCGTCGCGGCGGGATCCGCCGGAGTGGATGGCGCGCGCCAGCAGCTCCTTGCCGGTCCCGGTTTCGCCGACGATCAAGGCGCCCGCATTGCGGTGCGACAGCAGCCGCTCGGCGCGGGCGAGGGCATGCTTGAGGGCGTCACTCTCGCCGACGATGCTGGCGAATGCGTCCAGGCGCCCGGAGGTCGCGACCGGGGCGCGCGCCTGCGCATCGCGGATCGCCGCCGTCACCACGTTGCGGAAGATCTCGAGATCGTCCGGCAGCGCGAAATAATCGTTGGCGCCGCGGGCCACGAGCTGCATGGCCGTGCGGCGGCCGGGATCGGTGCCCACCACGAGAGCCGGCACCTCGGCGGGGACGCGATGGCTTTCGAGCCACCGGATCGCGTCCCGCTCCGCGCCGCCCGCCGCCACGATGACGGCAACGGTCTCGGCGTGAAGCGCGATGGCTTCCTCCGGACCGAGCACGTCGATGGTCACATCGAGATCCAGCGCCAAGTCGTTCCAGAACGCGCGGAACGCGTCGGACAGCGCGATCACGCTCAGCCGCGACCGGGGGGGCGTCATGAGGCCGCCTCGGTGACGCAGTTGCCGCCCCGACCCTTCGCGAGGTACAACGCCTGGTCCGCGGCCACGATCAACTGCACCTCGGATGCCGCGGTGATGGCGGGCGGCAAGGCCGCCAAACCGCCGCTCACCGTGACTTCGGCGGCGATGCCGGGCTCGACTTCCTCGCCGATCGGCACCCGCACGTTCTTGCAAATCCGCTCCGCCACGATGCGGCCGGCGGGCGCGTCCGTATCGGGCAAGATGACGGCGAATTCGTCCCCGCCGTACCGCGCGGCGACGTCGGTGCCGCGCAGGCTTTCTTGGATGGCACTCGCCACGCCGGCGAGCACACGGTCCCCCACCTGGTGGCCCCAGCGGTCGTTCACGGCCTTGAGCTGATCGACGTCCAGCAGCAGCAGCGACAGCTTCACCCCGTGGCGCAGGCAGCGCGCGACTTCCCGCTTGAGCGCCGTTTCGAAGTGATAGCGGTTGAACAGGCCGGTCAGGGGATCCGTCACGGAGCGGCGCTCCAGTACCTCGAGCACCTCGCGTTCGATGACGGTAGGGGCAACCAGGTCGCGGCTGATGTTGTGCAGATAGTCGAGCCCCGCAACCGCCGCGCCGATGTCGCGCGCCAAACGGCCGCTCACGTCGCGACGATGCGCTTCGATCGCCCCGTAGCGAGCCGGCGCTTCGCGTTCGTCGAACGGCGCGTAGGGGAACACACGCCGGAGGGAGAGCCCTGCCGGCTCAGCATCCCGGGTGGCGCGCTCTCCGGCGATGCTGATCCGCACTGGGCGGCTCGGCAGAGGATGGCCGGCATCGGTGCGGCGGGAAGAAGCGCGGCGCTCCAGTCCCGAGCGCCGCTCCGGGTCGCTGCGTTGATCGAATCCAGTGCGGCGTTCGTCCGCCGAGTCCGACGAGTGGCGAGGCACGGCTTGACGTAATCTCCCGGGCTGAACATCTTGGTGAAGACGGCGGCAGAACAATTGACCGTTGGAGTCACCAACCTAGGGCCACTTTAGGATCCGTCAAGAGGCGAAGAATGACCAAAAAGGGGTCGATTGCGGACCGACTTGGTGTCCTCCTTGGTGCGTTCAGCCCCTGGGAGAGCATTGCACTCACCTATCGGCAGTTCGCCGCCGAGATCGGCCCGCCGGTAACTGAAGCAGCCGTAAAGAAATGGCCCCAACGCAAGAGATTTCCGGCGGACGTCGCGCGCCTCATTGTGAGCCGGGCCCGGGTGCGCCGTGTGAGCGGCGTCACGTTGGAATGGCTGCTCTGGGGCGATGGACCGGGACCCCAAAAGGCTCCGAAGATGGCCCCAATCACGGAACCGGAGCTCCTCGCACCGCCTTTTGAGGACGTCGGGGCGCCGCAACTGGATGCCCACGGGCGACTCGCCGCGCGCATCGCCACGGCGCTGCAGGCCGACCTGAGTCACAACGAGTTCGGCCAGTGGTCGTCCGTCGAAGTGCGGCGGACGGTCACCTGGGCGCTCAAGGATCTGGCGCGGCGCCTGCGTGTCTTGGGATTCGACATGGGGAAGACGTTCGAGCTGACCGACGAGTGGGCCGGCACGATCGGGCTCCCGGTTCGCCAGCCGCCGCGGCCCTCCGACGAAGAGAGCCGGGCGCCGTAAGCCCGCAGTAGACACCGCTCCGCGACGCCGGGCAGGGACCGCGCCCGTCGTCACACGCCACGCCGATCCAAACTCCGGTACTGAATCGCTTCGCTTAAGACCGAGCAGCGGCAGCTTCAACTGCTAGTAGACCGCCGCTCTTCCCGACGGAAGTCCTCACGACACCGTAATTCTCCTGCAATCTGCCGGTCACGCCGCGCCCACCCGGGGCTCCTAGCCTAGAGGCAACACCGCAACTAGGAGGCGACGATGCAAGTCCTCGAGACGCCACGACTCTCCAGCGAAATCAATGTGGCGCCGATGATCGATGTGCTTTTGGTCCTATTGGTCGTGTTCATGCTGTCGATGACCATCTGGCGCTTCATTCCCGTGAACGTACCCCCACCCCACCCTGCTGCTGGCCGGCCGCAGGAGCCTCCGATCGTGCTAGACCTCCAGCCCGACCATCAGTTTGCCATCAACGGACGCGTGGTACCGAAGGCAGAGCTGGGATCTCGCCTCGCAGCGCTTTACGCCAACCAGCGGCGTTCCTTGCTGTTCATCGGAGTCGCTGGAACGTGGCGGTACGGCGAGATGATTGAGGCGACCGACATTGCGCGCGGCGCCGGCGTGCAGGTGGTCGGCT
>Ga0137392_10001389_pt1 | contig 13843 bp, 13 predicted proteins | sample 15con2h34AmetaG_FD_101394 | JGI IMG/M metagenome (GOLD analysis project Ga0137392, IMG submission 101394) | Vadose zone soil microbial communities from Angelo Coast Range Reserve, California, USA - 15con2h3.4A metaG | ecosystem: Environmental > Terrestrial > Soil > Vadose zone > Saprolite... | reverse complement strand
TTTCGCGCGTCGGAAATCCATGCCGTTCTGTGTTCGGCCAGGCTGCTGCCCTGCTTGGCCCGTCCTGAACAGAAGTATTTTTTGGCGACCCAGGTCGCGGACGAGGCCCGTCACGCTTACTTCTTTCAGCGGTTCTACGACGAGGTGATGGGAGCTGAGTTGCCCACAGAAACGCAAGGTCCATTGACGATCTCGCCGTCGTATCAACGCCTATTTCTTGATTCGCTGACCGAAGTCGTTGACAGCGCGGTCAATCACCCGAGTCACGCCAATGTGGCGGTGGCCGCGTTCCAAGCTTTCGTCGTCTTGGAAGGGTCGATCGCCATAGCCACCTTTACGGTCATTCGTCGGATACTGACCAAGCTGAATCGATTTCCTGGCCTTCTCGAGGGAATGACCTATGCGCATCAGGACGAAGTGAGGCACGCGCAGTTTGGAATTTCTCTGCTCCAGGACATTTTCGCAACGGAGCCGTCCTCGCGCGACGCAGTCATTGCCCATTTGCGGGAGCTTCTTCCGCTGTTTTCCGAAGTGTTGGTGCCACGTCCGGGGCGCAAGGCAGTACTCAAATCGCTTGGGTTGGATCCGTACGAGCGTCGCCGCCGAGCGTTCACCCTCTTGCAACGCAAACTCCGGGCACTGGGCATCGACGCCGGCTTCATCGAACCCTGCATGGCCGCGGGGTAATCGCATGGATCAATGCCGTTGCGCGATGGTCTTTGCGCATCCGGGCCATGAGGTGCTGGTCGCGGGATTGATGCAGCGGTACCACCCGCATCTGCTCTTTCTGACGTGTGCGGATTCTGGCGGCGACACGGAACGGGAATCACTGGCGCGGCACGGACTCCAACAACTCGGACTACTCGATCGGACGACTTTTCTAGGCGTTAGTGAATTGGATCTATACCGCTGGCTGTTGGACGGGCAGCTCGAACCGTTCCTGGAATTGCGCGGCAGGCTGCTGGAATGGCTCGAGGCTGTTCGGCCGAGAATGCTCTTTGGCGACGCGTTCGAACTTTCGAACGTGATCCACGATGCAGCACGAGCGCTGCTCGACAGCGCTTGGCGCGAATGCCGGCAACAGTTCTTGTGCGACAACTTCGAACTGCCGCTCGCGTGTCGAACCGAGCCGGAGCCATGGAACCTGCGCTTTCAGGAATTTCCGTACGGGTCGTTCGAGACCATCCAGCTGACGGATGAGGAAAAGAGTTTGAAACGATCACTCGCGGATTGGCTTGGCACCCGGCGTGTCGAAGCGGCAAGGGCTCGGGAATTCTTTTCTCTCGCGCGAGAAGTCTTCCGCCAAGTACCTCCGGACCGGGATTACACGAAGGCTCCCGAGGGATTGCGCTTCCATTACGACGAGTGGGGCCAGCTTCAGGTTCAGATTGGAAAGTATGCCAAAGCGATCCGGTTTGCAGATCATTTCGTTCCGCTGGTTCGACAATTGCCGTGGTTGCGGACAACCACGTGATCGCACGAGCGGAAGAACGTGTCCGGCTTATCTTGGCCCTGCCATCAGCTGACGGGCCTTCTGCCTCGAAAGCGAGCGTGCCTTAGAGCATTTTCGGGCAAAGTCGGCCCCGATTTGCCCTAGATAACAGCATTGTCGAGATCGCCGCAATTGGTCACACCGCGCTCCTACGTTTTGATGATCGGGGTGGGCCTCGAAACCGCAACCGCGATCCATCTGCCGGAGGAGACGGTGAATATCGACCTCTATGTCCGTCCGGCCGAGACCGCCCGCCTCTACCGCTGTCGGGACCGGCACGGAACGGTGCATCAGGTCTGGGCGCGGCGCCATTGGCGGCTCGACCGCGATTTCAATCAGTTCGCGCCGCCGCTCCTGGCCAAGCGCCAGCTTGATGCGGGAACGATCGAGAACTGTCCTTATACGATCGTTTCGCAGCGTCACCTGCTGCGCCACGTCTTCGCCGCCCTGCTCGACGATCCGCGCGCGACGCTCAGCGCCAAGGCCCAGAAAGACGTGTCTGGTCTCTCCCGCTGAACGAACGCGTGTTTGCGGCGACCGAGCTCCACTCCTTTTGCGTGGTCGCATCTTCGGATGGAAAGCCGGTTCCCACTTTTGCTGAAATTCTCTAAGCTTGGCGCTGTAGTCAGTTCGCGGGTAACCGCGTCATTGCCCAGCCTCCCGCCCGATCCCGTCGCGCGTGAGTCCCCTTGGAGCAGATGTCGTCATATGCAATCGTTTCTTCGACTTGGCCGGGTCGCAGCCGCCTTAGGATGAAGGAACCTGCACGGAGTTGACCGGAACATGCTCTAGAATCCATGATGCAGCTTCGACCAGAATGCAATTGGAACAAGTGCGCAAAATGCAACGAGACCGACCCAACAATCCGGTTCTGATCATCGTAACACCCATTTTCAACGAGGCCGAGATTCTGCGAACCTACGCCGCCGAGGTCCGGCGGACTTTGCTCGCACGTTCGGATATCGACGCCCGGGTCCTGTTTGTGGACGATGGGAGCACCGACGAAAGCTGGAAGATCATCCGGGAATTGGCCGAGTCGGACGGTTGCTTTTCGGCCATCCGTCTATCCCGCAATTTCGGCGCACACACGGCGATCGCTGCCGGCTTCGACCACGTAGACGATGACGCCGATTTGATCGCAACGCTTGCGTGCGACCTGCAAGATCCACCCGAGACCATCCTCGCGTTCTTGGACGAATGGCGTAACGGAGCGAGCATTGTTTGGGGAGCACGCCGCTCGCGCTCCGATGGCCGCTTGCGACGCGGCGCTTCGCGACTGCTGGAGACGGTATTGCGACGCTACGCGATGCCACGCAATTCGCGCTTCCAGACCGGGAGCTTTTTCCTCATCGAACGCATCGTCCTTGACAGCGTGCGGCAGTTTCGCGAGCACGCGCGCGTGACGTTTGCACTGGTGGCATGGACCGGGTTCGACCAAGCGATTGTGGCCTACGATCGCAGAAAGCGCGCCGGCGGGCGATCGGGCTGGACGTTCGCGCAGATGCTCAACTCCGCCTACGACGTATTCATCGGCTTCTCACCGGTCCCGGCCAAGGTTCTCACTGTGTTCGGGTTCGTCATGCTGGTCACGAGCATTATCGCGGTTTTCTATCTGGTGTTCACATGGATGGTGCATGACGTCCAAGTGGGATGGACGGGGCTCATGGCCACCATGACCCTTTGCTTCGGACTTCTTTTCGTGATGATTGGCGTCTCGTTCGAATATCTCTATCGCATCTTCGTCGAGACGAAGAATCGACCGCTTTACTTCGTGTCCGAGCAAACAGGCGATGTGCGCCGTCGCGAGCGGGTCAGTGACTGAGCTGGTCAGGGTTTGCATTGGCGGGAAGGGCTTGCCCGAACGCGCGCAGTGGGCCGCGGGAATGTGGGTCACCTTTCCGGCCGCTCTCGCCGACTGCGTCGCCTCTGCGAGCTTCGACGAGCCTGAGACGCGCACTCTCGCCGGCCTGGCGGCAACGCAGCTGCGGATGCATGCGGCCTATACCCCGAGCCCCCCTGTCTCAGCGCGACTTCCCTTCAGCTATCGGCGCGTGCCCGGACCGGTTCGCCGCTTGCTGGCCCGCGGCATCGGGCTTGCGCAATGGGCGCGCCGCTCCGCGTGGGCCCGGTTTCCCGGTTGGCCGATCGATCTCAGCGCGGACGTCGCGGCGGATCTGGCCGGCGGCCCGGGCGTGTCGTTTGCGCGGACTCCGGTGCTGCTGACGCATGACATCGACAGCGGCGAAGGCCTGGAGAACTTGGTACGCCTGTTCTTGCCGATCGAGGAGGCGGCCGGCGCGCGGTCGGCGAATTACATCGTGCCGCATGCATGGCCCGTGGACAAGGCGCTGATCCGGGAGGCCGTCGACCGCGGCCACGAAATCGGCGTGCACGGTTACGATCATTCAAACCGCACGCCATTTCTGGCGAGCCAAGAACGCCGGGAACGGCTTGCGGCCGGCAAGAAATTCGGGAGCCAATTCGGCGCGGTCGGCTATCGCGCCCCCTCTCTGTTGCGGACGCAAGAGCTACTCAGCGACCTTGTGCCGCTCTATCGCTACGATTCCAGCATTCCGACTGCCGGCGGTCTATTTCCTGTCCCCAACAACGGATGCGCATCGGCACGGCCGTGGCGAATCGGCGATCTTTGGGAGATCCCCATAACCCTTCCACGCGACGGGAGTCTGCAGTTCCTGGGCTATTCGCCGGAAGCGATCGCACAGCTTTGGCAGGACGCGGCGCAGATCATGGCGCGATCCGGCGCGATCGTCAGCTTGCTGACGCATTGCGAGAATGGCTTCACCGGCAACGCACCAATGCTCGCCGCGTACCGCCAGTTCATTGAATCGGTCGCCGCCGATGAGCGGTTCGAGTTCGTCAGGCCCTGCGATCTCGTTGCGCGCATCGCGCAGGCCAAGGAGCCGGTCTGATGGCGTCATTCCAGGATTCGATCTATGAAGGGCTCCACTTCGAGTCCCGGCGGGACGTCGCCGAGACGCTGGCCGCGCTCGCGTTGTCATTTGTTTCCGACCATCCGCAGCCGAGGCTGCTGGACCTCGGCTGCGGGACCGGCGCCGTCTCGATCGCGGCGCTCACCCGACGAACCGACCTGACCGCGGTGGCACTCGACATCTCGCCGGCCAATGTGGCGTCGACCCGCGCGGCGGCCGCCAAGGCCGACGTCGCCCATCGGCTTGTCACCGCCTGCGCGGACTACATGCGCTGGGACGGCGGTCCGTTCGACCTTATCGTCAGCGACGGTGTTCTGCAATTGATCGAAGCGAGCGACAAAGACTTGACTCGGCGGCTTGCCGCGCATTTGCTTCCCGGCGGCCGCTTGATCGCAACCATGCCATTCCAATGCTGGGCGAACAGTCTGCGCATCTTGGCGCGGCGGATGTGGCGCCGACTGCCCACGGCGACGGACCGGTTGGTCATGTTGGCGGCCCGTGTTCTTTATCCCAATTTTTCTTCCGAGTTTCTAGCCGAGCGACTTCCGTATTTGCGGATCACGCCTGTGCGCCTCTTGAACGAGCCGCTCGTGGCCGAGTTCGACCGGCACGGATTGCAGCTGGTCGAGCAGGCGCCATGGCCCAGTCCGAGTGCGGCGAAGTTCGATCATAAGCTGCTGGTTTGGAGAAAACGCTAGACTTTGACGCAGAATCTCCGGTCTCAGTCCGGCCATCCGACCTCAGCCAGTCTGAGGTCGTTCGCATCGTCGATATCCCGCAAGCGACAACCATAATGCCAAGGTGCATAGCGATAACGCAACTGAGCCCGCAGATGTCCGGAAAACAGGATTGCCGCGTGGTTGATGTTCGCCCGCAACAGATGGGCGGAGCCCGAATTCGCCGCCTCGAGCTCGATGCAGTGGCTGAACTCGAGCGGCAGCACCAGGAGAGAGGTGCCGGGACTTTCCGCTTCGATAACCAGATGGTCGCGAAACACGCGGAGCTCCGATCTTGTGCCGTCGACTAGCGGGCCGCCGAGATCCTCGTACATCACCGAGTCGTTGGAGCTTGCGGGGTTAGCCATCCATAGCAAGGCCTCACGGGCGGTCGCGGCCAGCATGGGCCGTGTCGCCCAATAGCCGGAGGTATTGACGTGATCGAGCTCGTAAAGGAACAGGCTCCACGCCTCGGGATGCCCCGGAACGACGACATATGTGCTCTTCGGCTGCCGGCCCGGCAACGGCCGGCTCGTGATGACGAAGCGCACGCCCAGCAACGAAAAAATGCGGGGCTTGAACTGCGTGATCGTGGTGAACTGCCGGACGTGCTTTTGCGCCCGGGTGCTGAGCAATCGTGAACTGATGACGTGAAAGAAAGGCGATGAGAACTGGTTGTCTTCGATCAGCGTCGGGATGCCGAAGTACCACAGACCATAATAGCGATGATCGTTGCCGGTGAAGAAAGCGACCGCACCGTCGTAATTGTGCTGGCTGACGAAAGGCACCCAGGCATATTGCGGCTCGAGATCGCTGCCGGCGATGTTGGCGACGCGGCCGCGGAAGAGACTTCCGTTCGTCAGCCCGATCTCGCTTCGCAAAATTTGCGTGATTGGCGTCTCATGTGGAGGCCAGAGGAACGGATTCTGCTGATGAAAGAGCAGGACGGAAAAGGGCCGATGCAAAGCGAGCACTGACCCCCATGGCAGTATTACGAACGCGAGAATTGCCCAGCGCGCGCGAATCGGATCCGCCGTCCACCAGCCGGTCAGCAAATACGCTCCGAACAGGGCGTACATCGGCAGTGCAAACATGTCGATATAGGCAGCTGGGGGCCCGGCCCAGGAGTAGCCTACCAATTGTCCGGCGAGGAAAATGGCCAGTTGCCCGGCGACAAAGGCAAGAAACGTCAGTGCAACGAAGCGCAGCCGTCCGTTCTCCCGCCATGCCGCCAGCGCCGCCCCTGCAAGGCATGCCGCCCAGATGACTGGCCCAGCCGAACGGCTTTCCGAGATCACGAATGATTGCTGTTTCCAATCGACCGGAAATGTAGCGATATCGTTCCAAAAATATGTCGTCCGCGCGTAGTAGAACAGCGCCACGACATAGCCGCCGAAGGCGGCGCCCAAAATGGCCACGATCGACACTGCAGCAATCGCCTTGCGCACGCGCTCGCCCATTCCTCCGGCACCGAGCAATGCAGCCACACCGAAGAACGCCAGCATGACCGCGCCGATGACCGCCCGGACCGGTTGGCTCAAGATGAGATGGGAAAGCAAGACAAGAATAGCGGCGACGAGCGCGACGTCGCGTTTCAGCCCGCTGCGGCCGACTGCGAAGAAAGCGCACAGCGTCAGACTCGTCGCCGCGATCGCCGTCATGAAATGCGGATTTCCCCACACACGCCACGCTGCGAGGGTCGGCACGAAGAACGGCAGAGTGAAGACGGCGCCGACCACCGCGCCGCCCAGCGCCGTTGCCCGTCCCGCACCGATGCACCGCCCGAGGATCAGCGTGGACAGGAAGAACTCCATCGCAAACACGAAACAGGCGATGACCGGCATCCACTGGTCATTCCCCAGCCATCCGCCGAGGGCGAACCCCGGGATCAACAGGGTGGCGGTCGGAATCCAGATGTCCCCCAATCCCTCGAGGAAGTTGAGCGAAAACCCGATACCCTGCGCCATCCACTGTTTTTGCGCCGTTGCCATCGTCAAAATAAATGTCCCGTCGTAACGGTAAAACAACGCATCGCGAAAGACCGAGAAGTCGAGCGCGCTCAGCACCGCAAACGACAGCGACGGCAGCAGCCACCAGAGCCTGCCCCCTACTAGGTGCCAAATCCGGCGAAACAGACGCTCGAGCATGACAGGTTTCCGGATCACGAGCCGCCGCTATCGCAGATACCGCGAGGCATCGAGAAAAGCGATCACTTGGTCCGCGAGAAGCAGCGGGGAGGACTCGACCGTTCGCAGCGTGATCTCCGGGGCGTCCGGCCTCTCGTAGGCAGAATTCAGCCCGGTGAGATTGGGAATCGCGCCGGCTCGCGCCTTGGCATAGAGTCCCTTCGGGTCGCGCTTCTCACACTCCTCGATCGGAGTGTCCACGAATATTTCGATGAATTCGCCCCTCTCCACGAGTTCCCGGATCGCCTTGCGCTCCTGCCGGAAAGGAGAAATGAAGGCGCATACCACGATGAGGCCCGCGTCGAGAAGAAGCTTGGCAACCTCCCCCGCCCGACGAATGTTCTCCACGCGATCGGCGTCGGTGAATCCGAGATCGCGATTGAGGCCATGACGCAAGTTGTCTCCATCGAGCATGTACGTGTGATATCCTGCGGCCGCCAACCGCCCCTCCACGGTTCGAGCGATCGTGGATTTGCCCGCAGCGGGAAGTCCTGTGAACCACAGAATGAACGGCCTTTGCTGCTTCAACGTCGACCGCTTTCCCTTGTCAACGGAAAGCGGCTCACGGTGAATATTGGTTGCGCGCCGGAGCGCGAATGCGATCATTCCGGCCGCGCACGTCTGATTGGACTCCCGGTCCACCAGAATAAAAGATCCGGTATCACGATTTTCCTCGAAGGCGTCGAACGCCACATGGCTGGTCGTGGAGATATTGCAAAATCCCACTTCGTTCAGCGCAACCGTGCGCGCCGCGAGCGGCTTGAGATCATGAACGTCAAGCTTGTGCTTGATCAGCGAGACTGTGGCCGCCGTCCAGTGCGATCCGATGCGCATAAGATAGGATCGGCCGGGCAACAAGGGCTCGCTGCTCATCCACAATATCTTGGCGGCGAATTGGTCCGCGATCTGCAGACGCTCGGTCGAAGGAACGAGCAGATCCCCACGCGCGACATCGACCTCGTCGGCGAGCGTTATGGTGACTGCGTCCCCCGCGCTCGCCTCGGAGAGATCACCGTCAGCGGTGATGATCCGCGCAACCCGGCTCGCAACGCCGCTGCGGGCGATCACCACCCGATCGTCACGCCGGATGTTGCCGCTGACGATGGTTCCCGCATAGCCCCGGAAGTCGAGATGCGGCCTGCTCACCAATTGGACGGGGAACCGCATCGGCTTCGATCGCAGATCGCTTTCCACATCGACGGCCTCCAGGTACTCGAGAATTTTCGGTCCACGGTACCATCGCATCTTGGGACTGGGCATGACCACGTTGTCGCCAAGGCGAGCGGAAATTGGAATCGCAACGATCGACTGAAATGACAGCTGTTCAGCGAAGGTCCGAAATTCTGCGGCAGTCCGATTGAACTCAGATTCGGAAAACTCCACGAGATCGATCTTGTTGACCGCAAGGACTACGTGACGGATCCCGAACAGTGAAGCAATCACCGCGTGACGCCGGGTTTGGACTTGCACGCCTTTTCGCGCGTCGATCAAAATGACGGCCAGGTCCGAGCTCGAAGCGCCCGTTGCCATGTTGCGGGTATATTGCTCGTGACCCGGCGTGTCGGCGACGATGAAGGAGCGCCGGTCGGTCGAAAAATAGCGATAGGCGACGTCGATCGTGATGCTCTGCTCGCGCTCCGCTTCGAGCCCATCCATCACCAGCGCGAAATCCGGATCGTCGCCGGTCGTACCATAATGTCTGGAATCCTCTCGTAAAGTCGCCAGTTGATCATCAAAAATGAGCTTGGCATCGTACAACAGCCGGCCGATCAGGGTCGACTTCCCATCGTCGACGGACCCGCAAGTCATAAAGCGCAACAGGCTGCGGTCCGTCATTCAGAAATAGCCTTCGCGCTTCTTGCGCTCCATCGAGGCGACTTCATCGCTGTCGATGAGTCGGCCCTGTCGTTCCGAATTTCGCACTTTCCGCATCTCGACGACGATCTCCGCGACTGACGCCGCGTCCGATTCGATGGCGCCGCTGAGCGGATAACATCCAAGGGTGCGAAAGCGCACCCGCCGCATTTCCGGAGCCTCATTCGGACCGAGCACCATGCGCTCGTCATCGACCATGATCAACGTACCAGAACGCCGGACCACCGGTCGCTCCGCGGCAAAGTAGAGCGGGACGACGGCAATGTCCTCGGCGAGAATGTATTGCCATACGTCGAGCTCCGTCCAGTTCGAGAGCGGGAATACGCGTACCGACTCGCCCGGGCGAATCCTGGTATTGAACAACTTCCAAAGCTCGGGCCGCTGATTGCGGGGATCCCAGGCGTGACCTTCGGTACGAAGGGAAAAAATCCGTTCCTTCGCACGACTCTTCTCCTCGTCGCGTCTGGCACCCCCGAGAGCAGCATCGAACTCATGCAGGTCAAGTGCCTGCCTGAGCGCCTCGGTCTTCATGACATGCGTGTACAGCGCGGAACCGGACGCGAACGGATTGATACCCCGGGCCAAACCTTCCATGTTCACGTAGACGATAAGGTCGAGCCCGAGTCTCCTGGCGATCTCGTCGCGGAACGCGATCATGGCACGAAATTTCCAGGTGGTGTCGACGTGCAACAGGGGAAACGGCGGCTTCGCCGGATAAGAGGCTTTCAACGCGAGATGCAGAAGAACGCTCGAATCCTTCCCGATTGAATAGAGCAGGACCGGTCGCCGGAATTCCGCGATGACCTCGCGGATGATCCCGATGGATTCCGATTCCAGGCGCTTGAGATGGGGCGAAAGCCGGCTACCCATTGATTGAACCGCCGCTAAGTACGACGGTAAATCCGGTCCAGCGCCGCCAGGACTGCATCGACCTGGCCCTCGTCCATGCACGAGTGCATCGGCAACAGCATGCATTCGGCGGCCGCCGCTTCGGTATGCGGAAGCACCGCCTCCTGCGAAATGTAAGGCGGCTCGAGGTGCGACGCCATGACTCCTCTGCGGGTGGAGATTCCTTCTGCATGCAACGCCTTCATCAGACCGTTCCGATCGAGTGGTCCCCCGGCCTTGACGCGTATCTGAAAACTCTGCCAGTTCGTCGCGACGTGATCGGGCACATAGGGCGGCACAATATACTGGTTCTTTCGAAAGCGCCGCAGTGTAACGTTCGGCGACGCGCGCCCTGCCCGCGATCGGCGATTATCTAGTTGACAAACCTTCTACCACTGGTGGTATTGAATGCGGCGGTCGGGCCGAAACCGCGGACGACGAAGCCTGCGCCGGGACGCAGATATTCCCGTATCTGCTGCGCGGTCGAGCGCGCCAACCAAGTGTGGGCGGCCGACATCACCTACATTCCGATGGGGCGCGGGTTCCTCTACCTGGTGTCGAATACGATGGACGCCGCATTCTGCGTGGCTGCACTCGAGGAGGCGCTGGCGCGCTTTGGGCGGCCGGAGACCTTCAATACCGACCAGGGCAGTCAATTCACCGGCGCGGCCGTCACCGGTGCGCTCTTAAGCGCCGGCATCAAAATCTCCATGGACGGCCGTGGGCGCTGGATGGACAACGTGCTCATCGAACGGCTGTGGCGCTCGCTCAAATACGAGGACGTCCATCTCAAGGGCTATGCCGACGGCCGCGAGGCCCAGGCCGGAGGTCGAAGTAGCCCCGTTTCCAATTAAGAAACCGCGCCCAGCGTCCCACCTCAGGGGTCCGCCTCATTGAATCGGCAGCGAAACTGCTGCTGTCCTTGACTTCGACGAGATTGTAGACCAATCCTCCGCGGCACGCAGTCGAGCTGGCGCTGACCGACGAAGAGATTGAACGCTTGGGAACCATTGCACGCTCGCGAAGCGAGCCGCGCGTCAGGTGGAACGAGCGCGAATGTTGCTCGCGTACTGTGAGAATCCCCGTTCTTTGCGGTGGGCGAAGACTTGCCCTGCATCATCAGACCGTCCGACGCTGCGTCGAACGGGCGGTGGCCTATGGTCCGCTTCCGCCACTCGAGGACCGGCCCCGACGGGGCAAGGAGCAGACGATTACGCCGGAGGCCGAGGCTTGGCTGCCGTCTCTGGCATCCGACAAGGCCAAGGAGCACGGCTATCCGCGCGTTCCAACGCGCGGCCTGCAAACTCACCGAGGCCGCGTGATATGATCCGAGCCGAGACAATGCTGACCTAGCCTTCAAATCTATGTCAAACCGCCACTCCCCACGAGCTTCTTTATGCATCCTTACGCCCGTTTATAACGAGGCCGGAAATCTCGACCGCTACGTTGATGAGGTGACCCGAATTCTATTTTCGCGCCCCGATCTCGATGCGCACGTTTTGTTCGTCGACGACGGCAGCTCCGACGATAGCTGGCACAAAATCCAAGAAATCGCAAAAACGTCTGATCGTTTTTCCGCTCTGCGATTGTCACGCAATTTTGGGTCGCATACGGCCTTGATCGCCGGATTCGATTACGTGCGTGAGAATACGGATATCGTGGTGACGCTGGCTTGCGATTTACAGGACCCGCCAGAAACAATAATTGAGTTTGTGGCGAAATGGCGCGAGGGCTTCGATATCGTCTGGGGCGCGCGCGGAAAGCGTGCTGATGGGCTGTTCAGACAAGCTGCCTCACGCAATCTCGAATATTTGCTGCGCCGTTTTGCGATGCCCAGGAATTCGCAGTTTCGAACCGGCAGTTTCTTCTTGATTGATCGCGTAGTTCTAGATTGTGTTCGACAGTTTCGCGAGCATTCGCGAGTCACATTCGCTCTCGTAGCATGGACAGGATTCGAGCAGTCCACTGTCATATACGATCGCAGACCGCGTTTGGTCGGATATTCCAAGTGGAGCCATGGTCAGCTTCTCAATACGGCCTACGATGTATTTATCGGTTTTTCACCGATTCCCGCCAAAGTGCTAACCGCATTCGGTTTTTTTATGTTGTTCGCCAGCCTGTCGGCAGCGGCATACGTTGTTATCGATTGGTTCTTGCTCGACGTGGTACCCGGTTGGACGGGCTTGATGACGACAATGACACTTTGCTTCGGTTTGCTGTTCGTTATGCTCGGAGTAAGTTTCGAGTACCTCTACCGTATTTTCGTGGAAACAAAGGGCCGCCCGCTTTATTTTGTTGCACGACACGTCGGCGAGGTTCAGCCGCGGAAGAGCCCCCATGCCTGACGTGCTGCTTCAACCCGCGCGCGTTAGCACCGCGCTGGACTGGTGCGCCCATTGCAAGTCCTGCCTTTGCGGTAATACAAGAGAGTTGCAGGCATGTAGAGCATTCCCGAACCAGGTGGCCGAGGAGCGCGATGGTCGTCATCGAAGCTAATGGCGCAGCCATTCCTGCTATTGGGCTTGGCACTAACACTCTGATGGGCGTCGCATGCGTTGAAGCGGTAAAGGCAGCTATATGTTTGGGATATCGGCATATCGACACCGCGGAGCGCTATCACAACGAAACCGCAGTCGGCGAAGGACTGCAGCAGGGTCTCCGCGCCGCCGGATTGAAACGGGAGGATGTTTTCGTTACCACTAAGGTCTTTCCTGATAGATTTGCTGCTGACGACTTTCACCGTTCGTTCCATGAAAGTCTCGAAAAGCTCAAACTGTCCTTCGTCGATCTGTTGCTGATCCATTGGCCGAGCTCAGACGTTCCCTTGGCGGAAACACTGAAGCTTCTCTGCAAAGTCAAACGCGACGGAGGCGCCAAGTATATCGGGGTTGCAAATTTCAATGCGCCTTTGCTTGAGCAAGCCGTGACGCTTGCAAGCGAGCCATTGGTGACAAACCAAGTCGAGGCTCATCCCTTCCTGGACCACAGTAAACTGCTTGCGGCCTGCCGCAAACACGGCATCTCGATGACAGCCTATTGCCCCCTTGCTCGCGGAAGAATAGCCGGGCATGATGTAATTGAGCGGATTGGCAAGGCGCACGGAAAGACTGTATCTCAGATTGCACTGCGCTATCTCGTTCAACAAGGTATCATCGCTATTCCGCGGTCCGCAAATCCCGATCACCTGGCGGCCAATCTCGCCGTGTTTGATTTCGCACTAACCGATTCTGAAATGCGCGAGATAGGCAATCTGAAGCATCCTCATGGTCGACTGGTTAAATCTCGCTATGCGCCATCTTGGGACGAGTAATATCGTCTTCTTCCGAACGATACAGTCATCGAAGAACTCCATTTGCGTTCGCCTTCCTTCGCAAATTTGCGGCCGTCGATGGTCAAGAACTCTTCGACCATGAAGGCGTAGGCATTGTAGAAGCGCGTCGCCGTGCTCTTGGTCTGTCGAAGATAAACGGCGATGTCCTCGAACGGCATGCCGAGATCGTGGCGCATGCGGTAGACTTGGCCTGCCTTTTCGTAAGCCTGCCAGTGATTTTGCCGGCGATGTGCATGTCGGAGAGCACGATCGCGACCTTCTTCGGGTCAACGTCCCTTGGGCATGATCCGCGCCGGAATGATTTTCCATGTCGGGTCGTCTGGATTCTTTGGAGCGCCCGGTACAGACGACGCGGTAGTTGCCACTCCCGCGACAGATATGCCTTCCGCTTTTGCCGCTGCAGC